>Ga0187844_10001642_pt1 | contig 16726 bp, 14 predicted proteins | sample SpaLakP09_SKY_50_FD_134517 | JGI IMG/M metagenome (GOLD analysis project Ga0187844, IMG submission 134517) | Oligotrophic lake water microbial communities from Sparkling Lake, Wisconsin, USA - SP09_SKY_50 | ecosystem: Environmental > Aquatic > Freshwater > Lake | place: USA: Sparkling Lake...
CCGCTGCCACCGGTGAATGCGGTGAAGGCTGAGCACAGCAGCGCCGCGGCCAGCACCGTGCCGCGTGGTCCGCCGCCGAACAGCTGCACGAATAGCTCGCCCAGACGCGCGGCGGCGCCGGTGCGCGCAAAGACCAGGCCCGCCAGCGTGAACAGCGGCAGGGCCGGCAGCGAGGGGTTGACCGTGATCTGGTAGTGCGAGAGCGCGATCGAGGCCAGCGGCAGGCCCTCGCTCCAGAACAGCGCCAGGGCCAGGCCGCCGAGCACGGCAAACACCGGCGCGCCAGCCAGCAGCAGGGCCAGCAGGCCGAGCGCGGCCGGCGCCAGCGGCAAGGCCCGACCCTCCCAGCTGGCCGCGGCCAGCCAGCCGGCCAGCGGCAGCAGCAGCGCAGCCAGCGCGCGCGGCAGCGCCTGCCCGCTAAAGTGCGCGCCGAGCCGCAGGCCCAGCAGCGCGAAGCCGATGGGCAGGCTCAGCTGCACCCACCAGACGGGCATGCCGTAGGCCAGCAGCTGGCCGCCTTGGCGCTCGGCCGCCACCAGCTGCCAACCGGCGCGCGCCAGCATGCCGCAGAGCAGGGCCGAACCGCCCTTGGCGAAGGCACGCACCCGGGCCTGCGTCGCCGCGCTGCCCAGGTGATCCAGATTGCTGCCCAGGCTGCTGAGGTGACCGCGGCGCTCGGCCGCGATGGCGCCGAACATCGCCAGCACCAGGCCCAGGTGCTGCACCAGCACCGAGGCGTTCTCCACGCCACGCCCGAGCAGCGGGCGCATGCCCATCTCCAGCAGCGGCAGCAACATCATCAGGGCCAGCGCCAGCAGCGCCGGCAGTTGGTCCAGGCGGGTCAGCTGCATCATTCGCGCCTGGAGCTTCACTGGCCACGCGCCGCGCGGTAGGCCTTCAGGTGCATGAAAACCTCGTCGAAGGTCTCGGCCGGCACCATGCTGCCGCGGATGCGCGGATAGAGCTTGTCGGCCAGCTCGGTCCATTCGCGCATTTGTTCGGCGTTCGGCGTGTTGACGGTGAGACCGCGCTTCTTCATCGCCGCCACCGCCTCGTCGACCTCCTGGCGGGCCTTGGCGCGCATCTGCTGGCCGGCCTTGTCGCCGGACGCGCGCAGGGCCGTTTGAGCGGCCGGCGACATCTCGTCCCAGGCCCTCTTGCTCACCACCAGCGCGCCGACGATGGGCGCCCAGTTGATGTCCAGCATGTGCGAGGCCGTGCCGTAGATCTGGCTGGCCAGCGCAAAGTAGGGCGTGGCCGGGATGACGTTGATCATGCCGGTCTGCAGCGAAGGCAGCACATCGGCAGTCTCCAGCGGCACCGGGGTGTAGCCCAGGCTCTTCATGATGGCCTGCTGCTCGGGCTCGGAGCCCCAGGCGAAGAACTTCATGCGCTTGAAGTCATCGGGCCGGAAGGCGGGGTCCTTGGAAAAGAAGCGCACCCAGCCGGCATCGCCCCAGCCAAGTACGACGAAGCCGCGCGCCAAGAAGCGCTTCTCCATCGCCGGGCGCATCTTCTCTCGCACATGGTCCACCTCGTCCCAGTTGCGGAACAGCAGCGGCAGATTCTGCAGCGCGGCAATGCTGGGTTCGATCTCGCGCAAGCCCACCACCGACATCAGCGCGCCCTGCAGCTGGCCGATGCGCATGCGCCGGGCCAGCTCGGCCTCGCCGCCCTGGCTGCCGTCGGTGAAGACGACGAACTTCGCGTTGCCGCCCTGCGCGCTGCGCCAGGCCTCGCCCAGCTCCATCAGCTGCTGGTGGTAGAGCGAGTTGCGCGGCACCACGGTGCCGATGCGCAGCTGCACGGTCTGGGCTCCGGCCGGGCTGGCGAAGGCCAGGCACAGCAGCACAAGCAGCGACAGGGTGGTTTTGATCATTGTTGTCCTGGAGCGAGGTTACAGGCGAGGTTTCAGAAGCGGTCGTCGGCCGTGTCCAGCAGCCATTGCGCACGCTCACGCATCAGCTGGTTGCCCAGGTCCGGGCGCGCCGCGCTGGCCTGCAGGGCCTGCCGCAGCAGGCGCTCGAAGCGCGCGCGGTCACCCTCGGCCAGTGCCTCGGCCCGCGCCACATAGACGCCTGCATTGCGGCCCGCGCCGAAGGCCTCGGCCTGGTCGAAGAAGGCTTCGGCCGCGAGCCGGCTGCCGCCAGGGCGCGCGGCTTCGAAGGTGCCCATCAGGCTGGCAAGCGCGCCCTCGCCATGGCCGGGTTCGCGCGCCCAGGCCAGGGCTGCCAGGCGTACAGCCAGCGGCAGGTCGGCCACCACGTCGGGCTGGTCCTTGGACAAGGCGATATACCCACCCCAGGCCGCGCCCGCCCAGTAGGCCAGGCCCACCTGGCCGGCGTCCAGGCGCAGCGGCGCGTTGCCCGCCAGCGCCCGGGCAAAGCCGGGTTGACCCTGCTCCAGCGCGGCCATCGCATGGCGCTGGGCCCGCAGGTACAGGCGCGCAGCCCGCTGGCGCAGCGCCTGCGCGGCCTTGGCATCCCGAACCTCCAGCCGCTCTGCCTCGAAGCCCACAAAGGCATAGGCGTACTGGGTGAAGCCGCCGGCCACGGCCTCGCCGAGCGCGGCATGGCCGGGTGTCTGGCGCAGCAGCGCCTCGGAGAACTTCAGATAGAAAGCGCTGGCCTCGCGGGCCAGCACCAGGTCATCTTCCTGCGACTGGACCTGGCCCTGCGCGGCCAGTTCGTCGGCCACCCGATTCAGCAGCAAATGGCGCGGCGAGCAGGCGCTCAGCAAGGCCAGCAGGATCGGTAGGGAAAGGTAGCGCCACACGGCAGCAAGGCCTTCGCTTGAGCATCGAAACAAACAGTCTATGCAGGCTTGATGAAGCGGCGGTGACAGCGCCACTAGACTTCGTCACATGAGTTCTTTTGACCCGATACCCGGTGCTGAAGCCACCCGACTGCGCGACCAGCACGACTACCTGCGCCTGCTGGCCGCCCGCGTGACCGGCGGCGCCGCCACCCAGATGCTGATGGTGGCGCTGGCCTGGCAAATGTATGAGCTGACGTCCAGTGCCTGGGATCTGGGCCTGGTGGGGCTCGCCCAGTTCCTGCCCGCACTGCTGCTGACCCTGCCCGCCGGCCTGCTGGTGGACCGGCATGACCGGCGCCGGCTGATCGCCCTCGCCCTGGGCCTGCAGGCGCTGGTGGCAGCCAGCTTGGCGCTGGCCAGTGTGCAGGGCTGGGTCGGGCCGCAGATGATCCTGGTGCTGTCAGTGCTGCTTGGCATGGCCCGCGCGCTCCAGATGCCGGCGCAGCAGGCGCTGATGCCGACCCTGGTGCCTCCGCTGCTGCTGCCGCACGCGGTGGCCGCGGGAAGCTCGACCATGCAGGCCGCGGTGATCGGTGGGCCGGCGCTGGGCGGTGTGCTGTACGCGCTGGGCCCCTGGGTGGCCGGCCGGCACGGGCAAGGCAACGCGGCCGCCAACTGGGGCGCGGCCATGGTCTACGGGCCGGCCCTGCTGATGCTGCTGGTGGCGATCGGCTGCGTGATGACCATTCGGCAACGGTCGACGCATCAAGGCCTGCGGCCCGCGCCCGGCGCGGCCGAGTTGACGGCCGGCATCCGCTTCATCTGGCAGCGCCCGGTGATGCTGGGGGCGATCTCGCTGGACCTGTTTGCCGTGCTGCTGGGCGGCGCCACCGCGCTGCTGCCGATCTTTGCGCGCGACATCCTGCACACCGGGCCCGAGGGCCTGGGCCTGTTGCGCTCGTCGCCCGCGCTGGGCGCGGTGATCGTGGGCCTGTGGCTGGCGCGCGTGCCGGTGGCCAGCCGGGCCGGCCGCTGGCTGCTCGGCGCGGTGGCGGTGTTCGGCGTCTCGATGATCGCGTTTGCGCTGTCCACCTCCTTCTGGTTCGCCTTCGCGGCGCTGGCGGTCAGCGGCGCGGCGGACATGATCAGCGTGGTGATCCGCCAGTCCCTGGTCCATCTCGAGACGCCAGACGCGATGCGCGGCCGCGTCGGCGCGGTCAACTCGGTCTTCATCGGCGCCAGCAACCAACTGGGCGAGTTCGAATCCGGCGCCACGGCCGCCCTGCTGGGGCCGGTCGGCTCGGTGCTACTTGGCGGCGTGGGAACGCTGGTGGTGGTGGGGCTGTGGTGGAAGCTATTCCCAGCGCTGGCGCAGCGGGACCGGCTGCAGCCGGAGCATCAGGCGGTCTGAGGACGGAGCCGAGACTCAATCGCTCCAGCTGACCACAGGTCCGAGCCGCCGCTCGGCCATGAACACCGCTTCGCGCAGAGACAACGCTACGCCGCCGTCCCGCCACAGTGGCCCGCCCTGCGGCAGGTCGAAGCGGATGTAATAACACTCTGCGGACCGGTCACGCGCCAGCTCGGGCGGATCGTCGGCATCGCCGGTGCCGTAGAGCAGATGGTGGCGCACGATGCGCACATGGCAGGTGCTGACCCCGCCATGGAACCACAGGCCCCGCTTCACGCAGGGAAGGCTGTCCAGTTCGTCCATGTTTCCTGTCTCCATTCTTGCGCCATCCAGTCTTGGCCGGATGGTCATCAGTGATGTCGCAGCAGCACCGCAACGTCAGGTTTATCACAAAGAGCCCAGCCGCCCTGACGGGCCTGGAGGGCGCAGGGTTTTGCGGGCGGCGTGGCAATATGGCGCAGAGTGAGCTTCCGCAAAGCGCAAGAAGATGCCCTTCGAAACCGAATCCAAGTGCCGCGATCGCTTGATTGCACTTGCGCGCGAATCGCAGTGGCTTATGGAAGCATTGGTCGCCGTGCGCCGCCTGGGCCTCTCGTCGTGGTGTGTTGGCGCGGGAGCCGTTCGCAATCTGGTGTGGGACGCGCTCCACGACAAGGCCGAACCGTCCGAACTGGCGGACATTGATGTGGCGTACTTTGATGCCGACTGCCTCGCCTCGCAGCAGGACAAGGATCTGCAGGCCCGACTGGCTGCGGATTTTCCCGGCGTGCCTTGGGAAGTCACCAACCAGGCGGCGGTTCATCTCTGGTTCGAAAGCCATTTCGGTCACCCGGTGCCCGCGCTGGAATCGCTGGAGGACGCGGTTGCTTCGTGGCCGGAGTACGCGACCTCGGTGGGTCTTAGGCTGGAGTGGGACGATTCGATCACGGTCATTGCGCCGCACGGGCTGGAGGACTTGTTCGCCTGCGTGGTGCGGCGCAATCCGGTGCGGGTCAGCGTCAACACCTATCGCCAGCGGGTTGAGCAGAAGCGCTACGCCGCGCGGTGGCCAGGGGTGCGGGTCGTGCTGGACTGAATGCCCTCGGCAATCCTCGGTCAGCGGCGCACTCGAGGCGGGTGCGGGCAACCAGGCGCGGCTGATCGCATGATCCATCCGGCAATGACTCACGATGTTGTCGAGACGGCCCTAGCATTGCGCCATGTCGAAAAGAGAACCTCCTACAAGTACAGCTGGCGGCAACCGTGCCAACAAGGCCGCCCATGGCTGAACTGCGCGCACTGATCCTGGTGCTGGGCGACCAGCTCGACATGGACGCGGCCGGGTTCGACGGCTTCGACCCCGCGCAGGACGCGGTCTGGATGGCCGAGGTGGCTGAAGAGTCCACCCATGTCTGGTCCGGCAAGCAGCGCACAACGCTGTTCCTGGCCGCCATGCGTCATTTCGCGCTCGCGGTGCAGGCGGCGGGCCGGCCCCTCCACTACACGCGGCTGGAAGGAGCTCACAACCAGGGCAGCCTCGGCGCGCAGCTGCAGGCCGACCTCCAGCGGCTGCAGCCGGCCCGGTTGGTGATGACTGCACCGGGCGACTGGCGCGTGCTGCAGGCGATCAAGTCGGTGGCCGCCGCCCACGGCCTGCCGCTGGAGATCCGCGAGGACCGGCATTTCTTCGTCACCGTGCGTGAGTTCGCGGCCCATGCGAAGGGCCGCAAGTCGCTGCGCATGGAGTACTTCTACCGGGAGCAGCGCCAGCGCCACCAGGTGCTGATGGCGGGCGACCAGCCGCTGGCCGGCCAGTGGAACTTCGACAGCGACAACCGCGAGGCCTTCGGTGCCGAGGGGCCGGGCTTCCTGCCGCCGCGCACCAGCTTCGAGCCTGATGACATCACGCGCGACGTGATCGCGCTCGTCACCACACGCTTTGCCGAGCACCCAGGCCGGCTCGACCGCTTCGCCTGGCCGGTCACGCGGGCGCAGGCGCTGCAATCGCTGCAGGCCTTCATCGAGGACCGGTTGCCGCTGTTCGGGCGCTACCAGGACGCCATCTGGCCCGGTGACCCGTGGCTTTATCACTCGCACATTTCCGCCGCGCTCAACCTCAAGCTGCTGAACCCACGCGAGGTGGTCGCGGCGGCAGAGCAGGCCCTGCAGAGTGGGCGGGCGCCGCTGGCCAGCGTGGAGGGTTTCATCCGGCAGATCCTGGGCTGGCGCGAGTACGTGCGCGGCATCTACTGGACCCAGATGCCGGGCTACGCCGAGCGCAATCTGCTCGACGCCCGGCACGATCTGCCGGCCTGGTACTGGACCGGCGAGACGGACATGGCCTGCATGCGCGACTCCCTGGCGCAGACCTTGGAACACGGCTACGCCAACCACATCCAGCGCCTGATGGTGACCGGCCTCTATGCGCTGATGCTGGGGGTGCAGCCACAGCAGGTGCATGCCTGGTATCTGGCGGTCTATGTCGACGCGGTGGAATGGGTCGAGCTGCCCAACACTCTGGGCATGAGCCAGTATGCCGATGGCGGCGTGATGGGCAGCAAGCCCTATGTGGCGACCGGAAAGTACATACAGCGCATGAGCCCGCACTGCAAAGGCTGCCGCTACGACCCGGGCCTGCGCAGCGGCGAACGCGCCTGCCCCTTCACCACCCTGTACTGGGACTTTCTGATGCGCCACGAAGCACTGCTGGCCAAGAACCCGCGCATGGCGCTGCAGGTGAAGAACCTGGCGCGCCTGAGCGAGGCCGAGAAGCTGGCCGTGCTTGAGCGCGCCGCAGCGATTCGCCACAACGAGGTTGGGCATCTCAAGCAGGCCTGAGACGGTGCCCGAATGAGCGGCCCCAGCGCTCTGGTTGGGGTCAAGCGCGATCTGGCGGCAGACCGGTATTGCGTGGCGAGGTGCGTGCGCTCGCGCACCCGACGCAGCGGAAAGACAGCTTGATGACACGCCTGCCATGAACACCTCGGCAGTAGCCGCAATGCGACACGTCGGCAACGATGTGGACTGAGTTGCAACTGCTTGCAACGATTCGTCAGCAGCTCTGACGGCAGCTGACGGGGCCGTGCCAACGTGCGCCCAAAGGCAAGAGCGGCCTGCCCATGCGCCCTGCAGGAGTCCAGGCTCTGACCAGCCACGATGCGGCGCGCGACTCGCCGATTCATATCGACTTACAACTCAAGGCAGAGCAATGCAAAGCCGCTGACATCATCCCTGCGTCAACAAGAAAGCACCGCGGAGGGTGACGGCCGTCGATCGCCTCACACCTCCTTGTAAGCATCACCGGGGGAGAGAGCTGGGCATGAACAAGAACAAGTGCGTCGGCGTGTCCGACCCGCGACCGCGCGCGAACATCTGCGCGTTGGCAACCTTGCCGGTACTCCTCGCCCTCACTACCGCCCTCGCTGCATGCGGCGGTGGCGGCAGCGGCGATGCGTCAGCACCTAACGATCCACCCGTAGGTACGGCGCCAACGCCCACGCCCGCTCCGGCACCGGCGCCTGAACCGGCGCTGGAGCCTGCGCCCGTGGCCACGCCAGTGGCCCTGCCAGCAGATACGCCCGTGGCGATGCCGACGCTTCCTCCCGCACAGCAGTTGCCAGCCGGTTTCGACCTGCGCAGCCCGGGGGTTGCGGTGAAGGTCGTCGTAGCCACATCGTCGTTGGTCGAGGGGGTCCACAACGCTGCGTTTGCCCTTGACGGCAGCATGGCCACGCGCTGGTCAAGCGCCGCGGACAACGCTGCCTGGATCCAGTTTGACTTCGGTGCCAAGACCCCACTGGGCTACCTGAAGCTGTCCTGGGAGAACGCCTACGGCAAGGAGTACGCGCTCCAGGGCTCGGATGACGGGCAGACCTGGTACCAGATCCGCTACGTGGTGGGAGGGCAGGGTGGCACCGAGGAGTTCTTCAACCTCAACGCCCATGTGCGCTACCTGCGGCTGCAAGGGGTCGCGCGCGCGACGCAGTACGGCTACTCCCTGTTCGAAGTGGCTTTCAAGTCGCCGGGGAGCGACAACACCCTGCCCGTACTCGCCACCTCCGCAGTGCTGTTTCCAGCCAACGGTGCTGCACTCGCGCCGCCACCGCCGGTGCAGGCGCCGCTGGAGACAGTTCAGTTCTCGCTCCCCGACGGTACCCTCGTGACCCGATTCGGCATGGTCGGCCGGTCCCGCCATGCGCGCGAGCGCGGCGAGGACTGGAACGAGGTCGGCTACGGCGTCAACGAGACGGTCGACGCGGCCGGCAACCCCGCGGACAAGGGCCCCGGGGCTCACCTGAATTTCGTGGCCAACTACTTCAAGAACCGCACCTGGGGCGTGGAATTCATTGACAACAGCCGGGTCGCCGGCGTTACCCAACCGAGGATCGTCGTCAACCAGTATTACCAACAGGCGCAGCGAGGCGGCGGCCACTCCTTCTTTCGGCGTTTCGACGAACCCGGCGTCACGGGCTATGGCTGGATGTCACCCGGAGAACTCCTGGACCGATCGACCTACACGGCAGGCTTCAACGACGTGGCCGCATGCACTATCGTCGCCAAGCCGCCGCAAGGCGCGCTGCTCAATCCGAACAGCGGCTACAAGGGCGTCAAGGGCGCCAACGACGGCTGCAGTGTCATGCTCGACAACTACCCTGGCCACAGGGCGCTTGCTGCCGACGCCAACGGCGTGATGGCACCGAGCGGCGCCAACGTGGCCTCTCGCGCCCTAAAGGTAGGAGACGCGATCGAGTTCACCGGCTCGTTCTTCTCGACCCGCGCGGCCATGGACGCGATGGGCGACAGCGGCGCGTTCCGCTACTACACCAACGAGGTGACCTATGTGGTGGGCACCGGCCTGCGCCCCTGGTACGGCGTGCAGCCGCGCTTGATGAATGCACCGCTGCCGGATGAGACGCTGCAGGGCGGCCTCGGTTCGGTCTCCTACGACTATGCCGACAACGCGAGCTTCATGTTCCAGCAGCCGCTCAACCACATCGGCATGCAAAACATGCAGCGCTTCATGGAAGGGCGCCGCTGGATCCACACCAGCATGTGGACTGGCGATCACAACGAGAGCGGCAACGACAGGAACCAGGCCGCCGTAGGTTTGCAAGGGCCACGCTTCAACCAGTCCACCTGCTTCGCCTGCCACATCGGCAACGGCCGCAGCCTGGCGCCGAGTGCGATCAATCAGCGGCTCGACACAATGGCCGTGCGCACCGCAACGACCGACGTCAACGGGCAGCAGGTGCCGCATCCGATCTACGGTATGGCCGTCCAGATGAATGCGCGCTCGGTTGCCACCGGCGCCGCGCAGGACTGGGGCACGGGCGTTCGTGTGGCCGGCTTCGATCTCAAGACAGTCACACTGGCCGATGGCACCGCGGTGACCCTGAGCAAGCCCAGGGTCGCGTTCGACGGCCCGACGCCGAGCGTGTTCTCGCTGCGCAGCGCCCAGCCGATGATCGGCATGGGGCTGCTGGAGGCAGTGACGGATGCAGAGATCCTCTCGCGCGCTCGCAGCACGCCCGACTCCGATGGTGTCAAAGGCCAGGCCAACTACGCCTACGACCCGGAAACCGGCGCGGTCAAGCTGGGCCGCTACGGCTGGAAGGCCGCCAAGGTCAGCCTGCGCCACCAGGCCGCCAACGCGGCCCTGCTTGATATGTCGGTCACCAGTCCGGTCTATCCGAACCGCGATTGCTTGATGGGCCAATGCACGCCGGCCAAGGTCGAACCCGGCCTTTCGGAGGCCGACCTGACCCTGATCACGCGCTACCTCGGCCTGCTCGCCGTGCCGGCGCAGCGCAGCCTGGCCAGCGGCTTCCCCAAGGGCGTGAGCCCCCTGCCCGACCTGGACGTCAACCCGGCGCAGGTAAGCGCGGGTGCCCGGATCTTCCAGAGCAACCGCTGCAGCGCCTGCCATGTCAGCGAGATGAAGACCGGCGGCGCTTCCGAGTTCGCCGAACTGCGCCACCAGACCATCAAGCCCTACACCGACCTGCTGCTGCACGACATGGGCCCCAACCTGGCTGACAGCCTGGCCGAGGGGCAGGCGACCGGCAGCATGTGGCGCACGCCGGCGCTCTGGGGCATCGGCTACACCGAGCGGGTTGCAGGCAGCGCCGGCAAAGTTGGCTATTTGCACGACGGCCGGGCACGCAGCCTGACCGAAGCCATACTCTGGCACGGCGGCGAAGCGACGGCCAGCCGGCAGCGTTTCGAGGCCCTGGCCAAGGCGGACCGGGAGGCTTTGCTGGCCTTCCTCAGATCGCTATGAGTCCATAGCTCATCACTCAACCGTCACACTTTTCGCCAAATTTCGGGGCTTGTCTACATCCGTCCCCCGCGCGCAGGCGGTGTGATAAGCCAGCAGTTGCAGCGGGATGACGTGCAGGATGGGGCTTAGGGCGCCATAGTGCTCGGGCATGCGGATGACGTGCAAACCAGGGCCGCTTTCGATGCGGGTGTCGTCGTCGGCGAACACATAGAGCTGGCCACCGCGGGCGCGGACTTCCTGCATATTGCTCTTGAGTTTTTCCAGCAGGGTGTCATTGGGCGCCACGGTCACCACGGGCATCTCGGCGGTGACCAGGGCCAGCGGGCCGTGCTTGAGCTCGCCGGCGGGGTAGGCCTCGGCGTGGATGTAGCTGATCTCTTTCAGCTTGAGCGCGCCTTCCAGCGCGATCGGGTAGTGAAGGCCGCGGCCGAGGAAAAGGGCATTTTCCTTGCGGGCGAATTCCTCGCTCCAGGCGATCACCTGCGGCTCCAGCGCAAGCACGGCCTGCACGGCCAGCGGCAGGTGGCGCAGCGCCTTCAGGTGCTCGGACTCCTGCGCCTCGCTCAGGAATCCGCGCGTCTGCGCCAACGCCAGGGTCAGCATGAATAGGCCGACCAGCTGGGTGGTAAAGGCCTTGGTGGAGGCGACGCCGATCTCGGCGCCAGCGCGTGTGATGTAGGCCAGCTCGCACTCGCGAACCATCGCGCTGGTGGCCACATTGCAGATGGTCAGGGTGTGCGTCATGCCTTGGGCACGCGCATGCTTGAGCGCGGCCAGGGTGTCGGCCGTCTCGCCGCTCTGGCTGATGGTGACGACCAGGGTGCGCGGGTTGGGCACGCTGTCGCGGTAGCGGTACTCGCTGGCGATCTCGACACTGGTCGGAATCTTGGCGATGGACTCCAGCCAGTACTTGGCCGTGGAGCCGGAGTAGAAGCTGGTGCCGCAGGCCAGGATCAGCACCGAATCGATGTCCTTGAAGATGCGGTAGGCGCCGTCGCCGAACAGCTCCGGGCTGATGGCCGTGACGGCCTCCAGGGTGTTGGCAATGGCCACCGGCTGCTCGAATATTTCCTTCTGCATGTAGTGGCGGTAGGGGCCCAGCTCGGCCGCGCCGCTGTGGGCGTGGACGGTGCGCACTTCGCGCTGCACGGCTTCATAACGCCCGGTTCCAGTAGCCAGATGGCTGAGCCAGTAGCGGCCTAGCTGCAGGTCGACCACGTCGCCCTCTTCCAAGTAGACGATCTGGTCAGTCACGCCGGCCAGGGCCATCGCGTCGGAGGCGACGAAGTTCTCGCCCTCGCCCACACCCAGCACCAACGGGGAACCCTCGCGGGCGGCGATCACGCGATGCGGCTCGTCGCGGCAGAACACCGCTACCGCATACGCGCCCTTCAGCCGCGGCAGCGCCTGCTGCACGGCTTCCAGCAGGTCACCGTTGTAGAGGTGGTCGACAAGGTGGGCGATCACCTCGGTGTCGGTCTGGCTGCTGAACTGATAGCCGCGGCCTTGCAGTTCGGCGCGCAGCTCGTCGTGGTTCTCGATGATGCCGTTGTGCACCAGCGCGATCCTGCCAACGCTGCCGGCCGACGCATTCGGGCCCTGCGAAAAATGCGGGTGGGCGTTGTGCACCGCCGGCGCGCCGTGGGTGGCCCAGCGTGTGTGGGCGATGCCGGTGCCGGAGGCGATGCCGTCCTCGGCCGTCAGGCCCACCAGCTCGGCCACGCGCGAGGTGCTACGGGCGCGCCTGAGACCGCCATCCTGATGCACGGCCACGCCGCAGGAGTCATAGCCGCGGTATTCGAGCCGCTTCAGGCCTTCGATCAGGATGGGGACGATATTGCGCTGACTGACAGCGCCGACGATGCCGCACATGGTGGGGTCTCCGTGCTCGGATGAGCTGTGTTGATGACAGCATCGTAGGCAGCAAGCTGCGGCATTTGCATTCAAATTACGACACCATTTGGATTAATATTTCATCAATCTATTGATTTGATTAAATATTTCCAAAATCTTGATTTTATGAACGATTCAACCTCGACTCCTCGCCTGGATCCGATCGATCTGCGTCTGCTGGATCAGTTGCAGCAGGATGCATCGCTGAGCAACCAGGATCTGGCGCTAAAGGTGCGCGTCTCGCCGGCCACCTGCCTGCGTCGGGTTAAGCGCCTGACCGATTCAGGGCTGATCGAGCGGCGGGTTGCCCTGCTCTCGCAGGAAAAACTGGGCCCCTCCTTGAGCGCCATCATCGAGATCACCCTGGACCGCCAGGGCGCCGAGCATCTGGCGGCCTTCGAGGCGCGCGCGGTGGCGACAGCCGCGGTGCAGCAGTGCTGGCGAGTCTCGCCGGGACCGGACTTTGTGCTGGTGGTGCAGGTGGCTGACATGGCTGCTTATCACGCGCTGACGCAAACCCTGTTCACGCAGGATGCCAATGTGCGCAATATCAAGGCCTTCTTCAGCGTGCACCGGGCCAAGTTCGAACCGAGGCTGAGCCTGCCCGGGCCCACAGCCTGAAGCTCAACCCTCAAGCTCTCCGATGTCCACCCGCGACTGCGCCGCCTGTGACAGCACCCAGTCGCTGAACTGCTGCACCTCGGGCCGGGCGCGACTGTGGCTGGAGAGCAGCAGCCAGTAAGCGAAGGGGCTGGCCATTCGGCCGGCCGGACCGAAAGGTTCGACCAGGTCGCCGCGCTGCAACTGCTCACTGACCAGGGCCACCCGCGCCAGCGCCACCGCCTGGCCGGCCAGCGCCGCCTGGATCTGCTGGTAGGTGAAGTTGAGGTACATCCAGCGCCGCGGCTGCAGCCCTGGTGCGCCATGCTCGCGCAGCCAGCGCCGCCAGCTCAGGTATTCGGCGCTGGGGCGTTGGTCGTCCTCTTCGGCCAGGGTGTGGCCGGCCAGGTCGGCGGCGGTGCGCAGCGGCGTGGCCTGCGCGGCCAGCCAGGGGCTGACCACCGGCGTCAGCGTCTCGCCGAACAGGCGCTGGGACTCGGCCGGCATGCCCGCCGGCCTGGCGTAGCGCAGGGCCAGGTCGATTTCGCTGTCGTCCAGCTCGACCACGCTGTCGTAGGCGGAGACGCGGATGTCGATGTCGGCATGCTCCCGCTGGAAAGCCTCCAGCCGCGGGATCAGCCACAGCGAGGCAAAGGAGGCGAAGGTGGTCACGTTCACCACCCGTCGCCCGCGCGTCTGGCGGATCTGCCGGCTGATGGCGGACTGGGTCAGGTGCAGCTCCTCCGCAGCGGCCCGGAAGCTGAGGCGCCGTGCCACCGCCTCAAAGGCGCGCAGCGGGCCGACGGAGAGCGGGCGCTGGCGCTGCTGTGTGATCGCATGCGTGATCTCATTCATGCGTGAATGGTATCAATGAGGCGCGTCGATCTCATTGGACGAAGCATCGGGTAGTCCCTAATATTTATCCATGTCGAGTGCTGATTCCAGTACTCAAGAGCGGGAGTCTGGATCATGACTGAATTGCAATCGCAGCAAGCCCTCTGGGAAGTCACCCGGGGCGAGGCCCTGAGCCTGAGCATCGGCCCGGGACCGCGTGAACTGGCGGTGACCGAGGGCCGGCTATGGCTGACCCTGCAGGGACGCGTCGACGATCCAGCCGAGGACATCTGGCTTGCTCCGGGCCAGAGCGTGAAGCTGGCCTCGGGCAGCCGGGTCGTCATCGAGGCCTGGCCGCAGGCGCAGTTCCAGCTGCTCGTGCCACCCAGCGCCTGCGCCCTGCGGACGCGGCAGCTCTCGGTTGCCGTCAAGCCTTCTTCCTGGGGGCTCGCGGCGGCTTGAGTGGTTTGCGGGCTTTGGCCGCCTGCGCCCGCAGCGCCGCCTGCAAAGCCAGCCGGGCCCAGGGCTGCATCAGCGCAGCCGATTCCATCGCCTCCTCGGGCGGGCGGTAGTAGCTGATGCTGACGAGTTCGCCGTCCTTCTTGCTGAACTGGAACGGGACGCAGCCGGCGGACTCAAACTGCAGCCGGGTGTCGGCATCGGTCTTCAGGTAGAACTGCTCGCTGGCGATGAGGGCGACGAACAGATCGTCGACATAAAGCCCGTGTCCGCCGAACATGCGGCGCTGACGCACCAGACCCAGCGGGCTCAGTAGCTCAGCGCAGTGGCGGGCGAATTCATCCATGGCCAGACTCTAACGCCCTCACAATCACTCCACGCCACCGCCGGAGCTCTCTGTGGATTTTCTGAACGACCGCGCCGCACTTCGTCAAAAGCTGATCCAGGACCGCCTCGACCTGCCCGGCCGCCTGGGCCTGGCCGAGCAGTTGCAAAGCGTGCTGCGCATCTGGCTGGTGCGCCGCACCGAAACGACCATTGGCGCCTACTGGCCGATCAAGGGCGAGTTCGACCCGCTGCCGGCGCTGTACCGCTGGAGCGAGGCCAACCTCGTCCGTCGCATCGGCCTGCCGGTGGTCGACAAAGAACATGGCACGCTCAAGTTCCATGTTTGGTACCCCGGCTGCCCGATGGAGGAAGACGCCTTCGGCATCCCCAAGCCCAAGGGCACCGAGGTTTTCGAGCCGCAGCTGATGGTCGTGCCCTGCCTGGGCTACGGACCCTGCGGCCTGCGCCTGGGTTATGGCGGCGGCTTCATGGACCGCACGCTGGCCCAGCTGCAGCCCCGACCGGCCACTGCCGGGGTCGGCTATGCCCATGGCTTCCAGCCGCTGCTGAAGGCCGGATCGGGTGACATGCCGATGGATGCGATGCTGACCGAAGAAGGCGTGGTCTGGGACGTCGACGGCGGCTCAAGAATGTGATGCCATCGACCAGGCTGCGGCGATGCGGCCGACCTCGGCCAGCACGGCCTGATTCGCCTCGTCGAGGCTGTCGCTGCGTGATGCCGGCGTCTCATAGAAGGCCGTAACGATCAACGGTGCACGGCCTGGTGGCCAGCAGATCGCCACATCGTTGCACTTGCTTGCCATGCCTTCGGTCCGATAGCTGCCGGTCTTGTCGCCGGAGCGCCAGCCCGCTGGGAAACCGGCGCGCAGGCGCTTGAGGCCGGTCTCGGTCTTCTCCATCCAGCCAAGCAGGCGCTCGCGCGAGGCCTGCTTGAGCACCTCTTCGTCCAGCGTGATGCGCTTCACCAGTGCGGCCATGGCCGCTGGCGTGGTCGTGTCGCGCAGCTCGCCAGTCGGCACGATGTTCATGGCAGGCTCGAAGCGGTCGACACGCGTCGTCGGGTCGCCGAGCGCGCGCAGCCGCGCGGTCATACCGGCGGGTCCATCGATCAGCTTCAAGAGCAGATTGGCGGCCGGGTTGTCGCTGGTCACCTGGATCGCCTCGGCGAGTTCGACGACGCTCATATGGCCACGGGCGAGATGCCGGCTGGTCACCGGCGCGTGGGCGACCATGTCGTCTTTGCCATAGGGGATCTGCCGTGTCAGATCGAGCTCGCCGAGATCGGCCTCGCGCAGGATGAGGGCCGCCAAGGGCAGCTTGAAGGTGGAACACATGCCGAAGCGTTCGGCCTGGCGATGCCCGACCCGTGCGCCACTGCCGGTGTCCAGCACCGCGACGCCGAGCCGCCCGCCGGCGCGGCGTTCGAGCTCGGCCAGCGGCGCGTAGGAAGCTGATGCCATGGCGGTCATGGGCAGCACACCCAGTGCAGCGCCGGCGGCCAGCAGGGTGCGGCGCGAGATCGGGTTAGAGTTCATAGAGAAAGTATTGGGTTGGTTGGGAATGGGCGCGATTCTCCAGAGCTGATCGCTTCGCACAAGCTATAGTTTTTCGCTTGAGTCATAAGTTTTTCTAGGGCCTCACCATGTCCTTGGCCAGTTTGCCGCTGAATGCCCTGCGTGCCTTCGAAGCCGCGGCGCGCCACCTGAACCTGACCCGCGCGGCCGACGAACTCTGCGTCACCCAGGCGGCGGTCAGCCATCAGGTGAAGGCGCTGGAAGACCATGTCGGTCGGCCCCTGTTCCGCCGCGCAGCCCGCGGCCTGCTGCTGACCGACGAGGGCGAACGGCTGGCGCCGGTGGTGCGTGATGCCTTTGCCCGCATCGAAGGCGCGCTGGCCGCCTTGACTGACCAAGGCCCGGCCGAAGTGTTGACGGTGGGCGTGGTCGGCACCTTCGCCGTCGGCTTCCTGCTAGAACGCCTGACCTACTTCCGCGCCCTGCATCCGCGAATCGATCTGCGCATGCTGACGAACAACAACAAGATTGATCTGGCCGCCGAAAGCCTGGACTGCGCGATCCGCTTCGGCGATGGCGCCTGGGCGCGCGAGACGTCCGACCGGCTGCTGCCCGCACCGCTGACGCCGCTGTGTTCACCGGCCATGGCCG
>Ga0187844_10001643_pt1 | contig 16726 bp, 13 predicted proteins | sample SpaLakP09_SKY_50_FD_134517 | JGI IMG/M metagenome (GOLD analysis project Ga0187844, IMG submission 134517) | Oligotrophic lake water microbial communities from Sparkling Lake, Wisconsin, USA - SP09_SKY_50 | ecosystem: Environmental > Aquatic > Freshwater > Lake | place: USA: Sparkling Lake...
ACGCCGTCGACACGGGTTTCCAGCGCCCACGCTTCGACGCCGCCTATCTGATGGTGGAGGACGGCCGCGCCGCCTTCATCGACACCGGCACCAACCACGCCGTGCCGCGCCTGTTGGCGGCGCTGGACGCGCTGGGTCTGAGCACCGACGCCGTGGACTGGGTCATCCCCACCCATGTCCACCTGGACCATGCCGGCGGCGTCGGCCTGCTGATGGAGGCCGTACCCCGCGCCCGCGCCCTTGTCCACCCGCGCGGCCTGCGCCACATGGTGGACCCGAAAGCGCTGTGGCTGAGTGCGCTGACCGTCTACGGCGAAGAGGAAATGCAGCGCAGCTACGGCAAGCTGGTGCCGGTGCCAGCCGAGCGCGCCGAGGCCTCGCATGACGATCAGGTCATCCATCTCGCAGGCCGGCCGCTGCGCCTCGTCGATTCACCCGGCCATGCGCGCCACCACCACGCCATCTGGGACGAACGCAGCCGCAGCTGGTTCACAGGCGACACCTTCGGCCTGTCCTACCGCGCCTTCGACGTGGACGGCCGCGCCTGGATACTGCCAACCAGCACGCCGGTGCAGTTCGAGCCCGAGGCACTGAAGTCAACCGTCTCTCGCCTGCTGGCGGCCGAGCCGCTGGCGATGCAGGTGACGCACTACGGCCGCATCGGCGGCAGCGTGGACGAGGTACGGCGCCTGGCTGCCGAGATGGTGGAGCAGGTGGACGAGATGGTCGCGCTGGCCGATTCCGTTCGGTCGGCGCCCGACCGGCACGAGCAGCTCAAGGCGGCCCTGCTGGATGGCTATCTGGCGCGCTTGCGTGCGCATGGGCACCCGGCCGGTGCCGAGGCGGCCGAGTGGCTGGCCCTGGACGCGGAGCTGAACGCGCAGGGTTTGGAAGTCATGCTGGACCGCCCAGCCCGCTGACGGGGCAGACAGCCCCGTAGCGGTGCACACCATCGCACCGCACCAGTGCCCGCCACCGGTCTGGGGCGGGTCAATCCCCTGAACGGCGCCTGGCCAGTCGCAGGCATGCGTCTTGCAAAGAAGAGGCTGAGAGGTCGAGCACGCGCCGGCCCCTTGGGACCTTTCGCCAACGATGGCGACTCCCATACGACCGGCCCCGACCGAGCAGACAGCTGCTTGCGGGGCCTTTTTCATTGGCGTCTCCGATTGGCCTCACGCAGCCTCCCGGCGGCGCCTTTCGCCAAGGCAGTCCATGCACATCGTCCTCATCGGCCACGGAATGGTGGGCCAGAAATTTCTCGAATCCCTCGCGGAAAGCCACGCCGCCAGCGATGTGCAGGTGACGGTGCTGTGCGAAGAACCGCGCCCGGCCTACGACCGCGTGCACCTGTCCGAGTTCTTCTCGGGCAAGTCGGCCGACGACCTGTCGCTGGTGCCCGCCGGCTTCTTCGAGAAGACGGGTTTCAAGCTGCGCCTGGCCGCCAAGGCCGTGGCGATCGAGCGCCGCGACCACACCATCACGCTGGCCGACGGCCAGGTCGTGCACTACGACAAGCTGGTGCTGGCCACCGGCTCCTACCCCTTCGTGCCGGCCGTGCCGGGCCGCGACCGGCCGCACTGCCATGTCTACCGCACCATCGAAGACCTGGAAGGCATGCAGGCCAGCGGCAAGGTGTCCAAGACCGGCGTGGTCGTCGGCGGCGGCCTGCTGGGCCTGGAATGCGCCAAGGCGCTGCGCGACATGGGCTTGGAAACCCACGTCGTCGAGTTCGCACCGCGCCTGATGGCCGTGCAGATCGACGAGGGCGGCGGCCGCGTGCTTCGCAAGAAGATCGAAGACCTGGGCGTGCAGGTGCACACCGGCCGCAACACGCTGGAGATCACCGACGGCGCGATGGCACGCCACCGCATGGTGTTTGCCGACGGCACCTGGCTGGAGACCGACATGATCGTGTTCTCCGCCGGCATCCGCCCGCGTGATGAACTGCCCCGCCAGTGCGTGCTGGCCATAGGCCCGCGCGGCGGCGTCGTCATCGACGACCACTGCCGCACCAGCGACCGCAACGTCTACGCCATCGGCGAGGTGGCGGCCTGGAACGACATGACCTACGGCCTGGTGGCACCCGGCTACGAGATGGCCCGCGTCGCCGCCCGCCACGTCACGGGTGATGCCGAAGCCACCTTCCCTGGCGCCGACCTGTCCACCAAGCTCAAGCTGATGGGTGTGGACGTGGCCAGCATCGGCGACGCCCACGGCAAGACGCCCAACTGCCGCAGCTACCAGTACGTGGACGAGCGCAAGCAGGTCTACAAGAAGATCGTCGTCAGCGAGGACGGCGAGAAGCTGCTGGGCGCCGTGCTGGTGGGCGACGCCGCCGAGTACGGCACGCTGCAGCAGATGGCGCTCAACGGCATCAAGTTGCCGGCCGACCCCGAGTTCCTGATCCTGCCGAGCAGTGACGGCAAGGCCAAGGTGGGCATCGGCCCCGACGCACTGCCCGACAACGCGCAGCTGTGCTCCTGCAACAACGTCACCAAGGGCCAGATCTGCGCGGCCGTCGGCGAGGGCTGCACGACCATGGGCGAGATCAAGGCCTGCACGAAAGCCGGCGCCACCTGCGGCGGCTGCGTGCCGCTGGTCACACAGGTGATGAAGTTCCAGATGGCCAAGCTCGGCATGGCCGTGAACAACCACATCTGCGAGCACTTCCCGCATTCGCGCCAGGAGCTGTACCACCTGATCCGCGTCGGCGGCCTCAAGACCTTCAGCGACCTGCTGGCCAAGCACGGCAAGGGCCTGGGCTGCGACATCTGCAAGCCCGCCGCTGCGAGCATCTTCGCGTCGTGCTGGAACGACTTCGTGCTCAAGCCCGAATTGGCCGCGCTGCAGGACAGCAACGACTACTACCTCGGCAACATCCAGAAGGACGGCAGCTACTCCGTCGTGCCGCGCATGCCCGGTGGCGAGGTCACGCCCGACGGACTCATCGCCGTCGGCCAGGTCGCCAAGAAGTACGGCCTGTACACCAAGATCACCGGCGGCGCGCGCGTGGACATGTTCGGCGCCCGCGTCGAGCAACTGCCCTTCATCTGGGAGGAGCTGATTGCTGCCGGGTTTGAATCCGGCCACGCCTACGGCAAGTCGCTGCGCACGGTGAAGAGCTGCGTCGGATCAACCTGGTGCCGCTACGGCGTGGACGATTCCGTTGGCCTCGCCGTCGAGATCGAGAACCGCTACAAGGGTCTGCGCGCGCCGCACAAGATCAAGTTTGGCGTCTCGGGTTGCACGCGGGAATGCGCCGAGGCCCAGGGCAAGGACGTCGGCATCATCGCCACGGAGAAGGGCTGGAACCTGTATGTGGCCGGCAACGGCGGCATGAAGCCGCGCCACGCCGAGCTGATCGCCAGCGACCTCTCCAAGGCCGACCTGATCAAGTTCATCGACCGCTTCCTGATGTTCTACGTGCGCACGGCCGACCGCCTGCAGCGCTCCAGCACCTGGCGCGACAACCTCGAAGGTGGCCTGGACTACCTGAAGGACGTCGTCATCAACGACAGCCTGGGACTGGGCGCCGAGCTGGAAGCGCAAATGCAGGCCGTGGTGGACACCTACCAATGCGAATGGAAGACGGCCGTCAACACGCCCGAGGTGCGCCAGCGCTTCCGCTCCTTCGTCAACAGCGACAAGGCGGACGAGCGGATCATCTTCGTGGAGGAGCGCGGCCAGATCCGGCCGGCGCGCGCCGAAGAGCGAGCCGAAGAGCGCACGGATGAGCGCGAAGAAGAAGCCACCGCCTGATCAGGGAACCGACATGAACTTCACCCCCATCTGCAACGTCGACCAGATCCTGCCCAACACCGGAGTCGCCGCATTGGTGGACGGCCGCCATGTGGCCGTGTTCCGCGTCGGCACCGACGCCTTCCACGCCATCGACAACATCGACCCGCGCTCTGGCGCCAGCGTCCTGTCGCGCGGCCTGGTGGGCAACCTGGGCGAGCGCATCGTCGTCGCATCGCCGCTCTACAAGAACCACTTCGACCTGCGCACCGGCGAATGCCTGGAGGCGCCCGAGCAATCGGTGCGGGCGCATGCCGTGCAGGTGCAGGACGGCCGCGTGCTCGTCGCGCTGAACTGACCCCTCTCCTGGTGCGCCTGCGGGCGCCGCCAGGCGGCTGATCCCACGTGGCAACGAAGCCACGAACAACACCGAAAACTGCAGACGCCCCAGCCGCACCGGCTGGGGCGTCTGTGCTTTGCGCGAGCCCTTTTCTCGAACACCCTGCCCCTCCTCAACGAAAGAGAACCCATGGCCTACGTCGTCCCTACCGAGTTCGTCACCAAGATGGTGGACGCCGGTGAATCCAAGCTGCTGATGTCCACCCGCGACACGCTGATCCGCGCCTACATGGCCGGCGCCATCCTGGCGTTGGCGGCGGCCTTCGCGGTGACCGTCACGGTGAACACCGGCAACCCGCTGATCGGCGCGCTGCTGTTCCCGGTCGGCTTCATCCTGCTGTACCTGATGGGGTTTGACCTGCTGACCGGCGTGTTCACGCTGGTGCCGCTGGCGGTGCTGGACAAGCGCCCCGGCGCCACCTGGTGAGGGTGCTTGCGCAACTGGACACTGGTGTTCTTCGGCAACTTCGCCGGCGCGCTGACCGTGGCCGTCTTCATGGCCATCATCTTCACCTTCGGCTTCAGCGAGGCGCCCAATGCCGTCGGCCAGAAGATCGGCCACATCGGCGAAGGCCGCACGGTGGGCTACGCGGCCCACGGCGCCGCCGGCATGCTGACGCTGTTCGTGCGCGGCGTGCTGTGCAACTGGATGGTGTCCACCGGCGTCGTCGCCGCGATGATGTCGACCTCGGTGTCGGGCAAGGCCATCGGCATGTGGATGCCCATCATGGTGTTCTTCTACATGGGCTTCGAGCACAGCATCGTCAACATGTTCCTGTTCCCCTCGGGCCTGATGCTGGGCGGCCAGTTCACGCTGATGGACTACCTGATCTGGAACGAGATCCCCACCGTCGTCGGCAACCTCGTCGGTGGCCTGACCTTCGTGGGACTGACGCTCTATTCGACGCACTACAAGACCGCGCCGAAGCGGGTGCTGTCCTGATGCTGCGGCTGTCCGTCGGCCAGCATTCCGAGGCCGGCCGCAAGCCGCTGAACCAGGACTTCCACGGCGTCGCCCAGCCGACCGATGCGCAGCGGCGCTCGCGCGGCATCGCGCTGGCCATTGCCGACGGCATCAGCAGCAGCCCAGTCAGCCAGGTCGCCAGCGCCGCCGCCGTGCGCGGCTTTCTGGAGGACTACTACGGCACCTCCGAAGCATGGACGGTGCGCCGCGCCGCCCAGTGCGTGCTGGCCGCCACCAACGCCTGGCTGCATGCCGAGAGCCAGCGCGGCGAAGGCCGCTTCGACAAGGACCGAGGCCATGTCTGCACCTTCAGCGCCTTGGTTTTCAAGGGCCGCGAGGTGCACCTCCTGCACGTCGGCGACACACGCGTCTACCGCGTACACGCCGGCGCGCTGGAGCAGCTGAGCCAGGACCACCGCGTGCGCCTGTACGGCGGCCAGACCTACCTGGGCCGAGCGATGGGCGTCACTGCACGTCTGGACATCGACTACGCCTGCTGGGCCACCGAGGTGGGCGAGATCTTCTTGCTGGCCAGCGACGGCGCCTACGAATTCCTGGACGCCGCTGCCGTGCAGCAGGCGCTGGCCGACCACGGCGACGACATGCAGGCCGCAGCCGTTGCCCTGGTAGCTGCGGCACTGGCGCGCGGCAGCCAGGACAACGTCACCGTCATGCTGGCGCGCGTCGACTCCCTGCCCCGCCAGCTCACCGCGCCGGTCAGCCGCGACGGCCTGCGCCTGCCGCCGCACCTCGCGCCGCGCCAGGATTTCGAGGGCTACCGCGTCGTGCGCGAACTGCAGCAGACGGCGCGCAGCCAGGTCGTGCTGGCGGTGGACGCGGACGGGCGCGAATGGGCGCTCAAGCTGCCCACGGCCGACCTGGCCGGCAACGCCCGCGAGCTGGACCGTTTCGCCACCGAGGAATGGGTGGCCCGGCGCGTCGACAGCCCGCACGTCATCAAGGCCGCGCCGCCCGAGCGCAAGCGCGAACACCTCTTCACCGCCGTCGAGTTCATCCACGGACAGACGCTGGCGCAATGGATGCCCGACCACCCGCGCCCCGGCCTGAACGAAGTGCGGGCCATCGCCGACCAGATCGCGCGCGGCCTGCAGACCCTGCACCGCAAGGAGATGCTGCACCAGGACCTGCGGCCCGAGAACCTGATGATCGACCGCCAGGGCACCGTCATCCTCATCGACCTGGCCTCGGCCCATGTGGCGGGCCTGAGCGAGGCCCAAGGCGACGCACGCGCGCTGGAACTGGCCGGCACGCTGCAGTACACGGCGCCGGAATACTTCACCGGCGAGGGTGGCACACCTGTGGCCGAGCTGTTCTCGCTGGCCGTGCTGATCTACCAGATGCTGACCGGCGCCCTGCCCTATGGCCTGCAGGTCCCCCAGGTGCGCGGCGACCGCGACCTGCACAAGCTGCAGTACGTGCCGCTGCGCACGCGCCGCCCCGACCTGCCCGAATGGCTGGACCGCGTGCTGAAGAAGGCTCTGCAGCCGCAGGCGGCGCGGCGGCAGCAGGCGCTGTCGGAGTTTCTGCACGACCTGCACGCGCCGGGGCCGGAGTTCATGAAGCGGGACAGGACGCCGCTGCAGCAAAGGCATCCACTGCTGTTCTGGCGAGGGCTGACGCTGGTGTTTGGGTTTGCGACGGTGGTGCTGCTGGGGCTTCGGGTCAGCGGGCATTGAAGCTGGCACAGCTGGCCGGCATCATGAGCCGCCCAAGCCAGGCCCTTTTTTCGATGACACGCTGCCTCTCATGAAACAGAACATTGCAGCCCTCGCGCTAGCCCTGCTGCCCGCACTGGTTCATGCCAAATGCAGTGAGCAGACCTATCTCTTGGAAGGGCGCGTCGCAGACGTTTCCGGCCGGCCTGCCGCGGGTGCGCTTGTAGGGGCATCCTGGCTCGAAGCGGGACAGCCAGCGGGCCCTGCCATTGCAATCGTGGACAACGATGGTCGGTATCGGTTATCCATTCGATACCGCCGGATGGACGATCTTGCACTGTTCAATGCTTGTTCTGATCAGCTCGACCGCATCAACCTCGTTGCATACGCGGGTGATCAGCGCTCGTATCCCACTCAGATCCCTATCTCGGGCCTTCATCAGAAGTTGCCGAACATCAGAATCAGCGAGCCGGCAGCCAGCCCTCTGCCGCGAAGGCAATAGCAGCCATGCCAGCGGTTCGCTAGTGGCGGCCGAACTTGGCTTCAGACGTCCAGGCCCAACTCCTGAATCTTCCTCGTGATCGTGTTGCGCCCGATGCCGAGCTTCTGCGCGGCCTCGATGCGGCGGCCGCGGGTGATGTCCAGCGCGGTCAGGATCAACTGAGCCTCGAAACGCTTGGTCAGCGCGTCCCACACGTCGGTCTCGCCGGCCAGCAGGCGGGCGCGGGCGTCGGCGGCCATGTCGGCCAGCCAGCCTTCACCGCTGCTGGTGCTGGCCGGCGCGGCAGCGACAGGCGCAGCGGGAGCCGCTGCAGCGGGCTGCGCATGGGTGGACTGACCCAGCGATGGCGCGGCAACATAGCCGGGCTGGATCTCATCGGGCAGGTCCTTGGGCTCCACGGTTTGGCTGGGCGCCATGACGCTGAGCCAGTGGCAGATGTTCTCCAGCTGCCGCACGTTGCCGGGGAACTCGAAGTTGCTCAGCACCGCCAGCGCTGCGTCCGACAGGCGCTTGGGCTCGACACCCAGTTCGGTCGCGCTCCGCTGCAGGAAGTGGCGGGCCAGCGAGGGCACGTCTTCCTTGCGCTCGCGCAGCGGCGGCAGGCGCAGGCGGATGACGTTCAGGCGGTGGAACAAGTCCTCGCGGAACACGCCCTGGCGCACGCGCTCTTCCAGGTTCTGGTGGGTGGCCGCGATGACGCGCACATTGCTGCGCATCGGGCTGTGGCCGCCGACGCGGTAGAACTGGCCATCGGACAGCACGCGCAGCAGCCGCGTCTGCAGCTCGAAGGGCATGTCGCCGATTTCGTCGAGGAAGAGCGTGCCGCCATCGGCCTGCTCGAAGCGGCCGCGCCGTGAAGCCTGCGCGCCGGTGAAGGCGCCGCGCTCGTGGCCGAAGAGCTCGCTCTCCAGCAGGTCCTTCGGGATGGCCGCCGTGTTGATGGCGACGAACGGGCCTTCGCCGCGCGGGCTGTGCTTGTGAAGCGCGCGGGCGACCAGCTCCTTGCCCGAGCCGCTTTCGCCCGTGATCATCACGGTGACGTTGCTCTGCGATAACCGGCCAATCGCACGGAACACGTCCTGCATGGCCGGCGCCTGGCCCAGCATCTCGGGCACTTGCGCGGCGGCTTCCTGCTCGCCGGCTTCGCGCTGGCTTTCTTCCTGCGCGCGGCGGATGAGTTCCACGGCGCGCGGCAGGTCGAAGGGCTTGGGCAGGTACTCGAAGGCGCCGCCCTGGAAGGCCGACACGGCGCTGTCCAGGTCGGAGTAGGCGGTCATGATGATGACCGGCAGCGCCGGCAGGCGCGCCTTGACCTTGGCCAGCAACTCCAGGCCCGAGCCACCCGGCATGCGGATGTCGGAGACGAGCACCTGCGGTGAATCGTCCTCGAGCGCCGCGAGCATGTCGCGTGCATTGCTGAAGCTGCGCACCGGCAGCCCCTCGCGGGCCAGGGCCTTCTCGAGCACGAAGCGGATCGAGTGGTCGTCGTCAACAACCCAGATGGATTTCATGAGGTTCCTCAGCCCATCCCGTCGGCTCGTGGCTTCAAGGCAAGGGCAGCGTGATTCGGAAGTTCGTCAGGCCCGGCTCGCTTTCACAATCGATCATGCCTTGGTGTTGCTGCGCAATCGTCTGTGCAAGCGTGAGTCCGAGGCCCGAGCCGCCGTCCCGCCCCGAAACCAGGGGGAAGAAGATGCGATCCCGGATCTCGGCGGGGACGCCGGGACCGTTGTCCTCAATATGCAATTCCAGTGCCAAGCGCCAGCGTTGCTTGCCGACGGTGACCTGCCGCGCGACGCGCGTGCGCAGCACGATCTGCGCGTCGCCGGCGGCGATGCGTGAATGCAGTACCTGGGCGGCGTTCTGCACGATGTTCAGCGTCATCTGGATCAGCTGCTCGCGGTCGCCGCGGAAGTCGGGCAGCGAGGTGTCGTAGTCGCGCGCGATGTCCAGACCCTTGGGATGCTCGATGAGCACCAGCGCCCGAACGCGCTCACAGATCTCGTGGATGTTCACGTCGCCAACGACCTGGGCCTTGCGGTGTGGCGCGAGCAGGCGGTCGACGAGGCTTTGCAGCCGGTCCACCTCGTGAACGATGACCTGCGTGTATTCGGTCAGTTCGGGGTCGCCGTCCTGCAGCTCCAGCGCCAGCAGCTGAGCCGCGCCGCGGATGCCGCCCAGCGGGTTCTTGATCTCGTGGGCGAGGTTGCGGGTCAGCTCCTTGGTGGCCTGCACCTGGTCAAGGTTGCGCTCGTCGCGGTCCTGGCGGGCCAGCTGGGCAATCTCGATGAGCTCGACCAGCACACGCGGCCCGCCGTCGTCGGCTGGGTCCATCTGCGACACGATGACATGCATGGGCAGGCCGTCTTCATGGGCCCAGGCGCCACGACGCAGCACGGCATCGAAGCGGCTGCTGGAGTATTGGTTGGCCGCAACGCCGCCCAGCGTCTCGACCAGGCGCTGGGAATCATCGAACCAGTCAGGCAGCAGGGACTTCTGCACCGCGCGGCGCGACAGCCGCATGGCGTTCTCGAAGGCGGCATTGGCGAACAGGCATTCGCCGTCGGCGCTGACGACGACGACCATGGTCGCGAGCAAATCAAGGCCGGAGAACTCGGCCGGCAACAGGGAGGTATCAGTCATGGCGCTTGGGAACCCCCGAAGCGCTGCGAGCTTCAGGAGGGAAGTTTGGCGATCTCTCGCTTGAGGGCCTGGACATCAGCCTCGTAGCGGGCGATGTTGTCCTTGAGCTCGGCCATGCGGTCGAGGTACTTCTGGTAATTGCGCTCGTCACCGCGGCGCTCCTGGCCGGCGGCGAACTCGCGCTGAGCGGTGCCCAGGCGCTCCTCGGCCTGGCGCAATTCGGTCTGCAGCACGCGGCGGCGTTCGTCGTCGCGCACGCGCTGCTGGCCGGCGTCGACGCGGCCCTCAGCACCACGCGACTCCGCTGATGGTGCCGACGCCGTGGCGCCAGTGCGCGGCCTGGGCGACTGCACGATGGTGATGGGCGTGCCCTCGATCGTGCGGCAGCCCTTCTCGTAGGCTTCCTTGGCGGACAGCGCGTCGGTGTAGAGCACCGGCGGGCCGGGGCAGCGGTAGACCGTGCCCTGAGCCTGCGCGCCCAGGCTGGCCAGGACGAACAGCGGTGCCAGCAGTCGATTCAGCATGGACGGATTGTGAATCACACACGGGCATGAAAAAGGGGCCGCAGCAGCGGCCCCCTTTGCTGGGGATGACCAAGGCAGCGGTGAGGCTGCCCATGGCAATCACAGCGCGTAGTACATGTCGAACTCGACCGGGTGAGTGGCCATGCGGAAGCGGGTCACTTCCTGCATCTTCAGGTCGATGTAGGCGTCGATGTAGCTGTCGGTGAACACGCCGCCCTTGGTCAGGAAGGCGCGGTCCTTGTCCAGATACTCCAGCGCCTGGTCGAGGCTGTGGCAGACGGTCGGGATCTTCGCGTCTTCTTCCGGCGGCAGGTGGTACAGGTCCTTCGTGGCGGCTTCGCCCGGATGGATCTTGTTTTCCACGCCGTCCAGACCGGCCATCAGCAGTGCGGCGAAGCACAGGTAGGGGTTGGCGGACGGGTCCGGGAAACGCGCTTCGACGCGGCGGCCCTTGGGGTTGGCCACGTAGGGGATGCGGATCGAGGCCGAGCGGTTCTTGGCCGAGTAGGCCAGCTTGACCGGGGCTTCGAAGCCAGGCACCAGGCGCTTGTACGAGTTCGTACCCGGGTTGGTGATGGCGTTCAGCGCACGGGCGTGCTTGATGATGCCGCCGATGTAGTACAGCGCGAAGTCGCTCAGGCCGGCATAGCCGTCGCCGGCGAACAGGTTCTTGCCGTCCTTCCAGACGGACTGGTGAACGTGCATGCCGCTGCCGTTGTCGCCCACCAGGGGCTTGGGCATGAAGGTCGCGGTCTTGCCATAGGCATGGGCGACGTTGGCGACGATGTACTTCTGCAGCTGCGTCCAGTCAGCGCGCTCGACCAGCGAGCTGAAGCGCGTGCCGATTTCCATCTGGCCGGCGTTCGCCACTTCATGGTGGTGAACTTCGACGGGGATGCCGCACTGCTCGAGGATCAGGCACATCTCCGAGCGCATGTCCTGGCCGCTGTCGACCGGGGGCACGGGGAAGTAGCCACCCTTGACAGTGGGGCGGTAGCCGGAGTTGCCGTGCTCGTATTCCTTGGACGAGTTCCAGGCGCCTTCTTCAGATTCGATCTTGAAGAACGAGCCGGACATGTCGTTGCCCCAACGGACGCTGTCGAACACGAAGAACTCGGGTTCCGGGCCGAAGAAGGCGGTGTCGCCCAGGCCGGAGGACTTGAGATAAGCCTCGGCGCGCTTGGCCAGCGAACGCGGATCGCGCTCATAGGCCTTGCCATCGGTCGGGTCGATGACGTCGCAGGTCAGGATCAGCGTCGGCTCTTCGAAGAAGGGGTCGATGTTGGCGGTGTTGGGATCGGGCATGAGGAGCATGTCCGAAGCCTCGATGCCCTTCCAGCCGGCGATCGACGAGCCGTCGAACGCGTGGCCCGACGTGAACTTGTCTTCATCGAAATGGGAAACCGGCACGGTGACGTGCTGTTCCTTGCCACGGGTATCAGTGAAGCGGAAGTCAACGAACTTGACTTCGTTTTCCTTCACAAGGGTCATCACATCGGCGACGGTCTTGGCCATCAATTGCTCCTACGGGATCGAGGGGGTTGGTTTGCCGCTGCCAGCACACATGCACTCGCAGCCACGGGGGAAAGCAAAGCAGTTTGCATGCCAGTGCACCGACATGGGTTGCCGCTGGCAGCTCGGAACATTATCGTTGCGAGGGGCGCCGACGCCGCCGCATCTATCGCACCAGTTCTGTGCTTATTGATGCACCAAATGCGATCACGCCCCGTTTCAGGGCATCAAAGGCCGGATCGAGCTGGGTGGCTTCGCCTTTGACGCCAAGCTCGATGCAGCGCCCCCACTGCGGGTGGTCCACGCTCGGCAGGCTGAAGACCTTGATGCCGGCGAACTCGGCCTCGACCGTTTCCATCAGCGGCGTGAGACTGGCCTCCATCGCCCCCTGCACGATCAGCGAGCGCTCGAGGATGCCGACCTGGCAGTGCAGCTGCGGGAAGCGGTCGAGCACCCAGCCCATCATGGGGTGGGCCATCACCGGGAAACCCGGCACGAAGTGCACGTTGCCGACAAAGAAACCGGGGATCTTGTTGAAGGGGTTGGGGATGACGCCGGCACCCTCGGGGAACACGCCCATCTCGAAGCGACGCAGGCTGTCGGGCTCGTCGGGCGTGATCGTCTTGCCCTGCTCGGCCGCCATCTGCTGGATGCGCTGCCAGATCAGTTCGCGCGCCTCGGGGTGCAGGGCCAGCGGCCGGCCCAGGGCGGCAGCGGCGGACTGGCGGGTGTGGTCGTCGGGCGTGGCGCCGATGCCGCCGCAGCTCACCACCAGGTCGCCGCTAGCGAAGGCAGCGCTCAACCTGGCCGTCAGCTGCTCCCGGTCGTCACCCAGGTATTGGGCCCAGGAGAGCTGCATGCCCCGCTCGGTCAGCAGCTCGATGAACTTCGCCAGGTGCGAGTCGCGGCGCTTGCCGGACAGGATCTCGTCGCCAATGATGATCAGGCCAACGTTCATGACTCACCCCCTACGCGCTTCGCGCGCCCACTTCGAGGGGGCACTGCCAGCGGCCCGGCAAAGCCGGTTCCGCGGCAGTCACTCGGCAATGCACAACGGCCCACGGTTCAGCTCCTGTATCAGCTCAACAAGACTTCGGAAATGACGACCGGCTCCGCTGCCCGCCGCGCCTGCAGCGCCGCGAGCGCGTAATGCGTGAACCAGGCCGTCGAGAAGGCGAAGACCAGCGTGTAGAGCCAGATCGCCAGCAGCACCAGGAAGGGCGCAAAGATGACGGCCATCGCACTGAAGGCCCAGATCAGCGACGGCGCCGCGCCGAGGTAGCCGCAGACAACTCCCATGGCCAGCATGGGCGTGCGGTGCTGCTTCAACAGCGCGCGGCGCTCCTCGGCCGAGGCGTGCTCGGCCAGCACGTCGAAGCCGAAGACGCGGTAGGTCAGCCAGCCCCAGATCAGCGGCGGCAGCACCATCACCAGAGGCGGGATCAGCCACAGCGGCATGGACAGCACGATGAGCACCAGCGCCAGCAGCGTTGCGCCCAGCGAGGCCAGCACGCTCTGCGTGAGCGTGCCGCCGCGCTTCTTCTCCAGCAGCGGGAAGCGCCGCTCCGCCACCAGTTGCACGATGGCCGGCGTCATGCACAGCGCCACCAGCAGCAGGCTCAGCAAGATGACGACCGGCAGCACGCCCGCCAGCACGATGATGGCCGCGAGTGCGCTGCGGAAGGCCTGCAGGCCGAAGGAGTCCAGCCAGTGCAGCAGGCTCTCGATCAGCAGCCAGCTTTCCAGCGTGGCGCGCACGCTGGCGATGGCCCCCTCCCAGAAGAAGTACATGAAGCCGAAGCTCAGCACCCCGCAGATGAGCAGCGGCAGCAGCGACAGGCCGATGACGCGCGGGTGCAGGCAGTAGGCGGCAGCGCGCCAGAAGGAGTCGGCGAGACCTTGCATCAGGTGGTCTTTCGGTAGGACGTGACCAGGCGCACCAGCCCCAGCCCTTGCTGGCGCCAGAAGCCTCGGCCGTAGTCGCGGCCACCCTCGTCAGGGAGCTGGTCGCGCACGCCGGTGGGGTCGAAGCGGTTGTCGAAATTGCTCGTGCGAAACAACACGTCCCACAGCGGCAGCAGCACGCCGAAGTTGTGGCCGCCCAGCGTGCCACGGCCGCCAGATTCGTGGCCGATGCCGATGCTGTGGTGCAGGCGGTGAAAACGTGGGCTGACGAGCAGCCGCTCGCCGACCGCACCAAAGCTGATGCGCGCATTGGCGTGCTGCAAGCTCTCGTGCAGCTGTGTGATAACGGTGATGGCGACGAACTGCCCCGGCTCCACGCCGATGAAGCGGGCCAGCAGCGCGAAGGCGGTGCCCATCAGCACATCGTCCAGCAGATGGTTGCGGTTATCGCTCCACATCGTCATCTGGCGCTGGCTGTGGTGAAGGCTGTGCAGGGCCCACCACCAGTTGAACTGGTGCTGGGCGCGGTGCAGCCAGTAGCCGACGAAGTCGAAGACGATGAGGTAGAGCAGCAGGCTCACCCAGCCGATGTCGGTCACCCCGGGCCAGAGGCCGTCCAGCTGCCAGGTCGACAGGCCGGCCAGCCGCAGCGCGCCGGACATGCTGTCCCACAGCGGTTCGATGGCGAAGAACATCGCCAGGCGGACCAGGCCCAGGCGGTGGATCAGGGTGTAGACGACGTCCGTCCGCACGGCGGCGGGGTCGGTCACCGGTTCAGCGGGCCAGCGCCGCTCCAGCACACGGACGCCCACCAGGATGAAGGCAATCTGCATGAGGCCCAGCAACAGCCAGCGGGTCGCATCGAACGCGTCCTCCAGCAGGTTGCCAAAGCCCAGCCCGAACACCAGCGGCTGCACGACGCTTTCGTACAGCGCGAGCTGCAGGTTGTCGAAGGTGTTGGAGATCCAGTCGATCACGGCTTCTTCAGGAGGGGCGCGTACTTCGGATGATCGCGCAGCGGCGCAAAGCATAGGCCGCGCTGCTCCAGGCCCGTCATCAGCGGCTCCAGCACGGCCGGCGCCCAGGGGTCCTGGCGCTCCCAGATGCCGAGGTGGGCGACGAGGATGTCGCCCGGCTTGATGTCGCGCAGCGCCTTCTCCAGCAGCTGCGCGTTGGGGTGGGCCTGGCTGGGCAGTTCGTCACCCAGGAAGCCCGCCCGCGCCCAGCCCACATGCGAGAAGCCGCAGGCCTTGGCCGTGCTCAGCAGCGCGGCCGACGTTCGTCCGGCCGGCGCGCGAAAGATGGGCGCCAGCGGCTTGCCGGTCATCGCCGTGAAGCGTTCGCCGACCTTCTTCAAGCTGGCGCAGTACTGCTCGGCCGACAACTCCCGCATGACGGGCGGGTTCACCCCAGCCTGGGTGCGGAACTTGAAGCGCGTGACCTTGCCCTCGGCGTCGGGGACGTCTTCGAGGAAGACGTCGTGATCCCAGGTGTGGGAGCCGAAATCATGGCCCTCGGCCACGCGCTCGCGCCACCAGGGCGCCCAGGTGTCGTCCAGCGTCGTGCCACCGGACTTGGTCGGTTCACTGGCAAGGAAGAAGGTGGCGCGTGCGTTGTGCCTCTTCAACGTCTCGGCGATCAACGGCGCCACGCCCATGTGGCCAGTGTCGAAGGTGAGGTAGACCGGCTTGTCACAGCTGGGCTGCGCCACGGCCGTCGAGACCGCAAGCGCCAATAGCCAGGCTTTCATAGACGCGGCTTGTGGTCCAGCGTCCAGATGCCGTGGGGCGACTTGCCCACTTTCACCTGGCGCACGACCTTGCGCGTGGTGGTGTCAATCTCGGTGAGCTTGCCGGCCCAGCGCGACGTGACGAGCAGCGTCTTGCCATCGGTCAACAGCTCCATGTCGTCCGGGCCTGCGGGCGCGGGAAATGTGTCGACGACCGTGAAGGTGGTCAGGTCGATCTTGCTGATGGTGTTGCCGGCGCGGTTGGACACCAACACATGGCGCTTGTCGCCCCAGGCGCGAAACGAGTGGGCGCCCTTGCCTGTCTCGATGCGGCGCGCCAGCTTGGGCGCGGGGCCGCTGACGTCCCAGACCTCGACGAGCTTGTCACCCGTCAGGCCGACGAGCACGAACTTGTCGTCCGGCGTCAGGTAGATGTCCGCCGGCATCTTGCCGACAGCCGTCTTCCACTTGACGGCCTGCGTGGCCAGGTCGATGGCCAGCAATTCGTCGCTGTCCTGCAGGCTGACGTAAAGCGTCGTGCTCTTGGTGTCGATGTTCAGGTGGCTGGGCGTCTTGGGTGCCGGGATGCGCTTGACGAGCTGCAGCGGCTCGGTGGCCACGCTGCCCTGCCAGCGGTAGAGGTCCACGCGGTCCAGCCGGTTGGAGGCGGTGACGAACCATTTCATGTCCGGCGAGAAGCGCAGGTGGTAGGGGTCGGAAATGCCGCGCACCACCCGCTGGACCTCGGCCGTGCGCGGGTCGATGAAGGTCAGCGAATCGCCCAGCGCGTTGGCGACGATGACGGACTTCTCGTCGGGCGACAGGTAGAGGTGATGCGGCTCCTTGCCCGTCGGGATGCGCTTGACGACGGTGAAGCTGGCCGGGTCGATAACGGCGATGTCGGCGTCCAGGGAATTGAGCACGAACACCGGAGGCCGCGCCGGCTCGGCCTGTGCCCCCAGAGCCACCACCCATGCCAAGGCCACCGCCCAACTGCGCAACATCCAGCACTCCCAAATGACAAAGGGCGGCCCATTGCCGCCCTGTTTCGACCAGTTTACCCGGGGGGTCTGGAACAGACCCTGCCCCAGGTCAAGCCGGACGAGGTCAGTCGTCGTTGTCGCCGCCCAGGAG
>Ga0187844_10001645_pt1 | contig 16721 bp, 18 predicted proteins | sample SpaLakP09_SKY_50_FD_134517 | JGI IMG/M metagenome (GOLD analysis project Ga0187844, IMG submission 134517) | Oligotrophic lake water microbial communities from Sparkling Lake, Wisconsin, USA - SP09_SKY_50 | ecosystem: Environmental > Aquatic > Freshwater > Lake | place: USA: Sparkling Lake...
ACCATGCCGTCGCCCGGTTGCTCCAGGCAACGGGAAAAATCGATGGTGCGTCCGTCCAAACGCGGCGGCGTGCCAGTCTTGAGACGGCCTTGCGGCAGCTTCAATTCTTTCAGGCGTCCACTCAAGCGGGCCGCCGCTGGATCGCCAGCACGGCCCGCGCCATAGTTGTTCAGGCCAACGTGGATCTTGCCGTCCAAGAATGTGCCGGCCGTCAGCACTACCGTAGTCGCTTTGAAAATAATTCCAATTTGCGTCACCGCCCCCACTACGCGATCGCCCTCCACCAGCAAGTCGTCCACCGCTTGCTGGAACAAAGACAAATTAGGTTGGTTCTCCAACATGCGCCGTATCGCGGCTTTGTACAAAACCCGGTCGGCCTGGGCGCGGGTGGCGCGCACTGCAGGGCCTTTGCTGGAATTGAGAATACGAAACTGGATGCCGCTCTCGTCGGTGGCCAGGGCCATGGCACCCCCTAAAGCGTCGACCTCTTTGACCAAATGCCCTTTGCCAATACCTCCGATAGAGGGGTTGCAACTCATCTGCCCGAGGGTCTCGATGTTGTGCGTTAGCAAAAGCGTACTGCAGCCCATGCGTGCTGCCGCCAGCGCCGCTTCGGTGCCGGCATGGCCGCCGCCGACAACGATTACGTCAAAGTGTTGGGGATACAGCATGGCGCAGGCGTCCAAATCAAGGGGGGACTGCATTTTAGGCGGCGCTGTCGCACAGGTGATGGGCCAGGCATTTCCCTGAACGCACGCACCAAGCCTATGGGTTAGAGTGAGGCGCACATCTAGGAGTTTTCGCATGCACATCCCCTCGGTCAAAGACCAGGTCAGCGAGCAAGAATGGCAGCTGCGCGTTGACCTGGCCGCCTGTTACCGCTTAGCCGCCGCCTACGGCTGGAGCGACCTCATCTTCACCCACATCAGCGCGCGTCTGCCAGGCGACGAGCACCATTTTTTGATCAACCCCTACGGCTTGCTGTTTGAAGAAATTACCGCCAGCAGCCTGATCAAAGTGGACCAGCAGTGCAACAAATTGATGGACTCGCCCTTCCCCGTCAACCCGGCTGGCTTTGTCATTCACAGCGCTGTGCATGCGGTGCGGGAAGACGCTGCTTGCGTGCTGCACACCCACACCCGCGCGGGCGTGGCGGTCAGCGCCCAAGCCTGTGGCGTGCTACCCATTAGCCAGCAATCGACCTTTGTGCTGGCCTCGCTGGGCTACCACAGCTACGAAGGCGTCGCCCTGCACGACGAGGAAAAACCGCGCTTGCAAGCCGACCTGGGCAATGCCAACCACCTGATGCTGCGCAACCACGGCCTGCTCACCGTAGCCACCTCCATACCGGAGGCCTTCTTGCTGATGTACAACTTTGAATCCACCTGCCAGATTCAAATCAGCGCGCAAGCGGGCGGCGCACTCACCCGAGTGGACCCGCGCATCATCGACGGCGTCGGGCACGCCATGCGCACCCAAAGCAATGGCCTCGGCGGCGCGTTTGCCTGGCCGGCCATGCTGCGCAAGTTAGATCGGATGGATAGTAGTTTTCGCAGCTGATGGCTTATCAGCCGCTTGTTTGCCCCCCGCTTCCCACCGCCCCTTCACCCCCGCCGGGGTGAAGGGGAGCTTGAACAGCCAATTTGCTTGTTTGCGCTTGGCTTAGGGGTTTTGAATCGGAGCGTTGCAGTACGGGTTTGTTGGCCCCGATGGGTGAACGCGGCAGTCGTAGTGAATGGCTTGGGGGTTTGGCGCGGCTCCGGCAGTGGCGTGGCAGTGATGGTGCGCGGGCGTGTGCAATGTGAGCGAAGCGAACGAGCACACGCTCCCCGTGCCATTTGGCCGTGCTGAGCAACGCAGCGGCGCACGGATCAGGGCGGGCGCTTGTTTGAGCGTAGCGAGTTTGCGCCTGACCCCGGGCGGTGCGAGTAGCGCAAGGCACCCCGTAAGGGGCACGGCCTTTGGCTCGCCTTTCTTTTGTTTACTTTTCTTTGGCGAGGCAAAGAAAAGTAAGGCCTGCGGCAGGCAAAACACCGGCCCACCAGACGAAACCGGACGCACCCAACACAGCAGCAAACCGGTAAGCAAACCAATGACTTGCCGGAGAGAAGCAGCAAAGCACTTAAGCAGAATCCTCTACGTTTTGCACCAGGGGCTTTTGCCACCAAGCCAAAGCCGCCCCCAAGCACAAAGCCAGCGCCGAAACCAGCAGGCCGAGCGACAGCCCTCCTTCACCGTCGGCAATCCATCCCACCATGGTCGGGCCGGCAATTTGACCGGCCGCAAACACCACCGTAAAGGCACTGATGCCGCTGGCCCACTGGTGTTGCGGCAGGTTGTGCCGCACCAGTGCGGTGCTGGAGGCCACGATCGACAGAAATACACCGCCAAACACAATGCCAGAAAACATCAGGACGGTGAAGTTGCTAGACACGGCGGGCACGAGCGTCGCCATACCCAACAAGCCATTGAGCAAGGCCATGGCACGCCCGCCCTTTTCCCGGTCCAGCAAACGCGCCCAAACCCGCGAGGACGCCATCACCGCCAAACCCAGCACCGCATAAAACCATGAGATGGCCTCTGTGCTGTTGCCCTGGGCGCGCAACAAGGCCACCACAAACGTCATGTAACCGATATAGCCGACACCAAACATGCCATACGCGGCTAGACCAAAGGCCAAAGGGCGCAAAGCCACTCGCGTTCGCGCCGCCTGCTGCCCTGAGGGACCACCTTCGGCCAACTGCCTGGCCGGCCAGCGCACTACCAAGCTACCCAGCAAACAAACCAAAGCCATTAACCACCAGGCATAACGCCAGGCATGGGCCTGCGTCCCAAAAAACTCCAAGGACCAGGGCACCAAAACCGCCGAGACACTGATACCCAAACCAGTGCCCCCGTAATACACGCCCAACAACCAGCCGGCTCGCTGCGGGTCTTGGGCGCCTAGGCGCGCCGCCAGCAACCCGCCAGTGACAAACACCGAGGCGCTAGCAACACCGGCCAGCAAGCGCTGTAGCAACAACACCGACGCATCGGTAAAGAAGCCGCTCAAAGCCATAAACACCGTCGCCGCCAAGGCACCGCGTGACAAGAGCAGCACCGGGTCCCAGCGGCGCAAAGCCCAGGGCGTGAGCAAGGCACCTAGCAAGTAGCCGGCTGCATTGGCCGTGTTCATGGTGCCGGCCAGGGTGTAGCTCCAGGCCAGATCCTCGCGCATGGCCGGCAGCAGCAAGCCGTATGCAAAACGGGTAATGCCCAAAGAAGCGCAGCCCCTACCGACAAGGCCAATGCGAGGGCGACTAGGCGCCCTGGGGAAGCTTGCACATACACTCCAGAAAATTCACCACACGCCCCATTGTGAGGCCTGCTTGGCGACCACTCTATGCAAGCGCTTCGTCGGCGAGTGCCCCCTACATCCCATCAGAGAGCAGTCACTATGGCCCATTTATTTGAATCCCTACGCGTAGGCGCAATGACTTTGCCACACCGCTTGGTGATGGCACCTTTGACTCGCAACCGCGCGCCCGGCGCGCTGGCGCATGCCGGTATGGCGCGCTACTACGCGCAGCGCGCTGACCCCCACCAGGGCGCCGCACTGATCATCAGCGAAGCTACCGCCATCAGCCACCAAGCCCAAGGCTATGCGGATGTGCCTGGCATCTGGAGCGACGCCCAAGTACAGGCCTGGAAGCCCGTCACCGCAGCCGTGCATGCCGCAGGCGGACGCATCTTTATGCAGCTTTGGCACGTGGGGCGGGTGTCCCATATAGATTTGCAAGAACACGGCCAAGCGCCGGTCGCGCCCTCAGCCATTACAGCCAACACCAAGACCGTACTCATCAAAGAGGGCGTGCCCAAGTTTGTCGCCACCTCCATGCCCCGCGCCTTAGCCATCGAAGAAATACCCGGCATCGTGGACGACTACCGTCGCGCTGCGCGCAATGCCATAGAAGCAGGCTTTGACGGCGTAGAGCTGCACGCTGCCAATGGCTATTTGATCGACCAGTTTTTGCGCTCGGGAAGCAACCACCGCGACGATGCCTATGGCGGGCCAGTGCCCAACCGGGCGCGCTTGCTGATCGAGGTGATGCAGGCTTTGTGCGCAGAGGTCGGTAGCGCGAAGTGCGCCATACGCCTGGCGCCGGTCACGCCGGCGAATGACGCGTTCGACCCCCAGCCCAAGGCCTTGTTCACCCATGTGGTGCAGGCACTCGGGCCCATGGGCCTTGCGTATTTGCATGTCATTGAAGGCTCGACGATTGCGGAGCGTGATTACCACCAGGGCGACGGTCCTTTTGATTACGCTGCCCTGCGCCAGGCCTACCGCGATGCGGGCGGGCAAGGCGCATGGATGGTGAACAATGGCTACGACCAAGCCCTGGCCGAAACAGCATTAACCGAAGGTGCTGACCTCGTGTCTTTCGGGCGCTTGTTTATCGCCAACCCCGACCTCACCGAGCGCATGCGCCAAGGCGCCGCACTCAACGCCCCGGACCGCATGACGTTCTACGGGGGCGGCGACAAAGGCTATACCGACTATCCTGTGCTTGCGCCTTCAACAAAGGCTTAGCGTCGCAGAAAGCTTGCCCTAGCGACAAGCGCGCCGGGCAATAATCAGCCAGTGCACACGGCCTTGCTACGCCATCTTAGGATCCAAACTTCAAGGCCCTTTCCAGCGCTTGAGTAACAAAGCATTGGCCATCACACTGACCGAGCTGAGCGCCATTGCGCCACCGGCCAGCACGGGATGCAAATAGCCTAAGGCAGCCAGCGGGATACCGGCTGCGTTGTAGAAAAAAGCCCAAAATAAGTTTTGCCGAATCTTGGCCACCGTCAAGCGCGAAATGTCCAAAGCGGCGAGCACCAAGCGCGGGTCGCCACGCATCAAAGTGATACCTGCTGCTTGCATTGCCACATCGGTACCGCCGCCGTCTGGGTTGGACATGGCCATGCCCACATCGGCTGCGGCCAGCGCTGGCGCATCGTTCACGCCGTCACCCACCATGGCTACGGTTTGCGGCTTGCCGTCATGGCCTGCGGTTTTCAAATCACGCACACGCTGCGCTTTGTCGCCCGGCAAGACAGCGGCCAATACCTCGGTACTGCCCTCGCTGGCATCGAGCCCCAAGCGCGTCGCCATAGCCCGCGCAGCGCCCCAGTTATCGCCCGAAATCATGACCACTTGCAAGCCTTTGGCGCGCAAACCGGCAATGGCCTGCGCCGCCCCGGCTTTAGGCTCATCGTTAAAGCCCATACAGGCTTGCACCAGCCAGCGGCCATCTTGCAAGCAAGCCAAAGCTGAAACACTGCTGCCCTGGGCTTGCAGCGCATGCGCTTGTATACCTAAGTCAGAACGGTCCAAGGCCTCGCCACCGCCCTGCAACTCCAGCATCCAGGTCCAGCTTCCCAGGGCATAGCTTTGGCCATCAACTTTGCCAAAACTTCCCCGCCCGGGGACGGCCTGCACATCTTGCGGTACGACCCAGTTGGCTCCCTGCGCCTTTGCATAGGCCAACACGGCGCGGGCCAGCGGATGTTCGCTGCCGCTTTGCAAACTGGCGCACACGCGCATTAACGCGTGCTCAAGCAAACCGGGCAAGGGCAGCGAAGCACCGGCCAGTCCCGCAGACGGCGCATCCGCCACCACAAAACACGTCAGCCGAGGTCGGCCTTCGGTCAGTGTGCCAGTTTTGTCAAAAGCCACCACACTCACCCGGTGCGCCAGTTCCAGCGCCTGCGCATCTTTGATCAAGATACCGTACTTCGCGGCCACACCCGTGCCCGCCATGATGGCCACCGGCGTGGCCAGGCCCAGCGCGCAAGGGCAAGCAATCACCAGCACCGCTACCGCACGAATGAGGGCCACCTCCAGCGGCTGACCCGCCCACATCCAAGCGATCAAGGTTGCCAGTGCTACCAGCAAAACCACCGGTACAAATACGGCGCTGACTTGGTCCACCAAGCGTTGTATGGGCGCTTTAGCCGCTTGCGCATTTTCTACCAAGCGGATGATGTGCGACAGCACGGTTTGCGTACCCACAGCCGTCAGACGGACCAACACCCGGCCATCCCCGTTGATACTGCCACCGTGGACGCGCGCGCCCACCCCTTTTATCACCGGCATCGATTCGCCGGTCAGCATGGACTCATCGGCCTGGGTCTGGCCCTCGCTCACCAAGCCATCGGCAGCAAAGCGCTCACCGGCTTTCACCACCACCACATCGCCTACCAGCAGCTCGGACACCGGGACATCGACTTCGCCATCCGGCCCCAACCAATGCGCGCGCGCCGGCCGCAAAGCGTGCAAAGCGCGTATGGCCGAGGTGGTTTGCCGCTTGGCGCGTACTTCCAACCATTTGCCCAACAGGACTAGCGTAATCACCAAGGCCGAGCCTTCGAAATACAAATGCACCATAGCGCCCTCTGGGGCACGCAGCCACAACCAAACCGACAAAGCCCATCCTGCCGTGGTGCCCAGTGCAACCAGTAAGTCCATATTGCCACTGCCCGCGCGCACTGCGTGCCAGGCAGCGCGATAAAAACGCGCACCGAGCAGAAACTGGACGGGAGTGGCCAATGCAAACTGCCAGACGGCGGGCAGCATCCAATGCCAACCTACCAACTCGCCCAACATAGGTAAGACCAGGGGGATAGACAAGGCAAAACCCCAGGCCACCGGGGCAAAGCCCTCCCAGGCAGAGGGCTCGGGGGCATCCAGTGCCGCGTCCGACTCCTTGGGCTCGTAGCCCGCATCGCGCACCGCCCTGCGCACCAAGGCGTCTACCTGCGCCTCCTTATCTTGCTGTTCCACATAGGTTACACGGGCTGACTCGGTAGCTAAATTCACACTAGCGCTTTGCACGCCAGCCACGCGCAACAGCGCTTTTTCCACCCGCGCGACGCAAGACGCACAGGTCATACCACCCACGCCGATATCCAAGGAGAGCGACGCGCTTGTACTTGGCGCCTCAAGCATAGGAAAAGCCTTTGTTGTACATCAAAAAAAGCACGACCTCGCCGAGGCACAATGGCTGGTAACTATCACGCTGTTTTGAAAGATGTGCCATGAACCATGAATTTACCGTGACTGGAATGACCTGCGGCCATTGTGAAAAAGCAGTGACCAAAGCCGTTCAAAAACAAGACCCTGAGGCCCAGGTGCTGATCCGGCGGGACCAGAACCTGGTGCAAGTTCAATCCACCAAGGGGCGCGAAGCCATTCGCCAGGCGATTGTCGAGGAAGGCTATGCGGTTGTACCTTGATGCGGGTCAAGCTCTGCCGCCCAATGTATCAGGGGCCAGCCTCAACCCGGCCCAACTTTACAAAGCCTTGCCTTGGCGCAACACAGGCCACACACTAGCGGCGCACTATAGGGCCATCCGAAAAAGCATCTCGCCCAATCGGAACCGTTTAAGGAATCTTGTGATGACAAAACGCTCCAGTTTATGGCTGACCACAGCCGCATTGACTTTGCTAAGCGCTTACGCCAGCGCCCAAAACAGTCCACCAAAAGACGAGCCCGCCAAAACAGGTATGCACGCTATGCAGGACAAGCACGGCGAACATAGGGGCTTGCGCATGAAGCACCATATGCAAAAGCTTAAGACCGAACTCAAACTGACGTCGGAACAAGAATCCGCCTGGGTCGCTCTGGCCGGCGCCCTGGCACCACCTGCGCGCCCACAACGACCCGATCGCGCTGAAATGGAAAAACTCAACATGCCCGAGCGCCTGGACAAAATGAAACAAATAATGTCGCAGCACCATGAGGCACGCATGGCAGAGATGGACAAACATGCCGCTGCGGTGAAAAGCTTTTATGCGGTGCTAACACCGGAACAGAAGAAAACTTTTGATGCCAAAGCCATGCGCGGATGGAGGCATGGACCGCACCACGATTAAGTCGTGGCTGATTGAAACCGTTTATTGCAAGCCCCGGTGATGCCGGGGTTTTTTACGCCAACATTTTTTTCAATTCACCGCTACTGATCAAAGCTTGCACATCATTGGCACCGCCCACTAAAACACCTTTGACAAACACCATGGGAAACGTAGGCCAGCCCGTCCACATTTTTAGCGCATTACGCTCGCGCCAGTTATTGAAATAACTGCCAAATTCCAGGTAGCCATGGGCAATACCCGCAGCATCTAACGCAACCCGCGCTTTTTTGGGCATGGGATTGAGCGCCATACCCACCACCAGCACGGTATGCTTGGCAATCGCCGCCTCCACCTGGTCTACCATATGGCGATGGTGACTGGCGACGGTATCTCGGATTGACGTATGGATACGGGACTCATCCAATACAGGTCTAAGCATAAGGGAACCTCCACTAAAGCCCGATTATGGCCTTCCTCATACCTATTGCATGACTTGCACGCCTATCAACCAGCCATGGGCCCAAGCCACAAATACAAGCCACATGACTATGCCGATCTCTAAAGTCAAAATCGTTGAAGCAGTGTTTCCTGATGGATAGACCACCTGATTATGCTTATCCCGCGCTCTGGATGCTTTAAACAGAAAAACACTCCAAAGCAACATGCTGCCAAACAACAGCAGGTGCGCCGAAGTACCGTTAGACAACAAATGCGCTAACGCCCAGGTCTTGACGGATAAAACCATGGGATGGTGTAGCTTGGCTTTGATTACATTGCGCGGAACGTAGGTCGCCGCCATCAAGACCATTGATACAAAGGTCAGCAAATAGGCTAGATGCTTCATCACCGGAGGCGGCGTCCAAAGCACTACAGGAGTCTCTCGTGCAACGCCGAACCCGTACACCAACAGGGCAAGACCCAGCACCGAAGTAACTGCATACACGGTCTTGAAGTAGTGAGGCCCCAAATACGCCAATAAACGCTCGCGCATCGCATCACCACCGATACGAAGGGCATGTGCGCCTAGAAATAAGAACAGACCCAGCACTAAAAACCACATAAAGTACCTTTTAAAAACGTGAGGACATAAGCAAACGCCTGCTGCACGCGCAGACCTAAGCTGTGTATAAGATTAGAACAAGTAGCCACTTATCCACAGGCGTAAACGAAAAGCGCATGTTATTCATTGTGGAGCATTTTCATTCAAGTACTTCATACACATGCTATACCTTGCTTCAAACCATTGATCTATAAAGATAAAAATCACTTTTTCCAGAAATGACGCAGACACTATCTACTACTACTACTTTTAAATACTAATTTAAGAAATACCTAGAAGTCAGAGTTTCAGTGGACAACTAAGGCACTGACTTAGAGGCTAGTCGCAACGCTTAGAAAACAGAATTTTTCGTCAGGTAAAATTGATTTTTCGTTTTTACCTCTGTGCAGTTCACCATGCCGGTTCAACCCGATCTTGCTTTTTCTGCCAGTGACGCAACGGCGTTTGAGCTCAAAAGTGCCCAGCTGACTTTGGTGGCTTTAATGGTCAAAACCTCTGATTTGGCGAAAGTTGCGGCTGAACTCTTAAGAAAATTCGGTCCCAATGGCGAAAGTCCAGATTTTTTTGATACCGATGGTCTGGTTTTGGATTTCAGCCAGGCGGGTTTAAGCCTTCCCCATCCGCAATGGAATTTACTGCTCAATACGCTGACGCAATGCCGTTTGGTAGCCAGCGCGGTTCGCGGTTTAGATGAAAGTAGTCTGGCGATCGCAAAGAAATCAGGCGTTGCAGAGGCTCCACCAGAAATCCGGCGAGCGGTCGCTACCAGAACAAATCCCGTGGCAGCGCTGCCCGCAGTACCACCGGTTACAGCGCCTAGCAAGGCGTCGCCCCAAGCAGCAAGTCCTTTAGCCGTCGCACTAGCGTCCAGAGACGGTGCTAATCCGACCATGGTGGTGAACAAGCCTTTGCGCTCGGGACAAAAAGTTTATGCGCGTGGTGCTGATTTGATCGTAATGGCCATGGTGAATCGGGGCGCCGAGGTCATTGCCGATGGCAACATCCATGTGTATGCACCTTTGCGTGGCAAAGCCATGGCCGGTGCAAGAGGCAACACTTCGGCCCGGATATTCGCTTTAGCCTTGGAACCTGAACTCGTGTCTATTGCCGGTGTCTACCGCACTACCGAGCAGGAATTAGGTCCGGATGTGTTGGGCAAGCCGGCGCAAGTGCGCTTGAGCGACGATGGAAAAGAAAAAATTATTATTGAAGCGTTGAAATCGTAAAATTCAACGCATTGACCCTCTCTTTGGAAAGATAGCTCTTCATGGCAAAAATTATTGTGGTCACTTCCGGCAAAGGCGGTGTTGGTAAAACAACGACCAGCGCGAGTTTCGCCACCGGTCTGGCCTTGCGTGGACACAAAACAGCGGTGATTGACTTTGACGTGGGCTTGCGCAACCTAGACTTGATCATGGGCTGCGAACGCCGGGTGGTGTATGACTTGATCAACGTGATCACCGGTGAAGCCAATTTGCACCAAGCACTTATCAAAGACAAGCAGTGTGAGAATCTGTATGTCCTTGCCGCATCCCAAACCCGCGACAAAGATGCTTTAACGCAAGAAGGCGTTGAAAAAGTACTTAACGACTTGGCAGCAATGGATTTCGAATTCATTGTGTGCGATTCCCCAGCGGGTATCGAAACGGGTGCTTTGATGGCTATGCATTACGCCGACGAAGCACTGGTGGTAACCAACCCAGAGGTTTCTTCAGTACGCGACTCGGATCGTATCTTGGGTATGCTGGCTAGCAAAACCAAGCGCGCTATCGAAGGCCTGGAACCTATCAAGGAGCACTTGCTCATTACCCGCTACAACCCGGCCCGTGTGGACCAGGGCCAAATGCTCTCCCTCGAAGATATCCAGGATATTTTGCGCATCAAGCTCATTGGCGTGATTCCCGAGAGTGAAACCGTGCTGCAAGCTTCTAACCAAGGCGTGCCAGCGGTGCATATGGCCGGTAGCGAAGTTGCTGAAGCTTACAAAGACGTAATCGATCGCTTCTTAGGCACTGATAAACCCATGCGTTTTACTGAAGCTGTCAAACCCGGCTTTTTTAAGCGTTTATTCGGTGGGAATTAAGAGCATGTCCTTTCTCTCTTTTTTGTTGGGTGAGAAGAAAAAAACAGCCAGTGTTGCCAAAGAACGCTTGCAACTCATACTTGCGCATGAACGCAGCGGCCGCAACGCTTTCGAGCCCGATTACATGGCCGACTTGCAGCGCGATTTGATTGCGGTGATTAGCAAATACATCAAAATTAATCCGAACGACATCAAGGTACAACTAGAGCGCCAAGATAATCTTGAAGTGCTTGAAGTCAAGATTGAGTTGCCGGACGCGCGCTAGATTTTTAGGCCGAACCGGTGGCTACGTCCACCGCAGTTTTGTCCAGCACCCTACGCAGCACAAAGCTCGAATGTACTCCGGTCACACCAGCGATACGGGTAATTCGTTGCAGCAATAAGGACTGGTAATGGTCCATGTCCCGCACAATCACTTTAAGCTGGTAATCAGCTTCCTGACCGGTAATGAGCAGGCACTCCAAGACCTCGGGCACCACCCCAATTTCCGCTTCGAAATGCGCGAAGCGCTCGGGCGTGTGAACATCCATGGAGATATGGATGAGCGCAATCAAAGTTAGCCCCAGTTTGCGCGCATCCACATGCGCCCGGTAGCCCAGAATCAGGCCCGCCTCTTCTAATGCACGTACCCGGCGTAAACAAGGCGAGGGCGATAAACCAATGCGGTCAGCCAAATCTTGGTTGTTGATGCGGCCATCTTCCTGCAGCAGTTGAAGAATTTGGTGGTCAAAACGATCGAGTTTCATCAATTACCTGTATCTCCCGAGACCCGGGCATTGCCAGTGAAAACACCATGGTGGGCCGGTGTACAGGCCCGTCAAACAGACTTTATATCTTAGGCTTTTGCGGCCACGTGTTACATTAGTCTCGCAGACCAAGCGTTTTACACGCCCAGCACCTTCCCGGCAGAGGACGGTGCCAAGTAGCTGCTAGTCGATGCCACAACAGGCTTTTACGCCTACTTTGCGACTTATCTTTTCCATGTCATTTGCGCCCTGCCGAGCGCGGTGAATTTCTTTTTTTCATGATGTACAGACAATTTTCCGCAGCCAAAGAAGCTGCGACCACGATCGGTAAATACCGAATCGCCGCCCTGCCTACTCGCCTTAGTGCAGGTCAGTTTTGCGCCCAGGTATCAATCGCCAGTGGTCAAGGACAGGCCAGTACCGACCGTGTAATGCGATTTACCCCCGTTTTTCATAGCCATGATGCAGCGGCGCAATATGCACTAGAGCAAGGCATAGGCTGGGCCCACAGCGCCATTGGCAGCCCCTAAACCCCTACGAACATGCCACAATCCGCATTGCGAGCAAAGGAACCCCTATGGCAAAAGAAGAGTTAATTGAAATGATGGGCATCGTGAACGAGGTATTACCGGATACCCGTTTTCGCGTGACCCTGGATAATGGTCACCAACTGATCGCTTACTCAGCCGGAAAAATGCGTAAAAACCATATTCGTATCCTGGCTGGCGACCGCGTATCGCTGGAACTGTCGCCCTATGATTTGAGCAAAGGCCGCATCAATTTCCGCCACATCGAAGGCCGTGGCCCCATGGTTCCCCGCCGGACCGCCGGTTGATAGTCAAGCGCCTGCGCGCGCCACGGCGCGCCGTTGGCGCACCGCCATCGCCAGGCTTTGCAGCACCGGCGCTGTTTGTGCTGTGCTGATGCAGGCATCGGTCACCGACACACCGTGCTCTAAAGCCTTCCCCGCCACCTTGTCCTGACGGCCTTCCCGAAGGTGGCTTTCTATCATTAGCCCCGTAATGTGCGCGTCGCCCTGCGCGATCTGGTCGGCGACCGCTTGCGCAACGTCTATCTGCCGCGCATATTGTTTGCTGCTATTGGCATGGGACACATCAATCATCAGCTGTGGCCGTAAATCGGAGGCTTGTAGCAAAGCGTAAGCGGCTTGCACATCCGCAGCGCTGTAATTGGGCTGTTTGCCGCCGCGCAAAATAATGTGGCAGTCCGCGTTACCCTGGGTTTCAAAAACTGCCGCTTGGCCCCACTTGGTCATGCCCATGAATGCATGCGCCGATTGCGCGGCAAGCATGGCATCTACCGCCACTTTGACACCACCATCAGTGCCATTCTTAAATCCGACGGGGCAACTCAGACCGCTGGCCAATTGGCGGTGACTCTGGCTTTCGGTCGTACGAGCGCCAATAGCGCCCCAACTGACCAAGTCGCTGATGTACTGCGGACTGAGTAAATCTAAAAATTCCGTCCCCACGGCCAGGCCCACATTGACAATATCAAGCAGCAGTGCGCGGGCCAGGGACAAGCCTTCATTGATCGAAAAACTACCGTCCATGTGCGGGTCGTTGATATAACCCTTCCAACCGACCGTGGTGCGCGGTTTTTCAAAGTAGCAGCGCATCACGATACACAAATCTTCCCCGAGCCGTTCCGATTGGCCTTGAAGCCAATGCGCATATTCCATGGCCTGGTCATGGTCGTGGATGGAGCAGGGACCTACTACCACCAACAAGCGGTCATCGCGACCATGCAGCACATCGCAAATATCCTTGCGGCTTTGCTCCACGCGGGCGAGTACCGCTTCTGAAGCGGGCAATTGTTCTTGCAGCAGAGCGGGTGCAATGAGCGGCCGTATGGCTTGGATACGGGTGTTATCGGTACGCGATTGGTCAGGGGAAATTGGCATGGTGATCGCTGGCATAAAACCGGCATTGTCCCGCGAAAACACCTTGCCACGGCCGGATGGACAAAGCCTGGGGTGTAGTGGCGGACAGGCTTTATGATGGAATCCCACCCGATGGAGATGGCCATGCCCGACGAAACACGCATTCAGACCTTTGCCGAGTTTTACCCTTTTTACTTAGGTGAGCACGCTAATCGCACCTCCCGGCGTTTGCACTTTGTGGGCTCGAGCATCGGCCTGGTGTTGCTCTTGAGCGCAGCGGCCACTCTCAATGCCTGGCTGATTCCCCTGTCTTTGCTACAGGGTTATGCCTTTGCCTGGGTGGGCCATTTTTTCTTTGAGCACAACCGCCCGGCAACCTTTAAGTACCCGCTTTTTAGCTTCATGGGCGATTGGCGCATGTGGTGGGACATGCTGCGCGGACGCATTCTTTTTTAAGTTTCCCTTGGTTAAGCGGAAAAAACTTCGCCGCCTAACTCAAAATCAACGCAAGCCGGAATTGTATTTAGTGCATCCGTTTTGGGTACGCAAAGAAACTGAATGTTCGACGCAAGCGCGAGCACTTTATAGGCACGGCCTTGGCAGCTTCCGCTCAGGCGTATAGAGTCCGGCGCGCAAAGTGCAATGGATTGCACCTCTATGGGCGCCCCTCCATGCACCAAAGCCAATAAGCCAGGTTGTAAATGCGGTGGCAATTGGCTGCGCCAAGCTTGCAGGGACTGCGCTAGCGCACGCAAAAGGCTTTTGGCAGATTCCGCTTCAGGGGGTATGCCTGATGGCGCAGTCAAAGTGGTTTGTAGATCGGCAACCGGCGGCGTGTGCTTTAAATCGGCGTTGCGGGTCGATATGCGGCTTAATGCGGACTGGGTTGCTGGCATCTTGGCGCCTTTAAGTGCTTGCAACAGATGCGGCTCCAGCGCAGCTTCAATGGCATGCCTCTTATACGGCTGCCGGTATGACTTGTCCATGGCCTTAACGCCTATCTAAGAAGGCGATATTTACCCATAAGCGAAGGAATATTCACTTAGGCCCGCCCGATAAGCCCGATTTATACAACAAAATTTACAGCGTTATGAAAACAAATATGGTTATTTTTATAATAAATAAATAAACCCGCGTCCTAACAAGCTAGTTGGCCTTACGTATCCGGGCAAGGCCCGGGACTCCTAGCTCTGGGTGCAATCGGCCAGCCAACGCCCACGCGCCTAGCAAGATAAATGCGCCCACGGCAAACACACCGACCACCGGAGAAAACTGCAACACCAGCCAGGCCACGGCGGGTGACACGATACCGGAAACGTCGCGAAAACTGGAATACACCGCCGACATTTCTGTGCGCTCAGATGGCTTGACCGACATCAGAAAGGGCAGGCCGGCACAGGTATCTAGCAAGACCAAAAACAGGGTTCCAGCCAACAGAAATCCCACCGTTACCCAGGGCCAGTGCGAGAGTACGCTAGCTGCCAAATAACAAGCGCTGGCACCCATGCAGCCTACACGGATAGCGGTACGTACCGAGCGCCTTTGCATCCAAGCCAGCATTAATGGCGCTAAAAACAACCCCATATTCGCCACCGAGCTGGCGATACCGCCAACTTGCTCGCCCAATTTGTTTTCTACCGCAAATATGCCCAAATAGACAAAGAACATCCACCAACCACAAGAGCGTACCAAAGGTAACAACCAAGCAGTAACCATGCGAGGCTGCGAGAAAAACCGGACGATCAGCGCCAAAGGATTGGCCCTGCGTGAATCATGTGCCGCCGCCGCTCCGTTGCCCGCGCCACGCGCTACAAACTTGCCATCTCCCAGGGGTGTTTTCCAAATCAACCAAGCCATCCAGGTAGCGGCCCCCGACAGCAAAACAAAGGGTGCGCCACCCCACACCGACAACAGCCAGACCCCGGCAAACGGCCCCACCACCCAACCGGCGCCGCCGTAAAACAGGCGCATCGTTTCTAAACGGCTGAAATCGGTTTTCTCCAGATGGTCCAGCACATAGCTGTTGTAGCAAACAAAGGAAATCGCAGCGGCAATGATGGCGCACAGCAGTGCCAAAGTCGTCCATTTGCCTTGCAATATTCCGAAAACCGAAGCCAGCAGATACAAACTTACCGCACCCAAATACACCTGTCGTCGAGTAAATACGCGTACCAGCGCCGGCACCATCAGCGCCGCCATCAAAGATGCTAAGCCGACACAAAAATAAATCTCTGAAACCACCTGTGCGCTGCCCCAGGCGCGGTACAGCAACAAAGGAAACACCGACAAAGTGCAGCCGCGGCACAAAGCCTCCAGTCCCGCAATACGGGCAAAGGACTCGACTGTCGGTTGCGGGGAAACGGAGAGGGGCTGGGTGGACATCGCGCTGCATGCAAGAGCGCCGATTGTGCCCTGCCCCCCGGCGCCAACGATGTAGCACGCGACAGTGATCAGCGGATCTGCAGCGGTGCTCGCAACTGCTCCGGCGTAGTGAAGTACGCGGCGAGTGCGGCCCCTTGGTCGACGGATTGGCGCAACGCATGCCGGGCAATGCTGCGCAGGTGTACCTCATCGGGCCCATCCATCAGGTGCATGGCGCGACCCCAAGACCAAAAATAGGCCAGTGGCGTATCAGGCGACAAGCCCATGGCGCCGAACATTTGCATCGCGCGGTCGACCACCTGGGTTTGCAGTTGCGCCGCCACCACCTTGACCGCCGCCACATCGCTGCGCAGTTGCTCTGGGTCGCTATTGGGCTGGTCGAGTCGCCAGGCGGTTTGTAAAAGCAGTAGCCGTGCCTGGTCAATAGCCACGCGCGACTGGGCGATCCAATCTTGCACATTGGAAAACCCCGATACATGGCGGCCAAAGGCTTGGCGTTCACGGACCCGCGCGCAGGCCAACTGCAGCGCCAACTCACACTGCCCGATGCTACGCATGCCGTGGTGCATGCGTAGCATCGGGCAGTGTGAGTTGGCGCTGCAGTTGGCCTGCGCGCGGGTCCGTGAACGCCAAGCCTTTGGCCGCCATGTATCGGGGTTTTCCAA
>Ga0187844_10001647_pt1 | contig 16715 bp, 15 predicted proteins | sample SpaLakP09_SKY_50_FD_134517 | JGI IMG/M metagenome (GOLD analysis project Ga0187844, IMG submission 134517) | Oligotrophic lake water microbial communities from Sparkling Lake, Wisconsin, USA - SP09_SKY_50 | ecosystem: Environmental > Aquatic > Freshwater > Lake | place: USA: Sparkling Lake...
CGGCCTGGGCGCTGTGCCCCTGCAGGACCTGGACCTGGCCCTCCGCGAACTGAGCTACATCAAGACCTCTCTGGGCCTCAAGGGCGTGGAGATCGGCAGCAACATCAACGGCGTCGTCATGGGTGATCCGCGCTGGCTGCCATTTTTCGAGGCCTGTGCCGCGCTGGATATGCCGGTCTTCGTGCACGCCCTGCGCCCGGCCGGCATGGACCGCCTGGTCGGTCCGCCGCCGCTGCAGCAGGTGCTGGCCTATCCCACCGACGTGGGCCTGGCCGCGGCCTCCGTGCTCACCGGCAACCTGCTGGCCCGGGTGCCCGGCCTGCGCCTGGCCTTCAGCCACGGCGGCGGCACGCTGGCCATGCTCTTGCCGCGCCTGCAGCAGGCCATGTCCGTGTTCCCGGCCCTGAGGGACAGCGTGTTGAAGTCACCCGCCGAGCAGGCGCGCGAACTCTATTACGACACCCTGGTGTTTGACACACCCACGCTGCAGCACCTGGTGCGCACCTTCGGCGCCAGCCAGCTCATGGTGGGCACCGATTACCCCTTCAACTTCCACGAGGCTCGCCCGCTGGAGCGCATCCGCGCCGCCGGTTTCGACGAGGCCGTGGTCGAACAACTGGCCCATGCCAACGCCCGGCGTTTTCTGGGCCTGCCTCCCATCCCCGAAGGAAAACAGACATGACCCATGCCTCCTCCCGCGTGGCCGCCCTGCGCAGCGTGGCCCTCAATGTGCCCGACTTGCAGGAAGCCGAAAAGTTCTACACGCAGATCTGGCACCTGGACGTGGCCGCGCGCACGGCGGACGCGCTCTACCTGCGCGGCACCGGCGCCGACCACCACCTGCTGGCGCTGCACCAGGCCCCGGGCGCGGCGCGCATCCGCAACGTGACGCTGCGCGCACGCAGCCGTGTCGCGCTGGACGAGGTGGCGCAGGCTGTCGCGGCCGCCGGCGGCCGTGTGCTGGAGCCCGTGGGTCCGGTGCAGGAGCCCGGCGGCGGCATCGCCCTCACCGTGGCCGACCCCGACGGCCGCATCTTCCGTCTGGTGCACGGCGATGCGCAGCACGCCGACGCGCACGAAGCCAAGGACCGCCCTGTGCGCCTGGCCCATGCCGTGCTCAACAGCCACGACGTGGAGGCCACCCGTGCCTTCATGGAGCAGGTCTTTGATTTCTCGCTCTCGGACCGCACCCGCATCATGGCTTTCATGCGCTGCGGCGATGACCACCACAGCATCGCGCTGGGCGACACCGACAACGACGCGCTCAACCACATCGCCTTCCTCATGCCCGACCTGGAGTCCGTCATGCGCGGCGGCGGCCGCATGAAGGATGCGGGCTACGGCATCGAGTGGGGCCCGGGTCGCCACGGCCCCGGCGACAACGCCTTCAACTACTTCGTCGGCCCCTTCGACGTGGTCATTGAATACACGGCCGAGGTCGAGCAGATCGACGACAGCTACCAGGCCGGCCAGCCCTCGGACTGGACCTGGCCGCCCGGCCGCGTCGACCAGTGGGGCATCTCCTTGCCGCCCAGCGCACGCCTCAAGCAGGCGCAAAAAGCCATCGTTTTCGTTTCTTGATATTTCCCCAGGAGTTTTCATGCGTTTCATCACTTACACCCAAGGCAAAGAGCAGCGTCTGGGCGTGCTCACCGGCAACGAGGTCATCGACCTGAACCAGGCCCAGCCCCAGATCAGCGCCGACCTGCGCACCGCCCTGCGCGCGGGCCAGGACCTGACCGGCGCCGCCAAGGCGGCCATCGCGTCGAACGCCAAGCGGGTTCCACTGAGCAGCGTGACGCTCGCACCCGTGCTGCCCGAGCCCGGCAAGATCGTCTGCCTGGGCCTGAACTACTACGACCACGCCAAGGAGGGCGGGCGCGAGAAGCCGGTCTACCCCTGGTTCTTCCTGCGCTGTGCCTCCTCGCTGCTGGCACCCAATGCGAAGGCCCTGCGCCCCAAGGTTTCCGAGCGCCTGGACTGGGAGGCCGAACTCGCCGTGGTGATCGGCAAGACCGTGAAGCACTGCACGATGGACAACGCGCTCGACGCCGTGTTCGGTTATTCCGTCTTCAACGACATCTCGGTGCGCGACTACCAGAAGAAGACACCGCAGTGGAGCATCGGCAAGAACTTCGACCGCACCGGTCCCTTCGGTCCCGCACTGGTCACCGCGGATGAGTTGCCCGCGGGCGCCACCGACCTGCGCATCCAGGCCCGCCTGAACGGCCAGGTCATGCAGGACGCCAACACCCGCGACATGATCTGGGGCGTGGCCGAGACCATCCAGCTGCTCACCGAGTGCATGACGCTGGAACCCGGTGACGTCATCGTCATGGGCACGCCCGCCGGCGTGGGCCAGGCACGCACCCCCCCGGTGTGGATGAAACACGGCGACGTGGTCGAGATCGAGATCGAGAACATCGGCCTGCTGCGCAACACCATCGAGGACGAGGTCTGACCATGGCGAACGTGAAAGCGGCGGCGCCGTATGACGTCGCCATCGTCGGCTTCGGCCCCTCGGGCGCGGTCGCCGCTGGCCTGCTGGGCGCGCAGGGCATCCGTACTTTTGTGTGCGACAAGCTGCACGAGGTCTACGACAAGCCTCGCGCCATCGCGCTGGACCACGAGATCATCCGCCTGTTCCAGCAGATGGGCGTGGCGAAAAAGATCAAGCCCTACCTCGAGCCCTTCACCGATTCGGTCTATTACGGTGTGGACGGCCAGGTCATCAAGCGCATGTCCACCGTGGCACCGCCCTACCCGCTGGGCCACACACCTTCGGTCGTTTTCACCCAGCCGCCGGCCGAGCGCATCCTGCGCGAGCACGCTTTGTCCTTCCCCTGTGTGACCGTGCAGCTGGGCCAGACGCTCACGCAGATCACGCAGGACGCAAAGCTGGCGACGCTCACGCTCGAAGGTGACGATGGCAAGACCTCCACCGTGCAGGCGCGTTACGTCATCGCCTGCGACGGGGCGTCGAGCACCGTGCGCAGCCAGGTCGGCATCTCGCTCGAAGACCTGGACTTTGACGAACCCTGGCTCGTGGTGGACGTGCTGGTCAATGAGAAGGGCTTGGCCAAGCTGCCCACGACCAGTGTGCAGTACTGCAACCCGGAGCGTCCCAGCACCTATCTGATCTGTCCCGGGAATCATCGCCGCTGGGAAATCTCCATCAATCCCGGAGAAGACCCCAAGCAGGTCGCCACGCCTGAAGGCACCTGGAAGCTGCTCGCGCCTTGGCTCACGCCAGCCGACGCCACGCTCTGGCGCCAGGCCAGCTACCGCTTCCACGCGCTGGTCGCCAGCGAGTGGCGCAGCGGCCGCGTCTTCGTGGCCGGCGACGCTGCCCACCAGCAGCCGCCTTTCCTGGGCCAGGGCATGTGCCAGGGCGTGCGCGACGTGGCCAACCTCTGCTGGAAGCTGCAAGCCGTCTTGCAGGCCGGCGCGCCCGAGCGGCTGCTCGACACCTATGGCCCGGAGCGCAAGGCCCACGTCACCGACCTCACCACCCGGATCAAGGCCATCGGCCAGATCATCTGCGAACGCGACCCCGTGCACGCCCGCGCGCGGGACGCGAAGTTGCTGGCCGAATGCGGTGGCGTCGTGCAGCCCACGCCGCGCCAGGACGTGCAGCCCGCGCTGCGCGCCGGCCTGCTCGCCGCCCAGCAGCACCCGGCGCGCGGCACCATCTTCCCGCAGCCCTGGCTGCTGGTCGATGGCGAAAAGCAGCGCATGGACGACGTGCTCGGTTGCGGCTGGCGTCTGGTGCTCGACCGCCATGCCGACGCGGCCCTGCGGCAGCAGGCGCGCGTGTTGGCCCGGCCCGGTCTGACCGTGGTGCAGCTGGGCATGCCCGATTTCACCGAGGCCAAAGGAGTGCTCGCGCGCTGGTTCGAGCGCCAGGGCTGCAGCGCCGCCCTGGTGCGGCCCGACCACTACGTCTATGGCGTGGCTTCCAGCGCACAGGAGCTGTCGGACCAGTTCTCGGCACTGGCCGCTTTTTGAGATACACAGTTCTTACAACGACAGACCAACGAGGAGACAGACATGCAACGCAGACATTTCATCCAGGCCAGCCTGCTGGCCAGCGCCGTTCCCGCCGCCTGGGCCCAGCCCAATGGCGCCTGGCCCGACAAGCCGGTCAAGTTCATCCTCTCGCAACCGCCGGGCTCGGGGCCGGACAACGTGGCCCGCCTGCTGGGTGACCGCCTGGCCCGGTCGCTGGGCCAGCCCATCGTCATCGACAACAAGCCCGGTGGCCAGAACATCATCGGCGCGCAGGCCGCGGCGCGCTCGCCCGCCGACGGCTACAGCCTGTACTTCGCCACCACCGCCGCGCTGGTCACGAACAAGTACCTGTTCAAGACCATGCCCTACGACCCCGAGAAGGATTTCGTGCCTGTGGCCTTCATCGCCAAGAGCCCCTTTGCCGTGGTCGTCAAGGCCGAGTCGCCCATCACCTCGATGCAGGACCTGATCGCCCGCTCCAAGGCCGAGCCCGGCAAGGTCTCGCTGGCCAACGAAGGCCCGCGCACCTTCGGCGGCATCATCGCGCGCGTCATCAATGCGCGCACCCAGATGCAGGCCAACCTGGTGGGTTATGCCTCGGTGGGCGTGGCGGTGCAGAACATCATCGGCGGCCATGCCGACGTGGCCGTAGCCGACGTGGCTTCCACCGCGGCGCTGGTGCGTCAGGGTCGCCTGCGCTACCTGGCCGTCACCGCGGCCAAGCGCGTGGCCGGCTGGGAGCAGGTACCTGCGCTGTCCGAGTTGCTGCCCGGCTTCGAGATGGTGGGCTGGTTTGCCGTGATGGCACCCGCCGGCACGCCGGCCGCTGCCATCCAGCGCCTGAACAAGGAAATCAACACCCTGCTGGGCGACGCCGATGTGGCGCAGCGCATGGCCACCATCGGCCCCATCGCCGAGTCCATGGGCGCGCCCGAGCAGACCGGCGCCTTCCTCACGCTGGAGCACCAGCGCTGGAGCCGTGCGGCGCAGGAAATCGGCCTGCTGCCCGAGTAGGCCAAGCCCGCCCCAGGCTTCAGGCCAGCCCGCCAGCGTGCGGGCTGGCTTGAACTTTTTCCCGACACACGGTCGCGTTAACATCGACGCATGCACAAGAACGAGACAGGGAGCGGCGCCACGGCGCCGGACACCACGGGCGGGCCCGCGCGCCTGTCGGTGGCCCTGTTGCAGGCCGAAAACCGGCGCCTGCGCGAGCAGCTCGACGGCCTGATTGCCGAGGCCCGTCTCAACCAGGACAAGCTGCGCCGCTTCGACCAGCTCGAACGCAAGGTCATCGGCGCGTCGTCGCTGGTCGATCTGGTGCAGACCCTGCTGGTGGACTACCCCGCGCTGTTCGAACTCGATTGCGTCACCCTGGCGCTGGTGGACGCGCAGTACGAAGCTGCGCGCATCCTGGGCGAGGGTGGCGTGGCCCAGCCGGCCCAGCTGCTTCTGCTGCATGGTGAGCAGCCCCTGCAGCAGCTTTATGGGGTCGGCACCCGCCCGCTGCTGGGGGCGCCGACGGCAGCGCACGATTTCCTGTTCGACGGGGCATCCGCCACGCCGGGTAGCGTGGCCCTGCTGCCCCTGGTGCACCGCGGCGCCTTCATCGGCAGCCTCAACCTGGGCAGCCGCGACGCGACGCGCTTCGCCACCGGCAGCAGCACCGACTTCCTGGAGCGCCTGGCCGCGCTGGTGGCCGTCTGCCTGGACAGCGCCCTGGCCACCGAACGCCTCAAGCTCGCCGGGCTGACCGACGGCCTGACCGGCGTGCACAACCGCCGGTATTTCGAATCGCGCTGCCTGGAGGAAGTGCAGGCCGCACGCCGCAGCAAGCTGCCCCTGGTCTGCCTGCTGCTGGACGTGGACCACTTCAAGCGCATCAACGACAGCCACGGCCACCCCGCGGGCGACGCCGTGCTGCGTTACGTGGCGCGCCTGATTCGTGCGCAGCTGCGCGGCAGCGACGTGGTGGCCCGCTACGGCGGCGAAGAGTTCGTGATGCTGCTGCCCGCCACCCCCTTGAGCGCCGCGCTGGATACCGCCGAGCGCATCCGCCGTGTCATTGCCGCGCAGAGCATGCCGGTGCAGACGGCCGAGCCCCTGCGCATCACCGTCTCCATCGGCGCAGCGCTGTTGCCAGGCGAAGGCGAGGGGGATGCCGCCATCCAGGCCGCCGCCCTGGTGCAGCGCGCCGACCAGGCGCTGTATGCTGCCAAGCAGGGCGGGCGCAACCGGGTGCTGGCGGCGGACTGAGCGACCGCTTCCGTCACCGCGCATAAGCCCCCGGAAACGACAAAGGCCGCCTCGTGGGCAGCCTTTGCGGGGTCAGCGGCCGCAGGGGCCGCGGTGCAAACCGTCCTGGATCAGGACTGGCGGGCGTACCGGCCCGGGAGCACTTCGCTCAGCTTCTTGCCGCCGCCAAAGCTCTCGCTGTCGGTGGCGATATCGCCGTTGCGCTGGGCTTCGATCAGTTCGGCCTTCACCTGCTCGCGGCTCTTGCTGGCCACCTGGGCCTTGGCGGGGTAGTTGCCGGGAATGATTTCGTTCATCTTGCGACCGCGAGTATCGGGGCTCAGCGGCGCGATGTCGCCGGTGCGGATGGCTTCGGCCAGTTCGGCCTGGACCTGCGCGCGGGTCTTGCCGGCAGCCTGGGCCTTGGCAGGGTAGTTGTCGGGGAAGACTTCGTTCAGCTTCTTGCCGGCGTAGGCTTCGTTGTCGGACACGATGTCGCCATTGCGGACGGCGTCGGCCAACTCGGCCTGCACCTGGGCGCGGGTCTTGCCGGCGGGCTCGGCGGCCAGGGCGTGGCCAGCGGACAGGGCGGCCACGGACAGGGCCAGGATCGAAACAGTGGTGCGGTTCATGATGACATTGCCTTTAGATAAACATGGAAACTGACCCCCGTCTGGCCTTGTGGGCCGGGCCGGGATCCCGTCGATGCCGCTATTTGCTTGCCGTTGCTGCATCGATGGGATGAACTTTATAGACCCTGAAACAAACAATAAATAGCCTTCCTGTACCTACGGTGTTTCTATTTAAGAAATAATCGAGCCCTTGAAAACGCCGGAGCTGCCATGGATCGTCTGCTTTCAATGAGGGTGTTCCAGCGGGTGGCCGACGAGGGCAGTTTTTCCGCCGCCGCCCGCGCGCTGGACATGTCCGCCCCCGTCGTGACCCGGCTGGTGGCCGATCTGGAGGAGCACCTGGGCTCGCGGCTGCTGCAGCGCACGACGCGCCGCCTCGCTCTCACCGACGCCGGGCAGCTCTACCTGAACCGCGTGCGCAACATCCTGCAGGACATCGAGGAGGCGGATGAAACCGTCGGGGCCCACACCCGCGAACTGGGTGGCCTCCTGCGCCTGCATGCGCCGCCGGTGCTGGCCTCTTACGTCATCGCGCCCCTGCTGGCGGGCTTTCGCCAGCGCTATCCCAACATCCTGATCGACATCGAGGTCGGGACCGTGCGCGAACCTCCGGTGGAGGACTTCGACATCACGCTGATTCCGGCCGACGTCAGCTTCGACGCCGATCTCGTGGCGCGCAAGGTCATCGAGTCCAACGCCATCCTGGTGGCCTCGCCCGCCTATGTGCAGCGCCGCGGCCTGCCGCAGGTCCCGGCCGAACTCGCGCAGCACGAATGCCTGCGCCTGAAGACACCCAACGGACGCGTGCGCCAGTTGCGCATGTGGCGCGAGGGGCAGCCCGAACTGGCCGAGGAGGTGGAGATCCAGCCCGTGCTGCTGGCCAACCACACCGACACCCTGCTGCGCGCTGCGCTGGACGGCACCGGCATCACCTCGGTCACCCTGGAGATGGTGGCGCCCTATCTCGCGCGCGGTGATCTGGTGCGCGTGCTCTCGCCCTGGATCACCGGGCGCCTGGTCATGTATGCCGCCCTGCCCAGCCGCAAGTTCATCCCCCAGCGCAGCCGTGTCTTTCTGGACTACCTGATGGAGCAGACGCGCGAGCAGAGTCTGCGCGCGCTGGAGGCCTGTAGCGTCTGCTGAGCCGTGGCGCCTAGCCGGTCGCCTCGTCCGTCACCGCGCTGATCCGCTCCCGTACCCCGTTCAGCAGCTGAATAAGCTGCTCGCGCTCTTTCGCGCTGAGCTTGCCGAACAGGTCCGCGGCCAGGCTGGCCTCGATGGCCAGGAACCACGTGCATTCCTTTTCGCCGGCGGGGGTGACGTTCAGGCACCAGACCCGGCGGTCCTCTTCGTCCGGGCTGCGGGCCAGGTAGCCCTGCTCCTCCAGTTCGCGGATCAACCGCGTGATCTGACCCTTGTCGCGGCCCATGGCCTGGCCCAGCTGTTGCTGGGTCCAGCCCGGGTGGCGCTGGCACAAGCTCAGCGCGCGCAGATGCACCGGCCCCAGCGCGCGCCGGTCGTCGTCCTGCATGCGGGTCTTCATCAGCTGCCGGATGCTGCCGAACAGGGTCATGAAAGCCTGGAAGGTGGCCAGGGCAGAGGTGCTTTCGCGGCGGCTGGGTGGGTTCATGGTCGGTTGAAGGTTGATAAAGTCAACCATCTATTACAATGTTGATATTGTCAACCATTTGGATCTTCATGAACACGCCCCGTCCCGTCGCGCCTCCGTCCGCTGCTGCCCGCTCGCTGCGCAAGATCCTGCCGCCGCTGATCATCATGCCCTCGGTCGCTTTTGTCCTGAGCGCCTTCATGAGCTGGGCCAATGTCGGGTTTGGCGCGGCCTACCTGTCCACCTGGGCCCGCAGTTTCCTCAGCAGCCTGGTCATCCTGCCGCTGGTGCTGGCCAGCCTGGGCCCGCTGGAGCGGCTGGTGAACAGGCTCTTCCCCGCCATGCACCGCATCGGCCGCAAGCTCGTCGTTTCGCTGCTCACCGCCCTGGCCATCGAAAGCGTGCTGGCCCTGGCGGTCAGCGCCATCAACAGCCCCTGGGACAGCGGCTTTGGCCCCTACTGGTGGCGCGCCTTCAGCCGCTCCCTGCCGGTGGGCGTGCTGATCGGCCTGCTCATGGCTTTCTACGTCAAGCCCAGGCTGGACCGGATGATGCAGGCGGCCCGGGCCTGATCTCCCACGTCCGTGGATGGTTAATTGCGGCGGACCGCCCGGTGGACTAAGCTGCATTGCATGGAGTCCGCCTGCACCCTGGCCGCCCCGCCCGTCCACCCGTACCGCCGCAGGCCACGCGCTTGGCTGGCCCTGATGGCGGGGTTGCTGTGGTCGGCCGCTGCGTGGTGCGAGGAAAGGGACTGGAGCCTCGGCTTCTACGGCGGCCAGTACTACGACTCCGAGCCCGCCGGTTTCTCGCAGGGCCGGGCCAACTATCTCAACCAGTACATCGTTGCCCTGACGGCCAGCAAGACCCTGTGGCGCGCGCAGGAGTGGCCGCTTTCGCTGGAAGTGGACGGCATGGTCGGCCACCAGTTCGGCACCGCCACCCTGCAGGAGTTCGCCATCGCGCCCGTGCTGCGCTGGAGCGGCTTTCCCTGGAGCCGGGTCTTGCCCACCAGCATCCGTGCTGGTCCCCTGGGCTATTCCTACACCACCATCGTGAGCCCGCTGGAGCGCAGCGAAAAAGGCGAGGGCAGCCGCCACCTGAACTTCCTGATGCTCGAGCTGACCTTCTCCTCACCCAAGGCGAGAGAGCACGAGGTCTTCCTGCGCCTGCACCACCGCTGCACCATCTACGACCTGCTCAACAACTACGGCGCCAACGGGCAGGATTTCTTCGCCATCGGTTACCGGCGCTTCTTCTGAGGCCGGCCAGGTGTTCACGCCGCTGGCTTCTTCAGCTCGAAGTGGCCTTGCGCCACCGTCAGGCCGTTGACCAGCAGCTCCACCGCGTGCCGCCCCGGGTAGTGCACGCGGGTGGTGAAGTCGGAGATGGTCTGCTTCTTCTCCAAAACCAGCTCGGCGCCGCCTGCCAGTTCCAGCGTGCGCAGCTTGAAGACCTTGCGGCTGCTCTCGCCATTTTTCTTCACGTAGTGGATGGCGTAGTCCACCACCAGCTTCTGCGGCTGCCGCGAGGTGGAGACCAGCGTGGCGCTCAGCTGCAGCGTCTGCCCCAGGCGCAAGGCAGCCGGTCTCACCTCGAAGGCGCCCAGTTTCACCTTCGCGCCCAGCGTCGCCCCCACGAGCTTCAGCGCACGCGGGTGACCGGCCTTGATGAGGTTGCGTAGTGCGTGCTTGCTGATCCACTTCGTCTCGGTCTGCTGCGTGGGCCAGCCCTCCAGCAGCTCCAGCACCCACTCCGGGTGATCCTTGGCGATGTCGTTGAGGTGGTTGGCCACCGAGCGGCGCACGTAATCGCTGGGGTCCGCCTGCAGCTTCTCCAGGATGGGCCGCGTGCGCTGCGGTTCGGCCACCAGCAGCGGCAGGCGCCGTGCCCAGGGCAGGCGCGGACGCGTGCCTTCGCTGGCCAGGCGGCGCACGTGTTCGTTGTCGTCCTCGGCCCAGCGCAGGGCCTGGGCCAGCACGGCGTCTGGGTCTTGGGCAAGGTAGGGGCGAAGGGCGAACTCCGCGCTGCTGTAGGGCGTGAGCTCGCGCAGCGCCTCCAGCGACAGGTCGAAATGTTCCAGCCCGTGCCGGCCCACGAACTCGGGCAGCACCATGTCGGCAAAGCCGCCGGGCAGCAGCGGCGCCATCGTGCGCACGATCTTCAGGGCCTTGGGGTAGTTGTCAGGCAGGTGCGCGCGCAGGCTGTCCGCCGCGCGGCTCATGCGCTGCATGATGGACAAGTCGTCCAGCCCCTTGCGCGCCATGGCCAGGTAGGCCCGTTCGTCAAAGCCCGGGTGTGCCTGCGCTGCCGCGCGGCCGATGCGCGCCAGCGCCTGGGCGTTCAGCAGGTCCTTGAGCAGGGGGGCGGATTCCTTGTCTTGCGGCATCACTTGCAGCCGTTGTGCAACTTCCACTTTTCCTCGTGCCCGATCTTTTTGGCGAACTCGGGGACGCGGCAGCGCTCCTCTTCGGCGGCACCTCGTGGCTGCGCCGGCACGCCATCTGTCGCGGCAGCGGCTGATGCCGCTGGAGCCTGCGGTATCAGGGTCGCAGCGGTCGACAGGCCCACCAGAAAAACGACCACGGCGGCGTACTGGGCGCCGGAGACAGACTGGATCGGCTGGCGATCCTTGACTTCACACACGCCGCCCGGGCAGAGCTGGGCCTGCGCCTTGTTGAAGAGGTTGTAGAGCTTGCAGCCGATGCAGATGCCGAAAGCCGTTTCAAAGAAAAGCAGCAACAGGCACAGCGAGCAGGTCAGCATATTGATCGGCCCCTTGATGTTCTTGAACACCACCAGGTAGAGCATGGCCGTGGCCAGGCCCAGGCCTATGGCCCAGGCAAAACGCTTCTGCGGTGCGCCCACGTATTCGGGAATCTGGTTGCGCACGGCAATGCGCCCCAGCACCAGGCTGGGCGAGTAGCGTGGATTGATCAGCACGCGGATGAAAAAATCCGCAAAGAACCCGACCACCACCAGCTTGGTGGGCGCGAAGTCGCCGCTCAGCCAGGCGTTCATGAAGGCGATCAGCGCCAGGAAGAACAGGATGCCGGCCCCGGCCCGGGCCTCGCGCTCGTTGATGACGCGGACCGGGTAGTCAGGGTGGTGTTCGCCGAATTGGAGAAGGGACGTCATGCGCAAATTATGGGGTGCCCATGCGTCTGCCGGGTAAATCGCCGTCAGCGCCCGCTGCAGACCAGCCCGGGGGCGGCCCGAATTCGTGGCAGGGCCGGTCCCAGGCTTGGCAGTCGCATCCGGCACTGGCAGACTATCGGTATGAAACTCGTTGAACTGGGATGGGATGCATGGTTGGCGGCACAAGCCGGTGAACTGTGCGGGCCGGATTCGTCCCCGGCACGCGTCACTGCGGTCGACCGGGGGCGCTGCGTGATCCGGGGCGAGCACGGCGAAGTGCCGGCCGAGCTGACCGGCAAGTTCCTCCACCTCGCGGAGTCGTCCGCCGAATTGCCCTGCGTGGGCGACTGGGTCTGCGCGCACTACCTGGACGGCGCCAGCCACGCCATCATTCACCACCTCTTGCCGCGGCGCACCTTCTTGCGGCGCAAGGCCCCCGGTCGTGATGTCGAGTTCCAGATGATTGCCGCCAACATCGACGTGGCTTTCATCGTGCAGGCCTGCCACTTCGATTTCAACGTTCGCCGCCTGGAACGCTACCTGGTCATGGTGCGCGACGGCCATATCCAGCCCGTGGTGCTGCTGACCAAGACCGATCTGGTGAGCCGGCAGGAACTGGAGCAGCTGATCGGCCGCATCCGCGGCATGGGTGTGGACGCTGAGATCGTCTGCGTCAGCAACGTCACAGGCGCGGGCGTGGACCAGGTGCGCGAACGCATGGTGCCGGGCAAGACCTATTGCCTGCTCGGTTCATCAGGCGTGGGCAAGACCACGCTCATCAACCGCCTGCAGGGCGACGACGCGCTGGAGACCCGCACGGTCAGCCACACCGGGGAGGGGCGCCACACCACCACGCGGCGCCACCTGATCGTGCTGGGGCAGGGCGCGCTGCTGATCGACATGCCGGGCATGCGCGAGCTGGGCCTGCTGGGTGCGGGCGAGGGTCTCACCGAAACCTATGCCGACATCGAGAACCTGGCCGCCGGCTGCCGCTACCCGGATTGCACCCATGTCAGCGAACCGGGGTGCGCGGTGCGGGCCGCGATCGAGCGCCAGGAACTCAGCGAAGAACACCTGCGCAACTACCAGAAGCTGCGCAAGGAATCCGAGTTTCACGACCTGAGCAGCCTGGAGCGGCGCAAGAAGGATCGGGCCTTCGGCCGTTTTGTCCACAACTACAAGAAACAGAAGGACTGAGCGCCCGTCCCCAAGCCCGGCTACCGCCTTCCGCCAGCGGCACACGCAAGGGCGTCGGCCGCCTGGCCCGACTGCCCCTAAGGCGTGACGCCTGGATACGGCTCCGCCAGCCCCGCCTTACGGTAGGCAATGTTCGCCTTCAGCTTGAGCGGGGGCAGGTCCACGGACACCTTGGCACGCTCTGCATCGTCGGCTGCATTCGTGATCTCCACCAGCTTGCGTTCGACGGCCGCCTTGGCATCGATGGCGGCGATGTAGGCCTGATCCAGTTCGTCCTCCGCCTTGGTCTTGTCGGCCGCCGGATCTGCCTGGAGTCTGGTCTTCACGGCGTCAGCCACGTCCTTCTTGGACGCTGCCAGCACGGAGCCCATGAACTTGAGGAACTCCGATCCGGCCGCGGTTTCCGCCATCGTGATGTCCAGGTTGAAGGGCTGCAAGGAGTCCAGCACCCATGGCTGCCCCTTGTCGCGCGCATCCTGCTCGCGCTTCTTCCGGGCCAGCTGCGCGGCGTCGAGCTTGTTCCTGGTGAGCTGGGCGCTCCAGGTGCCGTCGTCGGCCTGGAGATCGCTCTGGAGTTCAGCAATGGCCGCCCGCCGGGTGACGATGTTCCTGGGGCAGACGCCGGTGTCATCCTGCTTCTCGGCTTTGAGCGTTGCGCAATAGTCTTCCTGGGCGCGGCTGAGCGCGGCGTCCCTGGCACCCTGCGGCCGCTTCGGCGCGCGCGGGGCAAGTTCGTCGGCATTCGCCTTGATCTGCCGCCGGAGTTCGACATCCTCACTGATCAGCTTGGTCGTCGTTTCCGTCGGCGCCGGCAACACCATCCAGTTGGAGCTGTAGCCGTCGAGGTAGGGTTTGCGCAACACCACACCCGGCGGCAGGCTGGGGAAGGCGATCGCCGTGCTTGCAAAAGGCTCTTTGGTACCCGGCACGAAGAACGACATGGAAACGCTGGCGGCGCGCTCCTTGGGTCGCCACCAAGAGGTCTCCAGCGGTGTTGCAAAGTCGACGTATTCGGGCATCAGCCGAAAGAGGGTCCGGTCCGCTGAAACCTCCAGCGTCAGTTCCATGTAGAAGCTGGGATGTCCCGCCATCCCGAGTCTGCGGGCGACGGTGCCATAACCAGAGGTCTTCCAGCCGTCGGCGGGCTCGACGGCCTTGTCGCCGAAAGTCCCGCGCACATAGACGATGCAGCCCAGCGATGAATTCAGCACCAGGTTCTCGCCATTCCAGCGATAGAAATTGCCCTGGTAGCTCGACACGGCGGTCTTGACGGTCGAGTCCTGCCCGGCGGCGGTGGCCGCATTGGCCGCCAGGTCGATGGCCTTCTCCACCACCACCGGCGCGACGATCTTCAGCAGCGCCAGCAGCGCAGGCGCCATTTCCTTGGTGGCCGCCTGCGACACCGGGCATCGCGGCAAGGTCAGCACGCGTGTTTCCTGCGGCGCCTGCGGCGCGGCCTGCGACGCCATGCATGACAGCGCCAGGACGGCGGCAATAAGACTCTGCTTGTTCATGGGGCTCTTCCTTCTTGTTGGCTGGAGATCAGCAGCGCGGTGTTCCCGTAATCCCGCAGGGCCGGGGCCTGGCAGGTTTCTCCGGGAGTGCCCACGCCTTCGATGTGCATGCCGACCACCTGCAATGCGCCTGCGCCATCCAGTGCGGGGCGAAGAACGGGCGCGCCGCTGAAACCCTCCCCCGCGCTGCAGTTGTGATAGAAGCAGCTCGCATCCTTCATGGCGACAAAACAGCCGCTCTTGTGTGCGTCGGAAAGCAGTCTGACCTTGCGGCTGAATTGCGGCGACATGCCGATCAGAAGAATCTTCTCGCCGACCACGACGTCGCTTTTCAGTGCGACCAGGGGCATCGGTTCACTGGCCAGGGCAGGTACGCTCAGGACCAGGACATCGCCTGCAGCGGAATACGGGGCGACCACTTCTTCCAGCCCCGGCGGCAAGGGGAACTTGCGGGGTGAGCCTGGAAGCTGGAAAGAAATCGCCCCGGCGTCCCTGAACAGCACGCCGGTCTTGCGGTCGTAGAAGCAGTGCTTGGCGCTGGCGACCTTGCCCGCGGCGATGCGAAAGCCGGTACAGAACGGATGGCCGTCCGCGCCGACCAGCAAGCCCAGCGTCATCGACAGGCTCCGCTCCATGACGGTCCTGGCGCCGGCTTCCAGCCGTTCCGTCCAGTCGTTCATGCACTTGGTGGTGAACAAGGCCTTGAGGGCGGGATCGTTCATGTCCAGCCTGTTCGCATCGAGCATCGACCGCGAAAGCTCGTCGCACTCGCTGACGACGGGCGGCTCCTTGTCCGGCGGCTTGAATGGCGAGACCTTGTCGAAGTCGTCTTTGGGCACGACCTGCTGGTTGATGGCGCCGGCCAGGGCCCTGAAGCGTTCATTGGCATTGCTCAGGGCCTTGAACTCCAGGGTTCCGACTTGCGACAGGGCCGGATTGCTCGCCAGGGCCAGCCCCAGAAGGAGCAAGGACGCGGCGCAGCGGCGCGTACATCTTGCGCGAAGATGGTGCAACATGCTGACTTCCCCCTTGGTTTTCTTGTGCGCAGGGCACACAAACCTACTTGTGACAAGTTATGTCAATTTGTGACAAATAGTAACCACGGCGACGTGTTTGTCAATGCTCGGCTTCCCGGGCTGGCCGGGCGCTGAATCGGCGCCAGCCCGTCGTCAAGCCTGAGCGCCGCTGTACACCAGCCCCGAGGCCACCCCGCCAAACAGGTCCCCCTCGACCAGCGGCACGCCCGCAAACTCCGCCTGCAGCGCGCGCTGGAACGGCCGCAGGGCGGAGGAGCCGCCGGTCAGGTAGATGGCATCCAGTGCCCCATCGACCACGCCGGCCTTGCGCACACAGTCGCGCGCGCACGCCACGGTGCTGGCCAGCAGGGTGTGCAGGTGTTGCTGCATGCCGGCCACCGTCATGGCGGCGGCCAGGCCGGCTTCGATGTCGCTGAAGTCCATGGTCGCATCGGCGTCCGTCTGTGAGCAGCGGATCTTGGCCTGCTCCACCTCGTGGGCGATGCGGTGGCCGTGGCGCTCCTGCAGCACACGCATCAGGCGCTGGTGCAGGCGGATGTCGGCGTAATTGGTCCACAGGGCCTGCGCCTGGGCCAGCGCGCGCGGCTGGTAGAGCCAGTGGATCAGGTGCCAGGTGGAGAGGTCGAAGAAGACGCGGCTGGGCACCTCGCGCCCCTCGGGGCCGATGTGGCGGTAACCCAGCAGCGGCATCACCTGCTCCAGGCTGAGCTTGTGGTCGAAGTCCGTGCCGCCGATGTGCACGCCCGTGGTGGCCAGCACATCGTCGGCGCGGTTGGCCTTTTGGATGCGGTCCGGCCCCAGCCGCACCACCGTGAAGTCCGAGGTGCCGCCCCCCAGGTCCACCACCAGCACCGTGCTCTCCTTGTCCAGTCGGCGCTCGTAGTCCAGCGCCGCGGCAATCGGCTCCAGCTGGAAGGTCACGTCGGTGAAGCCCACCGACTGTGCCGCCTGCAGCAAGGACTGCTGGGCCAGCGCGTCGCGCTCGGCGTCGTCGTCCACGAAGTGCACGGGCCGGCCCATCACCACACGCAGGGGCGCGGCGCCCAGCGCCAGGGTGGCGCGATCACGCAACGTGGCCAGGAAGGTGGCGATGATGTCCTGGAAGCTGACCTGCCGGTTGTTCACCACGGTGGTCTCCAGCAGCAAGGGGCTGCCCAGCAGGCTCTTGAGCGAACGCATCAGCCGCCCCTCGGTGCCTTCCAGGTACAAGCCCACCGCGTCGCGCCCGAAGTGGGTGCTCAGGTCTTCGTGGTTGTAGAACACCGCCGTGGGCATGGCCGTGGCCTGGCCTTCCAGCGGGATCAGGCGCGCCGTGCCGCCGGGCGCAGCCCAGGCCATGGCGGAG
>Ga0187844_10001648_pt1 | contig 16714 bp, 20 predicted proteins | sample SpaLakP09_SKY_50_FD_134517 | JGI IMG/M metagenome (GOLD analysis project Ga0187844, IMG submission 134517) | Oligotrophic lake water microbial communities from Sparkling Lake, Wisconsin, USA - SP09_SKY_50 | ecosystem: Environmental > Aquatic > Freshwater > Lake | place: USA: Sparkling Lake...
ATTATAAAAATAATAAAAAGAAAACGCCATTCTGGCTAGTGCAAAGCACGTTTTCTTTTTATTATTTTTATAATTCTAAAAGAAAAAAAAATTTACAAATTAATTTATTTTTTATTTATTATAATTTTTTTCTAATTTTATTATTTTTTTATAAATATTATAATTTATTTATTATAATATTTTTTATTTAAAATAAAAATATATTAAATTTATTTATTTTTTATATTTTTTATTTTTTCAAAACATTTTTAATAATAAATTTTTCTAAATTTGAAAATTTTTTACTTTTAATAAATTAATTTGTTCTAAATATTTTCTAAAATTAGAATAAATTTACTTTAAATAATTTATTTATTCTAATTATTTTCTAAATTTATAATATATTTATTTTAAATATATTATTTACTTTAATTTTTTCTTAATTTTAAATTATTTTTACTTTAGTTTTGACGCCCATCTTATTGCAATTCCAAATCAGTTCGCCACAATGTTGACATCTCATTTGATATACAAATAAAATTTCTTTTTTATTACTAATTTGTTAAAGAAGTAATGAAGCAAAAAGAATTACATATTTAATGAATTATTATATACTTATCTATTTTTAAGAAGTATAAATAATTACTTACTATTATGAATTTCAAAAAGGATTTTATAAGAAGTAGTGAAAGAAGAATAATATATACTTCCAAAGTGATTAATGAATCAATATAGAGAAATCCCATATATCTCCTAATAGCGAAAGTCGTTTTCTCTACTTGTCAAAAAATCTTGTTTGGAAAAAGTGTTTTTGCAATTCTTCATTTTCATAAAATTTATTTTGATACGTTTCCAAGAAATAATAATTAATTCATGAAAAATAATTAATTATTATTTCTCTACTTTTCATATTTCCAAGAAGTATAATTTATCATTTTTATAATTTCCAATATATCCTTTTCCAATAAGTAGAGAAATAAATAATTATCTCTTTGTTAAATTACAATCCCTACATAATATTTGAAAATTACAATTTTTATTGTGATACTCAACCCAATCATTTTTAAAATCTTTATCTTCATCTTTAAACACACGTATATTATATCTCTTACAATCAAATACAAAATAATCATCAAACGTTAAAGGTATTTGTTTTTTTGTTAATTGTAAAAAATTATCTTTTAATTCTTTAAATGATGGATTGTCGTGATCTACATGGTAATTTTCATGATTTTCATTTTCTGTTTTGCAATAATTACAAATTAATCTATTTCTTTGTTTATAAGAAATTATTTCATCTTTAATTGCTGTTCTCATTGCAATGACTAAATCATCGTTTATAATACGCTTTTTAGAAATACTACATTTTGCCCAACTAAAATCGGTTTCACTCCCATCTAATCTTTTTATCCACGTCTCAAAAGAATTATTATTCATGGGATTGCGTTTAATAAAAAAATAATCTATACCTATTCCTATTTTATTATTGCAATCATAATGATTTTTAATTAAATTATCAAAAAAAATAAAGTTGTCATTATCTTTATTTATTATACAACATCCTAATTCATCAATTATACTTCTTGTATAATCTTTACAATTTTTTTGGGTATTAAATTCTAATTCACCAATATAATATTTTTGCTTCATAATGATAATGATAAATGTTAATTATTATATTCTCTATGTTATTTTAAAAGACATAGAGAATATAATATTTCTTTAACCAAGTCATATTCTCTGAATATTCATTTCATCAAAAGTATTTTTATAAATTATTATTTTATCAATTATTTGCAACAAGTAGAGAAAAAAGAAAAGAATAATTTCATTTTCCAAGAAATAAAAATAAATAATAATAAATAATTATTTTTCATGAATTAATTATTATTTTCTCTATTCTTTCTTTTCCAAGAAGTATAATTATTATTTTTATAATTTCCAAAATTCTCTTTTCCTTTTTTCAGCAAGTAGAGAAAAAATAATAATATTATTTTTATATTTTCTAAGAAGTATTAATTCATTAAAATATATATTGAATCGGTTCAGTTTGACTTGGTGTTATACAAATTTGTTTTATTTGTTTATCTTTAATTAATTCATAAGAATCATATCTAGAATATGGTAATTGATTATTTGATAATTCATGTTTTCCAAACATTATCCTTGACATCATAATTATTATTTTTATTACTACAATTACTAGTATTATTAATACTATTGCAATAATGATTCTATTTGTTTTATTCGTTTTTCGTTCTCTACTTTTCTTCAATAACTTAATAAAATGCTTTTTGAATTTTAATGAATAATACAAATGTTTAAATTTATTTATTATTCTCATATTTTTTTTGTTAGGAATAGGTTCTTCTTCTTTGATAATAGGTTCTTCTTTTTTGATAATAGGTTCTTCTTCTTTAATGGGTGTTATTGATGGTTTAAAATGTATAGTAAAATAATCATCTGGAAGATTAGTAAAATCTAATTTATTATTAATACATATTACTTGCATCCTAGAATTTTTGTGAATATAAGGAAGTGATGTTAATTGATTATTAGAACAATTTAAGAAATTCAAACACGATGTTTGGTTAGTCGCACATATTTCAATACTAGGAAAATAAGTTATTTGATTATTAGAACAATCCAATGAATATAAACTATAGTTAAGTGTAGGTAGAGAAGTTAATTGGTTATTAGAACAACATAATGAACCTAATTTATGTGGAAGCGTAGGTAATGATGTTAGTTTATTATTCGAACAATTTATTGTTTGAAAACCACTATAATAAGTATCGTTTGGCAATTCTGGTAAAGAAGTTAAATGATTATTAGAACAATTCAACTCAGATATTCCAAATGGAAGGTTAGGTAGTGATGTTAGTTTATTATTTGAACAATTTATTTTAAAAGCCCCCCTGTTCGATATGGGGGAAAACTGGGTAGAGAAGTTAATTGGTTATTAGAACAATTTAATGAAGTTATATTTGGTGGAAAATTTGTTATATACGTTAATTGATTATTAGAACAATTTAATGAAGTTATATGAATTAATTTTGATAAATCTGGTAATTCTGTTAAACCTTTATTAGATAAATCAAGTTCTGATACACATTTTGAAATTGTTAAAGATTCCATTTTAATTGTTTTTGGTTCTTGGTTGTTATTTATTTATCATTCACAATGATTTCAATTTTATTTTTCAATGAAATTGAAATGATATATCCTATATATTTGAAATATACAATTTCTCTACTTTTCATATTTTCCAAGAAATAAATTATTAATTATTATTTCTTTTATTTTTTTGGAAAAAACATTTTATCATAAAATAATTTTTTATAAAAACTATAACCCCATGCACTTATTCCAACAAATTGCATTACTACAACCCAACCACTCATTGCAAATGATTGTATCATTGCCATTAAACTACCAGAAACAATTCCAGCACCTTGCATCGTTGCAAATAAACTACCGCTAATTGGACCAATACTTGAAAGACCAATTAACCCAAGAATATATGGTGAAAATACCATACTACTACTAACTATTGTTATAAAAACAAAATTTAAATTAGATTTAATAAATCTTCTAATAATAAACATATGATGTAATTACATAACACTCTTTAAATAATAAGTATATAATAATTCGGCGGTTGAAATATACATTTTCTCTACTCTTCATATTTCCAAGAAGTAAATAATTAATTATTAATAATTTCTTTTTCTCTACTTTTCATATTTTTTAAAAGTGTTTTTACAAATTTATAGAATTCTTAAAAAAGAAATAATATATTCATGAAAAATAATTAATTATTAATAATTTTATTTTTCTCTACTTTTCATATTTTCCAAAAGTATTTTTAGAAATTCTTATTTTCTGAAAAAATATTTTTTATGATTTTCCAAAAAGAATGGAATGGAAGGATCAAAAACGATATTTCAATGAATTAAACTTGTTTTATATATGTTTTGGGTGGATTAGAATATTTCACTATTTCCAAAAGTATTTTATAGAAATTGTTATTCTATACTATTGTTTGCAACAAGTAGGACGCCAGCGGCGTCTGTATCCACTCTCTGGATACAAGAAAAAATAATAATTTTATTTCTTGAGAAACATATATCATAAACACTAATGTAATAAATTATATAAAATTAATTATTTTAATTTATGGTTTGATTTATGTTTTGATTTATGTTTTGATTTATGTTTTGATTTATTTTTTGATTTATGTTTTGATTTATGTTTTGATTTATGTTTTGATTTATTATTATGACTTTCTCGTTGTGTGGTTGATAAATCAAAATATTTATTTAAATCTATTGTTGATTCAATTTGTATTTCTTGAGATGATGAATTTATAGTAAAATGTGTTAGTTGTAAATGTTTTATTAAAAAATTTTTTATACAATTTGTATGAGCTATACCTGAATACAAAAATATAATATTATTATTTATTGGTTTTTTAAAAATTCTTAATAAAAAATATATGTCTAATATTCCTGAAGGTATTGTAAATAATATATTAGTATAATTATCTATACGAGTAGTATCAAATGTAAACGATTGAGAGATTTCTTCAAATTTGTCATAAAATAAATTAAAAGCAATATTTTTATCAAAATCAATAAGACTACCACTACTTTTTTTATTAATTAAAATATTCATTTTTCCATGATCTAACAGACCAAATAATTGTTTAACATTATTTAATAATTCTAAAAATCTTTCAAGTTCAAATCCTCGTGATTGTAAATGTAAAATTGTATTTCCTATATCGTATTCAAATATATCTTTTAATATATTAGGATATGATAATTGTTCTGGAGTATTTTCAGTAATCTGTCTAGATATGATTGGTACTTGTAAAATAATTCTAGTAAATTCAGTATAATTGGTTAATGCAAGTTCTATTAAATAAATTAAATTTATTATATATATTGGTTCCATTATTTCATAATACCTCGAACAAAACATTAAAAAATTTATAAGTTCTACATGTAATTTATTTTTAATTTGTGAGGAAGGTTGTATTATTGCCATAAATAAATCAAAATCAGGAACTCCTGATGTATTGGTTGATTTTGTTTTATTTTCTTCAGATAATTCTAATAATAAAGAAAACATTTTTATTAAAAATAGTAAAAATTCTGTAAATATTAAAAATCCATTTTGTAAACCATATATTGTTAGTTCAGTTGATTCATCTTTATAATAAAATCGTGAATCTGTTAAATACCAATTTATTTTTTTATAAGGACAACGCTGATAAAGAGAATCCTCATGTTTATAAAAACAAGGTTTATAACGCATACCCATATTTTGTAAATTACTTGCATCGTTGTGAGAACCTCTATGTGATGAACTCGTTTCTATACTTTTTCTTTCTTCATCACTTAATAATAAATTTAATTTTTCTTCAAGATAAAATTGTATCTCTACATTAGTATATAATTCAGCAAATTCATTTATCATTTTAAGAAAAGAAGAATCCAACTTATAACAATTTTTTTCAGTTTCACAATCATAACCAACGGTATTGTCTTTTTCGTGTTCTTCACCAAATAAAAAAATAAAATATTTTGGAGACATACTAGGGCGTGGAGCCAAAATTGATAATAAGTTTGGTCCTATTATTTTATTAACAATATTACTTCCTAATATTATTGGCATATATATAATTAATTTTATAATTTCCAAATGTCCTTTTTTTACAAGTAGGACGCAAGCGGCGTCTGTATCCACTCTCTGGATACGAGAAAAAATAATAATTCATATTCCAAGAACTACAAATAATAATTAATTATTATTCACTACTTTCATTTCTAAGAAGTATAATACTTACTATTATGAATTCCAAAAGATTTTATAAGTAGAGAAAGAAGATAATATATAATTCCAAGTGATTAATGAAACAATATAGAAAATACCCATATATCTCCTAATAGCAAAAGTCGTTTTCTCGACTCTATCGTATTTACTCGTTTGAAAAAGTATTTTATAAATTCATAGATTTCTATTTCTAATAAATTTTTTAAAGAAATAATAAATAATAATTCGTGAAATAAATTATTTCTCTACTTTCATTTTATTATTTCTAAAAGTAGAGAAATAAAAAAGAAGTATAATAATTATTAATGAATTTTATTTCTCATTTTTCTAGTTCTTCCATATTTACAATATTGTTTTTGAGAAAATCCTTTTGGACGATTACAATTAATACTTTTCTTATATTTGACCGACCATTTTCTTCCGCCATTTTGTGTCTTTTTCATTATACTTTATACAAATAAATTTTTAAAGAGAAATAATGTATGCAACTGAATAGAATGAGTGAATAAACTAGTTTCTCTACTTTTCATTTTCCAAGAAGTATTTTAGAATTTATAAAAATTATATTTCTAATAAAATGTTTTCCAAGAAATAAAATAATAATAATTAATTATTTTCATGAATTAATTATTATTTTTCTACTTTCATATTTCCAAGAAGTATAAATAATTATTTTATAATTTCCAAATTTTTTTATTTTTTAACAAGTAGGACGCCAACTGCCTCTGTGGATTTGTTAATTTATCCAGAGGATACAAGAAAATAAAAGAATAATAATTAATTCATAAAATTCTTAGAAAAAGAAAATAATGAATTATTTTTCTCTAAATATTCATTTTCAAAAGTATTTTTCATTAAATTCAAACAGTTTAATTTATTACTAAGGACACGAATTACCAGGAGGATTTCCAGATATTATTCCAGTAATAGTTGCAGTACCACATGATGATGTTCCATCTGCGTTGTTTATAATTCCATTATTTTCAAAATATCCTTCATTTATAATCATTCCATTATTAACATTATAAATAGTTGAATCTGTACTATTATAAATTTTACCATTTACATGATTTATAAGTGTTCCTCCATCACACTTAATTATTAAATTAGAATTACTTATATAAATAGTTTCTATTATACCATAGTTATTAAATGTGCTATTCACCATAATATCTAGATATCCTCTATTAATAAACCTGCCATAATTTTCTACTTTTCCGGATGATTGAATATAAAAATATGTTCTATGTGAAAAATATCCATTATTTATGAATTGTCCATTAGTATCTATTCCAAAATCAGTATTACCTAATTTAAATATGTTATTATTTATTAAACTACCATTATTAAAGATTTCAATACCAACTACATTAGTAGGATCATCTATACTTTGGCTATATATAACACCATTATTTACTAATTCTAAACCGTTTATTTGTAAAATAGCTTGTAATGTAGGATCATTTGGTATAATTAAAACTTGACAAGATGTTATAGTAGTATTATTATTTAATACCCATCTATTAGTATTTGAATTATATGTAGCTATATCTGATAAATTTATATAAGTTATAGAACAAGGTGGTACAGGTGGTAGAGGTGGTAGAGGTGGTATATAACAATTTTGATTACAATTGTATGCTCTCAAATGATTTTGAAATCCAGAACGTTTTCTTGCTGTAGCCATAATATATATATTTATTTTCCAAGAAGTAAAATAATAATAATTATTAATTCATGAAATTCTTAGAAAAAGTAAATAATTAATTTATGAAATATAATATTCTTTATAAAGTCTTTTCTCTGAATAACCATTTTTACAAATTCATAAACTTTTTATTTTCTATAAATAATGAATTCTTTTTCATGAATTCATTATTATAATAATTATTTTCTCTACTTTTCATATTTTCCAAAAGTATTTTGAGAAATTCTTATTTTCTGAAAAAATATTTTTTATGATTTTCCAAAAAGAATGGAATGGAAGGATCAAAAACGATATTTCAACTAATTAAACATGTTTTATCTATGTTTTGGGTGGATTATAATATTCTCTACTTTCCAAGAGAAAAAGAATAATACTATTTTTACATGTTTAACATTGTAAATAAGAAGAAGAAATTTATAATGAATATATATGAATGCAAAATATTTTTTTTATATTACATTAGTAGTGTCAGTTATTGTTCAAATCATAACTGGAATAATAGAAGTAGGAGCATTTTTTATAAAGGTTCCGACTATTTATTTTCTCATAAAACAATTATTAATAATTGAATTAGTAGTTCAGTTAATTGAAGGGTTGTTTTATATTTGGTTAGTTTATAATTATACGAAAGTATTAAATATTACACCAAAAAGATACATTGATTGGGTAATTACAACTCCTTCAATGCTAATAACATTAATGGTATATTTAATTTATTTAAATAAAAAGACCGAAAATAAAACAAATGAATTGGATATTTTTACACTTTTCAAAGAGAATTCAAATATTTTTATATCTGTCTTGATTTTGAATTGGGTAATGTTACTATTTGGTTATTTGGGTGAAATGAGAATTATACCTATTTTGCTTGGAGTATTTCTAGGATTTATATCATTTTTGATTTATTATTATATAATTTATGTGAATTATGTAAGTCAAGAAACAAATGGATATTTATTATTTTGGTATTTTTTCTTTTTTTGGGCATTATATGGTGTTGTTGCATTATTACCTTATTATGTTAAAAATGCATTTTACAATATATTAGATTTGTTTTCAAAGAATTTTTTTGGAATATTTTTAAGTTATATAATATTTTCTGGAAATTATTAATACTTTTCAGAAATAGATAATTAAAATATATATTTCTCTACTTTTCATATTTTTAAAAAGTATTTCCAATAAGTAGAGAAAATAATTAACCAAACATTTTATTGTTTATTATACATACTAATTGTTCTTGATTACCAACATTATTATGCTCACGTATAATGCCATCTAATGATAAGTATCATTTAATTAAAGTATGTAGATATTATTATTTTTCATGAAAATAATAATATATTATAAAAGTAAATCATTTCTTTAGAATATATATGATTGAACCACAAGAAATTACTCCAACATATATACCATTATTACCTCAAAATGACTTGATAAAATTAAATGATGATTATTATTATATTAAATCGGTTCCAAATAGAAGTGAATATATAGATAAAATAACTTATCCATTAAGAGGTGATGAAATAATTGCCGAATCAGGAATTTATATATATGTTATTGTTGGTGATCCTATAACCAATGAACCATTGTTATTTGCTAAAAAAACATTAAGTTTACAAGAAATACAAACGAAGCATATGGAATTATTATCTGATATTGCAGATAAATTTAAAATACCCATTACAACATTATATTATGCAGGAGAAATAATGGTTGAAATAAATAAAGATGATATAATTGTAAAATTCAACTTTTTATCAGGGACTTATATGGAAGATAAGATTAACCCAGATGACCCACAAGGAAATGATGTAAGAGTTATAGAGATATTAAAAAGAAATATTGGTGAGTTTAATTCATCTGATAAACCAATTCTATATGAATATCTTCCTGGAATTAAATCTTTAATAAATAATCAAAATCTTCCTGTATCAATGGATTTAATTACAAACTTACTATATTCAGGAGCAGAAATATATAAATTAAGTAAAGAAAACATAGATCCCACATGGAACTTTGGTAAAATAAAACAAATGATTAGCGATCGTTTTGTATATTACCAACCAAGAAAAACCCAAATAAATAAGTATTTCGATTATATGAAAAGCAGAGGATTGCCAAATGAAGCATTACGAGATAAACAATTGTTAGATCTAGATAATTCTATTTTATTTGATAAATGTTTTGTACGTTATGTTCCGGACACAGTTGACGAAATACCCTCCAGAATAGGAGGTATTAAATCAACAAGAAAACGAAAACATAAACAAACACAAAAAAAAACAGGAAAGAAAACTCCACCTCAATCAAAAGGCGGATTAAGAAAAAAGAAAAATAAATCTAAAAGAAAATAATTCACCATGAACTTTTTATTTTTTTTGTAGATAAAATAATTTGGCATTTTTTCCAAGAAATTTTTTCGTTTGTAGTTATTTTCTCCAACTTATATCACTATTAATAAAATATTTAATAGTGATAATAAAATAATTATTTCTTTGATTTCTTTGATTTTCTGGATTTCTTTAATTTTCTGGATTTCTTTAATTTCTTTGATTTTCTGGATTTCTTTGATTTCTTTGATTTTCTGGATTTCTTTGATTTCTTTGATTTTTTGGATTTTTTACCACCCCCATAATCAGCATTATCTTCTTTATCTGTTGGTTCTTCAGTTACCAACCAATAAATAGCACCATCATCATCATCCAAAATAAATTTATGGTTTTTTTCATCATGAAGATTACTTGGTGTATTTGTAAATACTAACATTGAATTTTTTTTTTCTACAAAAACCCCTAAATCTTCACAATCATCATCTTGTTCTTTTAAACAATATCTTCTTCCAACAATTAATTTATCAGATGTTACTGGCCTTACATCCGTATCCATTATACATTATTATAATACTATTATTAAATTACCATAAAATATGATATGCCAAATATGCAGGTGAATATTTTTTTGCATCTTTCCATTTGTGATTACGATTTAAGAAGTTATTTCTTCTAGTTTTATTTTGATGTTTCAAATAATCTTCGTATCCCAATAACCCAAAATGTATTTTATGACCTGTTTCTGGATCAATTACCATAAACTTTTTATTTTTTCTTGTAGATAAAAATAATTTGGCATTTTTTCCAAGAAATTTTCTCGTTTGTCTTTTTGCTTTTGTATAGTTAGAATATTTATTTACTTCTTGTAGTGAAGGCATTTATATTATATTATAAATAATAAAATTGGATCATATAATATATATAATGGAAAATAATAATGTTAGTATTAGATTAAGAAATGGGTTAGGCGATAAATTATTAGATTTAATAGGATTTTTTGTATTGTCTAAATATCTTAACTATAAACCAAATGTAATATTTGAGAATAATCAAAATTTTGCATGGGGTAATAATAATTATGATATTAGATTATTTAACTTTAATGAAATAACAATTTCTGATAATAAATGTAAATTTTATGTAAATTCTAGTGATCCATCATCATCACTTTGTCCCTATAAAGTTTATACATTTATTAAACAATTTTTAGATGAAATAACATTTGAACATATTTCGAATGATTTTGTTGAATATTCAAAAAAAATAATACAACCTTCTGAAATTATATTATCAAAAATACCAAATAATATAGAAAAAGCATATGGTATTCATCTGAGAAAAAGTGATAAAATTAATAATAATGGTGATATTAGACATGAAAATAGTATAAATGAATTTGAAATAATAATAAATAATTTATTAGATGATGTTAAAAATATAATTATATATGAAGAAGAACCTACATTTTTAATTGTTAGTGAAGATAATAGTTGGAAACTTGAAATAATAAATATTATAAACAAAATTTCAAATGATAATAATAAACAAATAAAAATACTAGATATTGATTATGATTACAAAAATAATTATTGTAATTATAATAGTGTTTTGGATATGTTTTGTTTATCAAAATGTAAAGAAATTTTACAAGGTGTAAAATATAGTACTTTTAGCATCTTAGCAAGTTTATTAGGTAATAATAAAATAAGAAATTATTCAAAATATATTAATACAGATGATGTATGCTTAATACATAGTTGGTCTTCTGTTATAGAAATAAATAATAATAAATTATTTGATATAGAACTTCATAAAAAAATTACAAACAACACTATAAATATACAAACGAATATAAATAAAATATTTATTTAGTAATTTACTTGTAATATTAAGAACTACAATTAATCATAATAAAATTGAAAACCAACACGTTCACAACACAAGTTAAAAAAAAATGTTTACAGAACAAGAAAGAATGAAATTAATTCATGGATTTCTTTGTTTTGCATATAATGAAATGCACTACGAAGGTTGGTATAATAACCGAATTAATTTTCGTAAAAAATATAAAATACTTGATTACGAAGATTATAGTTATAATATTAATAAAAAGAAGTACTTTTCCAGATATGCTTTTACACATTTGGATATTTAAAATGCCGTTTTTTTCCATACTTGAAAAAAATTTTCAAAACAAGGACCCCAACCACCAGATTCTTGATAGTCTATATAAAAATTATTTTTTATTAATATTTCATCAACATATTTTTTTTTTGAAATATCCAAATAATCATTTTCCATAATGATTAATTTAATATTATTTAATATTTCAGGCATATCCATTAAAATATAGTAAAAAGCACCTTCACAATCTAAAACAAGTGTATCAAATTCAATATTATATTTCATTTTTAAATTGTTAAATGTAATAGTATCTACCCAAGTATAACCGTCTATTAAAGTATCGCTTGGTATAGTATCCCAACCCTTTTGAATTAATCTTCTATTTGATAATGCAGTTTTTTCAACAGAAAAATTGAAGTTATTCAGATCTCTATTTTCTATTAATTGCTTCGCTATATTTATATCACATTCTAATGTAACTAAATTAGTAGGATCTTTTAAAATAGAAGCTATGACTAATGAATTTCTACCTATATTTCCACCAATTTCTAAAACTTTTTCATTACCCTTTAAGTATCTAACTGACATCTTTTGCTCTGGCAATTCATCTGACAACTTACCGTATTTTATATTCAACTTAGAGTGTATATTTTCAATTTGTTGTGTAATATTTATAGTTTGTATTGTGGTATCAGTAATATTTATATCTACTTTTAAAGAGATATCATATTCTCTTATATTATCATCATTTAGTATAAATATTTTTTTAAGAGTTCCAGGTAAAGGGTCTGTAAAAATATTAGCTCTATTTTGGTCTCCATCTGGGATATGAATAATATTATTTTTTGTTAATTGTGATAAACATATATTTGTAACATCAATAGAATTAGTAATAGAACTTCCATAAAGTATTTTCATATATATATAATAATTATATTGTAATTATTAGCAAAATAAACATTTAATGTACAATGTGTAAAAAATGATGGAGATTTGGAAAAAATTATCCGAATACTTTTGTCGTGAAATAAGATGGCGTGGATGGTTTGATTATTATTATTTTGATATAACACTTATTGAAAAACATGTAAAAATGGAACTTTAGTTGATGAATTAAAAAGTATTTTGAGATTGGATTTCTGTTTGAAATAAATAATGATATTATTTATAATAATGAAACATTTACACAATAATCATTATACTATCATGTTTTTTATTATGATTATATCAGGATTATTATCAACAATGAATATATGGGTAGACAAACTAGATGATATAAGATTTAGTATTAATGATGCATATATGATACTACTTATGAGTGGTTGGATGTTTTTATTTATGGGTATGATTTATCATGAAATAAATATTTTTTTTATCGGTTTATTATTGGTCATTGTCAATATATGGTGTATTAGAAATCAATTTCTAATAACGGAAACACAATACAAACTAGGTATGATACCACATCATTCAATGGCAATTCACATGAGTAAAAAATTACTAGAAAAAAATAATAATATATCACTATTTCTTGAAAATATAATAAAAACTCAAGAAAACGAAATAACTATTTTAAAACAATAAAAAATTGAAATATTTTTTCTCTACTTACAAAAAGTACATAAACCGAAAAATGATTTTCTCATTTGATTTACTTTCCGTAAATACACAACTCAAAGAAAAAACGATTTTTCCAAAAGAAGAATTGGATCAAATGTGTGTTGGATTCGTTCAATACGCATTCAATGAAATGCAAACAGAAGGATGGACTAAACGAAGATATCAAAGTTATGAAGAACAACATATACGTCATCTGGAAACCAGACAAATGGATACTTTTCAAAACATTATGAGGACAACATACGACGAAGACATGGACAATACACTATTACATTTCTTTTACAATGAAATTACAAGACGCGGATGGTTTGCAAGTTATTGTTTTCAACAACGTCCGGAACTAAAAGAAGAAGAAGTTAATAACAATATAAATTATTTGTCTTGGTTATTGGATACTCAATTGAAAAAATGGTTTTTGGATTTTGATGAACGAGATTTCAATTATATTAATATAATTGAAAAAATAAAAAACATTTTGGGATTGGATGTTTGCTTGAAATGAATTGTTTCTTGTTTGTGTTGAAATTGTAATTTAATTATCTTCTTTTTTCATTTATATAAAATTGAAATTCTTTTTCTCTATTTGTAAAAAGTACATAATCAAAAGATGAGTATCCATGAAGAGATTCAAGAAGAGTTGTATATTGACTTTGTTCAATTTGCATTCAAGGAAATGCAAACGCACGGATGGACGGAACGAAGAATAGCGTTTTACCAACAAAACAATATTGAAGGCGAAGATCGTGGTCAAATGGATACTTTTCAAAACATTATGAGAACTGCATATTATGGAGATTTGGACAAGACATTATTTCATTTCTTTGGCGAGGAAATTACAAGATACGGATGGTTTTCTTCTTATTGTGTTCAACAATGTCCAGAGATACGAAAACAATTCAATGGGGAAACAAGCGAAAATATAAAATATATGACTTGGTTATTGGATTCACGATTGTCAATATGGATATGGTTATCTGACACAGACCCAATTACTGAAAAGATAAAGAACATTTTGGGTTTGGATATTTGTTTAAAATGAATGTTTCTTGTAATTTAATTATCTTCTTTTTTCATTAATAAAATTGAAATCTTATTCTTTATTTACAAATACATTATAAAAAAAGATGAGTATTCCATTCGAAGATTTGTGTATTCAATTCGTTCAATTTGCATTCAATGAAATGGAAACAGAAGGATGGACGGATAGAAGAAACGACAATTATGCCCAATACAATATTGTACAAGAAGATTTTGAGCATTTTAAAATAAATACATTTTCAAACATTATGATGTCAGAATTCAATGGAGATTTAGACAAGGCATTATTTAATTACTTTTGTTATGAAATTGTCAGACGCGGTTGGTTTACTTCTTATTGTTTTCAACAATGTCCAGAACTACAAGAGGAATACAGCGGTCAAACAAGCGACGATATCAAGCATCTGGTTTGGTTTTTGGATTCAAGATTTTCAAGATGGTTGTGGATAGAGATGGAAGGGTTCAATTATGAGACAGATGCAGAAACGCTTACGCTTACTGAAAGAGTAAAGAGCATTTTGGGATTGGATATTTGTTTGAAATAAATGAATTGTTTTCTTGTAATTTAATTATCTTCTTTTTTTATTTTTTATATAAAATAAAAAATTGAATCTTTTTTTTTCTACTTACAAAAAGTACATAAAGCGAACAGAATGAATATCTCAAAAGAAGAATTAAATGAATTGTTTGTTGGATTCCTTCAATTTGCATTCAAAGAAATGCAAACAGAAGGATGGATTGAACGAAGACACGAATATTGCGACCCAGACCATCTTGGTCATTACGTGGTTGATCATTTTCAAATGGATACATTTCCAAACATTATGAGGACTGACTACGATGGAGATTTGGACAAGACATTATTTCATTTCTTTAGCAATGAAATCACGAGACGCGGATGGTTTTCAAGTTATTGTGTGAAACAAAACCCTGAAATAAGAGAATTGTTCAATGCAGAATCAACTGAAAATATACAATACATGTCTTGGTGGTTGGGAGCACGATTGCCAAGATGGATGCACACGGATATGGAAGAGTTTAAGGACGAAGCAGATTCACTTGCAGAAAAGATAAAGAGCATTTTGGGATTGGATGTTTAAGAGCATTTTGAGATTTGGTTGTTTGTTTGAAATGAATTGTTTCTTGTAATTTAATCTTCTTTTTTTGTTTTGATTTCTGTATACAAAATAAAAAATTGAAATCTTTTTTCTCTACTTACAAAAAGTACATAATCCAAGAAAGATGAATCACAAAGAAAATATTGAAAGGCTGTGTGTTCAATATGTTGAATACGTAAGCAATGAAACGCAAACAGAAGGATGGGCACAACGAAGAAGCGCATTATTTGCCGAACAGGGTTTTAATGAAGAGCAATACGAAGACGAATTTGACGAAGACGAAGAAGAATATGTGGGGACTTTTCAAGAAATTATGACAATATACGGCGGAAACTTGGACAAGACACTGCGACAGTTCTTTTGCAAAGGAGCACACTGGAGTCTTTCAAGACGTCAATGGTTTACGTGTTTCTGTATTCAACAATGTCCTGAACTAAAAGAGATGACTTCTATACAAGAAGATTTGGTTTGGAAATTGAATAAAGAATTTGATAAGTGGCTTTGGAGTGGCGAGAGAGAACAAGGACTTGATAAAATAAAGAGCATTTTGGGATTGGATGATTGTTTGAAATGAATAAATTGTTTTCTTGTAATTTAATTATCTTCTTTTTTCATTACAAGTAGAGAATAATAATTGAAAATATATTATAATTATTTTTTATTGATATTTAAGATGGATCATACAAGAGAACAAACTGAAATATTTACTAATTTTATTTCATTTGCTTTTCAAGAAATGAATATAAATTATTGGTTTCAAAGCAAGAGAGTTCTTTGTAACATTACACGATGGATGGATGAAATAGAAATGATGACATTTGATTTCGTATTTGAAAATTATTCTTCAGGAAATTATGTTTTTGTTATCACAGACTGGTTTGTTCCTTTATTACTAAGAGATAAATGGTTTGACTATTGGATTGAAAAATATTTTCCAGAATGTGAATTAA
>Ga0187844_10001649_pt1 | contig 16711 bp, 15 predicted proteins | sample SpaLakP09_SKY_50_FD_134517 | JGI IMG/M metagenome (GOLD analysis project Ga0187844, IMG submission 134517) | Oligotrophic lake water microbial communities from Sparkling Lake, Wisconsin, USA - SP09_SKY_50 | ecosystem: Environmental > Aquatic > Freshwater > Lake | place: USA: Sparkling Lake...
CCCTTGGACCTACCCCCGCCCAAGCAGGGATGCTGCTCCGCAGGGGGTGGTTTGGTCGCTTACGCGAAGGCTTTGTGCCAAATGTCGAAATGTGTGAGCTGGAAAAAGAAATGGATAAGGATGGTATCGTGGTGTTTAGAGTTGGATGGACGACAAGATAAGGATGAATGTGCAAAACCCATCGTTGGTCGCGGTACTGGCCCTGCAGTCGATCATGTTGCTGAATTTTCTCTGGTGCGTTTTCAAGAAAAAGAAATGAGAAAGGCCCTACAGGAGATTATCCGGCTGGTGGAGGGCTGGGTCGATTCGGATGAAAGAAAGGCCGAGGCCACCATGCTCAAGATCCTTAATACGGCGCTGGAAGTTGTATGATGGAAATGAGGGTGAAAAGTAATTCGAATAGCTAGTCCTGTCGCTCGGAAATCCTCGAAAGGGGCTCTGAAACTGTAAGAGTCTTTCACTAGTGCCATTTGAAAAACATTCACGGATCGAGCACCTTGTTTGCGTAATGAGCGACCAAAACAACGAAACAGTGGCGGGAAAAAACTGGAGGCCGAACGTGAACCGGCAGGTCTCCTTGTTTGTTCAACCCTATTTTAAAAAGAGCCCGAAGGCCATGAATCCGGTCCGCAACGAACTAAATAAAATTGCTGAAGCAAAAAAAGCTCTCGAAAGGATGGGAGTCCTACGATCTGAACGGCTGACTGCGGAAATTGGAGAACATATCGCCAACGAACTTTTCGGCTACGAGCGGGCCCGGACGAGCTCCAATAAAGGCTGGGACCTTCTGTCCGGCCGTGGAGAGAAGATACAGGTCAAGGCCCATGCCAAGGGACCCTCCAACCGTTGTAGCACCACCTTTATCCAGGATTTCGAACTCTTTGACGTACTCGTCATCGTGGTCATGACATCGGATTATCGCATCAAAGCAATCTATCGGATGCCCAAGGCTGAAGCTGAGAAACGGGCAACCATCAAGCCCAAGGACCGGAGATATGAGTTGGCTTGGAAGCGATGTGAGGAATTCCGTGTCACACCCTATAACTACCCACATCCCATCTGGGATGAGATTGGAGCTGTATGAACCAAACCCACGAATCTATGGAACTTCAACTGGCCGACACTTCCTTGAGTCATATCCCGGGCATGCGGCAAATGGGCCAAATCATGCAAAAGGGAACCGACTGTGACCAAATACCTGGAGCCCAAGGGCCCTTTGGCTCCTTGAGTAATCCTATTCCCGTCAATGGACCGATAGGTGAAAGGAAATACTTGGCCAAGCTACGCGGCCAGACTGGCCAACCTGTAATGTTCCACCGTAAGGGCAGCAACTTTTCGCCCACTGTCTCCACTCCGGTCGACACCTTTGAGGTGGTCTGTCTGGACGGAACTCAGTGGGGGGAGATCACTTTTTCTCCGTACCATCCGCGGCGCTCCAACCTGGCTCCAGATGGTTACACACTAGCCCCCACGGATCCAAAAAAAGGAACAGATCCAGTGGAGGGCCATGGCACGACCTTTTTTGTCTTCGACTTTCCCAACGCCTTACCGGCAATCATCCGTGGGGATTTCGATGGTGCCACGGGGGAAAAACTTGCACAGGCGGTAGAGGCCGCACTCGAACGACATAAATTCGAAAGAGAGGACGCTTAATCCTTGAAAACCACGACAAACAGTAAGAGTCTTTCAGTCGATGCCGTTGCCGCAAACCCTACAACGAAGCATTCTGTCCGAGCGATGAAAAACAATATGACACCGAACGACCAAGCGGAGACGGAGGCCTTGAACCCGGAAATCAAAGATACTTTTAAAACTCGCTTCAACTCCACGAAAACCGTCCGTACGTCGGGGCGTCGCAAACTGAAAGAGTCTTACACCACTGGTCCTCGTGTGGATGCATTGGGGCGACATGCTCACGGCATGACACAAGGAACCATCGAAACCACACCGCAGGCCCGACCTCATTCGCGCCGTGTGCCCCCGTACGAACCAGGGCAGTCTCAGCCTTTTCCTCTCTCGCGAAGCAAGCTCAGCAATTATATGACCTGCCCGCGATGCTTCTTTCTTGATGCACGGTTTAAGCTGCGTCCGCCCTCGGGCCCGGCCTTCACGCTCAACGGGGCCGTGGATGCCCTGCTGAAACGCGAGTTCGATGATTATCGTGCCCAAGGAAAGCCGCATCCGGAACTGGTTCGGGCCGGGGTGCCCGCAGTGCCTTTCCAGCACCCGGATCTGGATACGTGGCGCGACAGCCGCAAGGGGATTCGCCATTTGCACCAGCCGACGGGCCTGGAGCTTTACGGAGGCATCGATGACCTGCTCATCGACGCAGCTACAGGGAAGATTCATATCATCGACTTCAAGGCCACTGCCAAGCGGGACGATATCACCAAACTTGAAGGCGGCTTTTCTGATCTGCTACGCCGGCAGGTTGAGGTGTACCAGTATATTTTGCGAAAAATGGGTCATGACGTATCCGACATTGCTTACTTCTATTACGTCAACGGATGCGCCGACCGACCTGGCTTTAATGGCCGGCTGGATTTCCGGATCAGCATCATTTCTCATCAGGGGGATGCCAGCTGGATTGAGCCCACCTTACGCCAGATAAAAGACGTGCTGGAAGCGCCCCATCCGCCCGAACGGTCGGAAAAGTGTGCCCATTGCCAGTATTTAGTTAAGATGAAGGAGAACATATGAACGACGAAAATAAATTTAACACAATTGTCGGCTTCCTGTGGTCCATTGCAGACCTCTTAAACGGACCGTTTAAAAAGAGCGAATTTCAGAAGATAATTTTGCCATTTACTGTTTTACGAAGGTTTGATTACGCGCTTGAAGCAACAAAAAGTAAAGTTCTCGAAACAGAGAAAAAACTGAAAGATAAAGGCCTGGAAAATCGTCATACCCAGCTTTGTAGAGCATCGGGGTTCGCTTTCTACAATACTTCAAAGTTTACCTATGAAAGTCTTCTGCGAGATGATGCAAGTCTAGCGCGAAACCTCCGTCAATATATCAACGCGTTTTCGCCTAATGTGAAGGAGATCTTTGAGGCCTTTAACTTTGACGATGTGATACGTGATCTCGACAAAGCAAAGCTCCTGTTTCTACTGATGGAAAGATTTAACGAAAAAACCAAAGTCGATCTCCGGCCCTCTTCTTTATCCAATGTTGGAATGGGATATGTATTTGAACATCTTCTTCGACGTTTCAACGAAGCTTTGAACGAAAACCCCGGTGAACATTTCACCCCAAGAGAGGTTATTCGTCTCATGGTCGATCTCATCATCTCATCGGATCAGGAAATAAATAACGGAGAGGGGATCGCTAAAACAGTATACGACTGCTGCTGTGGTACAGGTGGAATTCTTTCGACTAGCAAGGAAGCCATCTTACAAAAGAATCCGAAAGCCAAGGTCCATCTTTACGGCCAGGAAATAAATCCTCAAACCTGGGCCATTGCTAGGTCTGACATGCTCATTCTCGATCCCGAAGGCAAAGATGCAGAGAACATCAAGCTTGGCAGCACATTGTCAGCTGACTGTTTTAGCCAAAATAAATTTGACTACCAATTGGTGAATCCTCCCTACGGGTACGAGTGGTGCAAGGATAAGAAAGCCGTCAAAGAAGAAGCTGCGAGAAGTTTCGGTGGTAGATTTGGAGCCGGCCTACCAAGAATTTCGGACGGCCAGATGCTGTTCTTACAGCACTTTATCGCAAGGATGAATGATCCAAAAGATGCCCAGAGCTATGTAGGAATTATCATGAACGGCTCACCCCTCTTTACGGGGGGGGCCGGTTCAGGTGAATCAGAAATCCGTCGGTGGATTCTTGAAAACGACTGGCTGGAAGCCATCGTCGCCCTACCGCAGCAGATCTTCTACAATACCGGCATCGGCACCTACATCTGGCTGCTCAGCAACCGTAAGCCCGCCGCCCACAAGGGCAAGGTCATGCTGGTGGACGTCTCCGGCCCAGATTTCTGGTCCAAGATGTCAAAAAACCTCGGTAGCAAAAGCCGGGAAATCACCGAGACCCACCAGCAGGCCATCCTAAAACTGGTCAAGGCCCGCAAGGAAGGCCCGCATGTGAAAATCTTCGACACTACCGATTTTGGCTACCGAGAAATCAAGGTGCTCCGTCCTTTAAAACTGCGGTTCGAGGTCAATCCTGAGTCACTCGCCCGTCTCGATGTGCAGTCTGCTTTCAAGAATCTGGCTGTGAGCAAAAAGAAAGCCGCCAAGCAGAAGCAGGAGGAGAAAGAGGGCCTCGCCCTGCAAGCCGAGATACGCGCCGCCCTGCAAACACTTGCTGGTAAAACTTACCTCAACCGCGAGAAATTCACCGCCGCGCTGGAGGCCGCGCTCAAAAAAGCGGGCTTGAAGCTCAAAGCCCCCGTGCTCAAAGCCATCCTCGCTGGCATCGGCGAGCGCGATGACGACGCCGAAATTTGCCGCGACAGCAACGGCAACCCCGAACCCGACACCGACCTGAACGACACCGAGAATGTGCCGCTCAAGGAAAACGTGCAGACCTACTTCGCCCGCGAGGTCACGCCGCATGTTCCCGATGCGTGGGTTGATCCCGGCTTTTGCGATACCAAGGACGGCAAGGTGGGCAGGGTCGGCTACGAGATCCCGTTCAACCGCCACTTTTATGTCTTCCAACCGCCCCGCCCGCTGAGCGCCATTGATGTCGACCTGAAAGCCTCCACCGACCGCATCCTCACAATGATCGGAGGGCTGACAGAATGAGCTTCCCGCGTTATCCGAAATACAAGCCCAGCGGCGTGGAATGGCTCGGGGACGTGCCAGAACATTGGAGCGTTTTACCATGCCGAGCTATTGTTCAGGAACGGGCAGCTAAAAATGATGACGCAAGGTGCCAAGACTACTTATCTTTGATGGCTAACGTCGGCGTCATTCCATATGCCGAAAAGGGAGATATTGGAAACAAGAAGCCGGAGGATTTAAGTAAGTGCAAAATCGTCACACGCGGGGATTTTGTCATCAATAGCATGAATTACGGCATTGGGTCGTATGGGTTGTCCGACTACGATGGCGTTTGCAGTTCTGTTTATATCGTGCTGAAACCCAAAAACGATGTTGTCGAGTCGCGGTTTGCTTTCCGCATATTTGAGTGTCGCTCGTTCCAAAAGTTCTCACAGTCTTTTGGTAACGGCATTCTTGAGCATCGCAGTGCAATCAATTGGGACATCTTGAAGTCAATTGGTGTTGGCATCCCAACTTTTGAGGAACAGCATTCGATTCTGGAGTTTCTGGACCGGGAGACTTTGAAGATTGATGAGCTGGTGGCGGAGCAGCGGCGGCTGATGGAACTGCTGAAAGAAAAACGCCAAACCGTCATCTCCCACGCCGTCACCAAAGGCCTCAAACCCCACGCCCCCATGAAGCCTTCCGGTATCGAATGGCTCGGCGATGTGCCGGAGCATTGGGGCGTCTGGAAGTTAACGCACGCGTTTGAGAAAATCGGAAGCGGGACGACACCGAAGACTGACAACCGAGAGTATTACGACGACGGCACCCATCCATGGGTAAATACTGGCGATTTAAACGATGGCGACTTGACTGACTGCGAGAAGAAAATAACCGATCTCGCCCTCAGTGACCACACAACGCTTCGGATTTATCCTGCTGGATCAGTCGTAATTGCTATGTATGGCGCAACGATTGGAAAACTGGCGATCCTGCGATTTCCAGCTTCAGTAAATCAAGCATGTTGCGTCTTTTCTGGAAGGCTAACGATTGAATACAAGTTCTTGTTTTTTTGGCTACTCGCATACCGGCCACAGATCATCAGCCTCGCATCAGGGGGTGGCCAACCGAATGTAAACCAAGACATTCTTCGAGGACTTCGGGTTGCCTGCCCTGCGCTCGCCGAGCAAATAACCATCATCGATTTTCTCGAAGCCGAAACCGCCAAATTCGACACCCTCACCGCCGAAGCGCAACGCGCCATCGACCTGTTGCAAGAACGCCGCACCGCGCTGATCTCCGCCGCCGTCACCGGGCAGATTGATGTGCGAAACTCCTTAAGGAACTAGTTATGTCAAAAATCACTTCCGAATCCACGTTTGAAGAGCATATCGAAGGCGTCCTTACCAAGCAAAACGGCTATTTAGCCGCCCTTCAAAAAGACTACAATCAGGAGCTATGCCTAAGGCCTGATACGCTAATCTCTTTCGTTCGTAGCACGCAGACAAAAAACTGGAAGGAGTATTGCGAACGATCTGGGAGCTATGAGGAAGCTCAAAATAAGTTTCTGAAGAGGGTAAAGGAGGTCATCGATAAGGAAGGAACCCTCCATGTCCTGCGAAACGGCGTTAGTATCATCGGAGGCGGAAAATTCGACTTATGCTACTTCAAGCCTACTAGCCCGCACGCAGAAGATAGTTTACGACTGTACAAAGAAAACATCTTTCATGTGCAGCGACAGCTCTTCTACTCCGCTGATAACAAAAAATCTGTGGATATGGTCCTCTTTATTAATGGAATGCCTATTTTCACCATCGAAATAAAAAACGAAATCTCCGGACAAAACGTCTGGGATGCAAAAAAGCAATTTAAAGAAGATCGAGACCCAGCAGATCCCTTCTTTCGCTTTAAACGGAATCTGGGCTTCTTTGCGGTTGATAACCAGTTGGTATACGTCGCCACAAAGCTTCAGGGAGCAAAAACAGACTTTCTTCCCTTTAATAAGGGTAACTGCGGGGGAGCTGGTAACCCGCCTTCAAAAACAGGGTATTCCACTTCATATCTGTGGGAAAACATCTTCTCAAAAGAAAGCGTCTTAGACCTAATCCAACGTTTTATTCGTGTCGTTGAAATATTTGATGACAAAGGAAAAAAAACTGGAGACCAGGCTCAAATCTTCCCTCGCTATCACCAGCTTTCTTGTGTGCGTGAGCTTGCATCTGATGCAGCTAAAATGGGAGCCGGACATCGCTACTTAAATCAGCACAGCGCAGGAAGTGGGAAAACCAACTGTATTGCTTGGTTAGCGAATAGTTTGGCTACGCTCCACGGGACAGGTGGTGATCCAGTCTTCAGCTCTGTAATTGTTATTTCAGACCGAAGAGTGATTGACCGAATGCTTCAAAGGACCCTCGATCAAGTTATTGGAACTCCGGGTATGCTTACCAACATCTCCTCTGATGAAGGAATGACCTCTGAGAACCTGAAAAATGCCCTTTTAGACGGCAAGCGGGTAGTTGTTACGACACTCCAAAAGTTTGGAGTTATCGTGGAAAATATGAACGCCCTTCCTGGCGAGAAGTTCGGTGTCATTATTGATGAGGCTCATTCATCTCAGACTGGTGAGGGGGCTAGGGCTGTTGAAAAGGTCCTTTCCTATGGCTCTGATAAGAAAAAAGAAGATACAGAGAAAGATCCGGAGGAGCCTAACCTCGAAGAACTCATCTTAGAAGTCATTCGTCGTCGATCTACCCACAAAAATATTAGTTATTTTGCTTTTACGGCTACTCCGAAACCCGAAACACTTCAACAATTCGGAGTTAAGCGTCCAGACGGGAGCTTTATAGCTCATACTTCTTACAGTATGCGGCAAGCTATTGAAGAAGGGTTTATTCTGGATGTGCTTAAGAATTATTCGACTTATGACCAGTACTACTCGCTTCTTAAAAAGGTCCAGGACGACCCGACCTTCGATTCCAAGAAAGCAAAGCGGCTTTTAAAGAACTTCGTCAGCAAGCACGTGTCTACGATTGATAAAAAGAACAGAATAATGGTCGACCACTTCCTTTCGGTTGTTGCAGCCAAGTTAGATGCCAAAGCAAAAGCCATGATTGTCACATCCTCACGTCTTCATGCTGTTCGTTACAAGCTCGCTGTGGATAAGTACTTAGGAGCTTTAGGATGCCCTTTCAAAGCCCTAGTAGCATTTACTGGTAAAGTTAAGGACCCGATGGACGGGAATGAATATACAGAGGCTGGTATGAACGGTTTTCCTGAAAAGGATACGGCCGATCGGTTTGAAGGTGATGAATACAGAATTCTGATTGTGGCAAGCAAGTTTCAAGTAGGCTTTGATCAGCCAAAACTTACTGCGATGTATGTAGATAAGAAACTACAAGGAGTAAATGCAGTTCAGACTCTTTCCCGGCTCAATCGCAAGTTCAAAAATATTAAAACTGAAACCTTTGTTTTGGATTTCGAAAACTCGGCACAGGATATTGAAGACGCATTTCAGCCTTTCTATGACCGAATCGCTTTAAACCGAGAGGTAGATCCTAACCTTTTGTATGATATTCAAAATACGTTAGAAAAATATGCTGTTTTCTCAAAACATGACGTAGACGAGTTCGCTAAAGAGTGGTTCTCCAAGGCAAGAGAAATTCAAACTCTTCACGGAAAAACTAATGCGAATGCGGCTGCGTGGTTTCGACTCTCTGAAGAAGACAGGGTCGAGTTTAAATCCCAATTAAGAGACTTTATTAAGCTATATTCTTTTCTGTCCAGCCTGATTCCGTTTTCCGACGTCTACCTAGAAAAGCTTTTTCTCTTTCTTCGCTTCTTGTTGCCAAAACTGATTACAGCTGGTGATTCATTGCCCTTATCAATTCTAAACATGGTGGACATTGAAAAACTGGCTATTCGGCATAAGGAAAAGAAAAACATTGGTCTAAAGCGAGGGGAAGAGGGAGTTGATCCTACGCTTTTCGGAGCGGGGGCTCGTTTGAGTGACGATGATATTCAAGCGCTTTCAAGAATTATCCATGATCTTAACTCTCGTTTTAATACGACTTTTACTCAAGATGAGATCCCTGTCATTAAGGCCTTAGAGAGAAAAATATCGGAAGATGAGGCTTTACAACAACAACTTCGGAACGGGTCACAACCAGCAGTCCGTGCTACTTTTTATCAAGTTGCCGAAGAGGCCTTTGAGAAGATCATTGATGAAAATTATAAGTTCTACCAAAAGATTAAAGATGACGACGAGATGTCTAAAGAGTTCTTTGATAAGATCTTTGAATGGTTTTTGACTACTCACAAGGCATCAAAAGCAGTTAAGGGACAGACAAAGAAGAGGAAAAAGTAAGTTGGTTGTTGCGAACCTCATCAAACGGTCGAAGGGCCTTCTACGGTCGTACGATGACAATATCAAAGATGGCGAGAGTGTGCTCTCTTTTAACAAGGTTACGGGATTTAGTATAAACTTTCCGATTTTTGGGACCTGCAAACCAACTCAAGTGTGTGCAGCAAGGTGCTATTACGCAAAAGGAGGATCTTCTTGGCCAGCAGCACTCAAAAAACAACAAAGGCTGCTTAATTCCGTCAAAGAGAACCCGGAACGTGTTGCCAAACAGATTGTATACGAATGCAGAAAGAAGCAGGTCACCTATCTCCGGTGGAATGGAGGAGGAGATTTATTCCCAGAATCCATTGAGGCCTTACATCATGTCGCTGAGATGGAGCCAAGACTGCCGATATGGGTCGTTACCCGGATACCTGAAATGGCGGCAGAGATTAAAGAATATCCAAATGTTTATGTGCATTTCAGCCTGGATAAGGCGTCCCTAAAAAGGCGTGAACAATTTGAATCAATGCCGAAGAAGACAAAAAACTACTTTTTCTCTTATCAATGCGACAAAGACGAAATGCCAAACAAGGAAAACCTTAATGGCGTATCGGTACTATTCTTTGATAAGTACGAGCCCCATGGTCAATGGGAATGGATACCAAAAGAAGTCTTGTGCCCGTTAAATACAAGAGAAGATATTACGAACACATGTGAAACGTGCCGGCGATGCTTTAATGGTTCTTCAGTCAAATACTTCAAGACTGGCTGAAGATAAAATCATATGAATGTTTAACATTTGGTGATCCATTATAAATATGACGAAACGAAACTAATAAAACTTGTTCTGCATGTGATCCTTGAATGTTGTGAAAAGTATAGTTCTTAAACAAACATGAGAAATAACTTGGAATTACAGCTGAACACTGAACTTCTTGAGCATAGTCACAAACATCTTTAAAATATGGGAAAAATGCACTCCATTGAATATTCTTTAACCTTTTATTTATAAAAGACATAGTGTCACTGTTAAGACTTAATCCAGCAGCAGGTAACCTTCCCGAGGTTATATCTGACAAACTTTTCCCATTTGGTATCGCCCATTGGTAAGAAAACCTCTTTAATGGACGGATAAAAAACTTCTTTTGCTCAAAAATAGATATTCTCTCAAAAGCTGATTTCTTAATTAAAAAAATCTCTGCCGAAGCATCCTTTATTGCATTAATTGTGTCGTCTGAATTGCCATTCCTTACATTCGATGAAATCTTATGCTGCTTGAAAAGCGTGGCAACCAATGGTGTCACAAAAATGTCCGTATAACTCTTAGTGCCGAAAAATATAACTTTGTTTAAATTATCACGTTTAAAAAAACTAAGAAGATTCTCAACCCTTGATAATTCATCAGCAATCATTAATCCCTTGTCGGTAAGGGTTTGCGGTTTACTTCTCGTCCTTAACGAAACACCAAGCAAATGTTCTAGCTGTTTTACGGACCTACTCAAGTCAGCCTGGACACTGTTCTGCTTTGATTTTGGATCTATTGAATTTATAAAAGCGTTTACAGAACCAAATTTTCTTATATTCAGCAAAAAGTATAATCCGTCAAAGTCCTTGCCTTGAAGCGGGTATTCCATAACTTATTATTATGAAAGGTAGACGTTTGGTCAAGGGCATCCGCTCGTTAAAAAGCCTGCCGGCTCCTCCTGGAGACCGCGATTCATCAGTTCTTGGAAAAGTAACATTTCATAATTTACGTGCATTTGGTGCTGTTGCTGATGTACCGATTGCACCAGTAAATCTTATATTTGGAAATAACAATGCTGGTAAATCATCTGTATTTCATTCCTTTCTTTGGATCTTAGAAGTTCTTGAAAAAGGTAATCTTAATGTTCATAGGCCTGGTCCAAGCGGTAATTATATAGATCTTGGAGGTTTGAAAAACTTTATTCATAAGACGCAAAGCGGTGAGATAGCTGACAAGTTCGGATTCTCATTAACAATCGAAATAGATAAAAAAGCGAAGCAAAAAATATGTGAGGATGTATCTTCAAGTCTGCTATCTAACATAAGTGAAACGATAAGGACACTTTTACTTCCTAACAGATTCTCTGGAAGCTTTAGCGCAAAGAAGATAAGAAATATTATAAACAGCATTCGACAAATTCCAAAAGATGACATGAAAAGAAGTATCGAGTTGTTGGTTGATAGTTTCTTTGATCAAAACTGTGCAATACAATGCAAAGTAATCTTTGATTCGAAGCCATTACTTAAAACGAAAGGAATATTCGATCCAATCTTTCAGGACCCCAAAGTCGATCTTAGTTTTAATAATAAGATACTCTTAAAAAGTATTCCCGGTGCATCAAAAATCAAAAAAAACATAGTCTTTCAAGGCAGCTTCTTTAACGGTGAATGCACGCATCCGCTTGTGGGCCTTAATGAAGCTACAAAGAAAATTAGCCGCCATATAAAAATTTTTACTAATAATAAACAACTAAAAAGGAGTAATAAAGAAAGAATATCATTAAAAGATATTCGAAAACTGTCTACATTCTTGAGTGAGAGAGCTTCGTTTAGTCCATTGATTAGGGCGCAAACATTTCAAGAAAATAAAGGACTTAAAATCTTTCCTAGATTTGGAAGAGATCGGATGAGATTCGGTGGCTTCTTGACCGGGAAGCTAATTGAAAAGAAAATGCAGGGTAAGCTTCACTATGGGGAAGAACATTTTAAACGAGATGTTCGCCACGATGCATTAAGTTTAATTATTGGTCATCTTTGTGAGAGACTACAGTCCGCAACTCAGGAATTCTTCGGCAAGATTAACTATTTAGCTGGATACAGAATATATCTGGAAAGAGAAATATCTCAACAAACGCTTAGAGATATTCATCAAAATGATCCGTATGGTACTTTAGAAATTAAGAAACTACTTGATTCGGATGAAAAAAGAAGGAGGGTAAATTCAATCTTATCAAAATTTGGTGCACCTTTTAGTGTTTCAACGAAAGGAAAAACTGTAAAAAAACTTTTCCTTATAAATAAAAAGATAAAAGGTGAATGGTCATTTAAGGATTTTGGTTTTGGATGGTCGCAGGTCTTTCCCTTCATTCTAAAGCTTCTAGACAAAAACTTCTCTGCACTTTTCATTGAGCAACCCGAATTGCATTTAAGTTCATATTACCAGCAGCGGTTAATGGATCTGATCATAGAAAACGTTTTTCTCAATGCAAAAGATAAAAATAATAGTAAAACGGCTCTATTTCTTGAATGCCATAGTGATATAATGATTTATAGGCTGCTTAAAAGATTGCGAGAAAACAAAAAAACGAAAAATGCACACTACTTAAATAATGATTTTTCGATCCTTTCTGTCATTGAATGTGATTCGTGTTCTTCTATTAAGCCAATAAAAATAACCCCTGACGGATATTTGGGTGATAAGTTTAAGAACAGTACATTAGATCTCGCTGCCTTAGATCTCATAGAATAGTATGTTTGAAAAAGCCCTCGGGTATTACTTCGTCTTTTCCGTCTATTCTCTTAATTTCTTTTCAGAACTAGTAAAAGACTTTGAGGAATTCTTTGAAGATGTTCTTGTTCCTCATAACGGGAATCGATTAATGGTACTAAACCGAAAGTCTATCGCGTCTAGCATTCCCGATAAAGAGCTTCAAGCCTGGGAACTATTTCTTTCGAGGATATCAGTTTACCGAGAAATCTTATTTTCTAAAACTCATGGTAATGCTGGCGAAGAAACTAAATACTCATTCGAAAACGAAGAAAACGATTACTTAAGGCAAATAAAAAACGTAGTAAGAACGAATAAAACACTAAACAGGCCAGTCGTTTACTTATATCTTGGGCCGACAAAAGTCGACGCTCAGTCAAATGAGCTTTTATTGCTTGATGTTGAAAAAATGGAGCAAAAGCACTTTCTGCTTGAAAACAAAAAACCAAAGTTTTTCTTTACTGAGACACGAAAGATATCAAAGGAAAAGACAACAGCAAATTTCTTTTTGCAAGTTAGTAAAGCGAAGAACAAGACTGTTTATTACCATGACCCACATTTATTGCATCGCAAGCAGTTTAGTGTGTTAATGCAACTTATTCAGAATGGGATTTCTTTGGCTTGTCGTGAATTCATCCTTTATACCTCCGACCTCGACCTGATCAGGCAAGAAGATACGGACGGCAAAATAACATGTACAGCTTTCCAAAAAAGAGCACTGGCACGTGCGAAAAAACTAATCTCTTCTTCATTTGGCGGATTCTGTAGAAATACTACTTACCCAAAAACCTTTATTAAGTTGTGCCAGCTAAGAACAGACGACAGAGAGACCTTTTACGATAACCGCTATGCAACTATAACCAAGGAACACTTTCGCGACAAAAGATTTGAAGTCCCGGGCCATCTGGCATTTGTCTGTTCTCAGACCTTCTTGCATCCCTACAAGGAAAAGGGTGCAGAATGTTATCTTAACGTAGTTACCCCAACAGATAATCATGATCTTATCTTTTCTAAAACCTTTAATATATATGAAATCTGTCTTCATGGGTTTTTGCGAGGTGAGTGTTCAAAATGCAGGTAGGAGTGTAAGGCTCTTACATAGCCTTGTTTTGATTCGCATTAACCTTTGCTGTCTAGTTCTCATATGAGCGAAGTTAAGAGAATCCGATCCAAACAGGGTGCTGATAAACCGATCTTGAAGTGTAAGTCTAGTCCGAATCCTGCTGAAATCCGAAAGCAGGGGTATACGCTTGTAGTTTTGCAGGGTAAGGATCGGCTTGAGGATACCACCGATGCATTACATGCGGCTTTGATGTCGGCTAGGAACGCCGAGGGGCTGATTGTTGATTTTCGGGGGGAGGGGGTCCTAGGGCCTTTTCCTGTGCTGGAACTTTGTGACCGATTGCAAGAGCTACGGGCGGCAGGCAAGCAACTTGTAACGGTAGCTCACAGCTGGCTGGGTGCTCCGGATCTTTTGCTGTGGCTTCAGGGTAATGAGCGATTTTTAACGGCTTCAGGTTACGGACACGTGAGAGTGCCAAAGTGGTCAAAATACAGTCCCCATGTTTTGGAGAAGCCACCTGAAGAGCATCTTGAAGCGTCCTGGGCCGAATTCCTCGAGGCGGAGGGAATAACACAGGTCCGGCCTAGGCTAGACGACCCACGGAATTACGCGTACGAACAGGTGTTGGAACGGTTAAACGAGTTTTTCCCAGTACACGAATATGTGAACAAGGTTGTTCCTCGAAAGGACCTGGTTGATTTTGGGCTGATCACAGGTGAGGGGTTGGACCGGGAATTGTTGGAGGACTACACCCAAGCAGCGCAAAAACCAGGATCCGACGCTTCTACCAAGCGTCAGAGTCGCCCATCATAAATCCAAGTATATAATCTGAGCCTTGTAATCTTTACCACGCTGACCATGACGGTGCCGGAGATTAACCCGGCGGAAAACTAGTCCCAAATGCTCACCTGTCCCTTCCAGCAGCAGCAATAAAGACAAAGAGGATGATCAGATTGCAGCAGATGATTTGAGTGACCTTACAGCCGATAATGATCAGAAATGAGGAGACATCCATAACGAGTGAACCATGGCATAAGGGGTAGGACAAAAACGGTCCTAGAGGTGTTCTGTATTTATCCCGAAGTCTTTTAAAACCGTGATGGATCCATAGTAGCTTTAACAATTGTCCGAGAAGTGTATGGCGGAATGAATTAGAGGCTGGAGATGAAGGCAGAATCTGGATTAAATAAACACATGGCCTCAAGGAAAGATGGGCGATTAAACAAAGTCGAGATTGAGAAGGGGCTGACCCGATGAATCCAGTCTCTGAATCTGTGCTCGTGCCTAAACCGTTTTTAAAAGATGAAACGGTTCGATGGTCTTGCCGACGGGGTGAGTATGCGCTTTGGGTGTCTATGGATTCGTTCGTCAATGCAGACTGTGCGTCGTCCTGGAGCATTCGGGATTTCTGGCAGATGCGCGACGGTGATTGTCTTACTATTACGAACCGATGGGCGGATTTACCTCCTTGGTTTGAACCTCATCCGAGCGAAGTCGCAGACCGAGCTGCCGACGAAATGATGAAGCGCTTAGACGCTGGCTATCAGCCCAAGGAAGTGATGGGGGGCCCTAATCTTTGGCGGGCTAAGACTGGCGACCGATTGGTTTTGGTCTCGGTAGAAAAACCGATCAAACCAGTGAGACAGTTGATCATTCTTCGGGCGTGTGCGCTGGTGCTAGGCGAGAACTCGAACCCGACCCCCCAGGGGCTCACAGATTTCGGAGTTTCGGGAGGCAAAGAGCTTCACGCCCCGGAATTAACAGCTGTACGCGCCGGCTTCGATGCAGCAGTCGCCTTGGGAGTGCCACGAGAGCTTGGTCTTGATTGGAGGTTTGGCGCATGAAGACTCTCATTTGCCAAACTGAAAACATCCCCCGAATGCAGGATCTTCTTTTTCTAGGGTCAGCAAGCACACTGCATTAAATGAATGGAATTTCTTTAAGTACCTATTCGCCCCCGGCGATTGGGCGACAGTGGATCATTTGAGGAAGTAATTATGGATGCTAGTGGACTTAGGAACATTATTACGAAACTTCCCGAACATGGTGTGTATAGTCAAAAGCTAGAAGCGCATAAGCGTTTGGCCATTAACCGTATTCCTTGGTATAGAAGTCAAAAAGAGCATTGGCTCGGTTGGCTTAAGGAATATGACGGCCCCGGATTTTACAATCGGAAAACACACTCTGGTCGGGATGCTAAATACATCTACAATCATATCATGTGTTCACCGATGGTTCTTTATCTGCCTGAGGCTTTAGGTGTTTCCCAGGCGCTTATAAAAAAAGCCTTTTCGGAAGTCATCAAGGCCAAAGATCCAAGCATGGCAAAGCAGTGCGGAATTATCCGTAGGGTTATTCCGTTTGAAGTATTCGAAGAGCGTTTATAGGAAAAAGGAAATGCCAAAGAAAAAAGATGATAAAAAAAAGCCGGTAACACTTCATGCTATTTCAATCCGGCAACCTTTCGCATGGTTAGTCCTTTCGGGAATTAAGGACATCGAGAACAGGACGTGGCGTACAAAGTATCGTGGGAGAATTTATATTCATGCTCCTTCCGTTTGGGATAAGTCGGGAGCTAGGAAGTTTTCGAAGCATGGAGTACCTAATGATAACGATCAGGGTTGGCCCATGGGCCTGGTATTTGGTGGAATTGTGGGATCGGTAGAGATTGTAGATTGCGTTGAGAAGCACCCCTCCTCCTGGTTTGGCGGGGAAGTCGGTTTTGTTCTTAAAAACCCAATCTTTATTGCTGGCGGGGTGCCGTGTCCGGGACAACTCGGAATTTGGAAGGTCCCGCAGGCGGTACTTTCAAAGATTCAAAAGCTTCCTGTGGGAAAATGGGATGCTATGCGAAAGACCTATAAACAGATTCCCAATGCCAAAAGACCGCAATAAAGAGGCGAATTCTTTTATTTGAAAATATGATCAAGATTAAATGTGTCTGGGACCCGATTCGGAAACAAGATGGACTGAGAATTCTTACGACTCGCTTCAGGGGTCGAGGCCTGCCAAAGAGCCGTTGTGATATATGGATGGCGAACCTGGCGCCTAGCGAACGGCTGTTATCGGATTTTCAATCA
>Ga0187844_10001652_pt1 | contig 16704 bp, 10 predicted proteins | sample SpaLakP09_SKY_50_FD_134517 | JGI IMG/M metagenome (GOLD analysis project Ga0187844, IMG submission 134517) | Oligotrophic lake water microbial communities from Sparkling Lake, Wisconsin, USA - SP09_SKY_50 | ecosystem: Environmental > Aquatic > Freshwater > Lake | place: USA: Sparkling Lake...
ACACTCCCGCGCGGCGGACGTTGTCCAACCGTTTCGTCCATCGCACGTGGAAGAAGATTCGCGGATCGATCGCGGCGGGGACGTCATGGAAGGTCGTAAGGCTGCCGGAGCCGGTCGCACCGGCCGCGCGAGAGCACTACCTGGTGTTCGCCGCGGCCATCAAGAACGAAGCCGAGTTCCTGCCCGAGTGGATCGAGTTCCATCGGCATGTGGGGGTCGACCGGTTCGTGCTCTACGACAACGGCAGCACCGACCATACGGCCCAGGTCCTGGAACCCTACGTTCGCAGCGGTCTGGTGCAGCTGATTCCGTGGCAGAACTTCTCGTACTGGATGAACCAGCAGCGCGCGGCCTTTGCGCATGCCCTGGCCAACTTCGGCCCCCGTACGACCTGGATGGGCTTCTTCGACGTCGACGAGTTCGTGTTCCCCACCCATCGGGCGCAGCTGCGTGACGTTCTTCAGCCGCGCGAACATCTGCCGGCGCTGTGCGTCGCCGGCATCAATTTCGGCACGGCAGGCCATGCGACGCGGCCGGCCGGCAGCCTGCTGCGCAACTTCCGCATGGGCGTGCCGATGGAGCGGCAGCGCGAAGTTGTCGCGTTGATGAATACCAAGTGTTTCGTGCGACCGGAGCGCGTTGCCGCGGTCCCCAGCGTGCACTGGTTCGAGTTGAGGGACGACGCGGCACGCGCGTACACCGAGCATGGCGTGCCACTGCGCCACCGTCCTTACGATCAGCCCGAGACGCTGAGCGTGGACGTCATTCGCTACAACCATTATTTCTCGAAGGCGCGCGAGGATTTCGCACGCAAGATCGCGGGTACCGACGCACGCGGGCCGATGTGGAACGGCAACGCGGCGTCCAAGACGCGGATGCTCGACGCCATCGAGGCACTGGCCGTCGACGATCGCAGCATCGATCACGTCCTCGACGGATTTGCGTGGCCGAATACGGCGGAGTCCGCGGTGCTCAGTCCGCGGACATTCGACTTCACCGCCGCCCGGGCCGCATAACACCCGTAGCCCGGGCGAAGCCCGGGGTTGCGCTCCGTATGCAAGGGGAGTCCCGGGCTTCGCCCGGGCTACGGGGGTACGCCTATCTCAATTGCTTCCAAAGAAACGTGTACGACAGCGCATCCATGTAGGCCTTCTGGCGATTGTTCGCCGCGCCGCCGTGACCGCCTTCGATGTTCTCGTAGTACAGCACCGGCTGACCCAGTTCGAGCAGGCGCGCGGTCATCTTGCGCGCATGCGCCGGATGCACGCGATCGTCCCGCGTCGACGTCGTGATCAGCGCCTTCGGATACGTCACGCCAGGCCGCAAGTTCTGATACGGCGAGTAGCGCGACAGGTATTCCCACTGCGCCGGGTCGTCCGGATTCCCGTACTCGCTCATCCAGCTCGCACCGGCCAGCAGCAGGTGAAATCGGCGCATGTCGAGCAGCGGAACCTGGCAGACGACGGCGCCGAAGAGTTCGGGGTGCTGGGTCATGGCCACGCCCATCAGCAGGCCGCCGTTGCTGCCGCCCTGGATGCCCAGGTGCTGCGGCGACGTCACGCCGCGCTGGATGAGGTCTTCCGCGATGGCTGCGAAATCGTCGTAGGCGCGCTGGCGGTTCTGCTGCACCGCGGCCTGATGCCAGGGCGGGCCGAACTCGCCGCCGCCGCGGATGTTGGCCAGCACGAAGGTGCCGCCGCGCTCCAGCCAGGCCGCACCGACGGCCGCGTGATAGCCGGGCGTCAGCGCGATTTCGAAGCCGCCATAGCCGTACAGCAAGGTCGGATTCCTGCCGTCGGCCTTCATGCCGGCACGACCGACCTGGAAGTAGGGAATCTTCGTGCCGTCCTTCGAGACCGCCTCGCGTTGCTCCACCTCGATGCCGTCCGCCTTGAAGAACGCGGGCAGCTGTTTGAGGGTGCGGTGCTCGTCGCGGCCGAGCACGCCGTCAAGCAGGCGGGTCGGCGACGTGAAGCTCTCCGTGGTCAGCAGATAGCCGTCCGACTCTTCGTCGTTGAGTGCCGTCGCTTCGGCCTCACCGAACTCCGGGACCGACACCGGCTGCGCACTCCAGCGGCCGCCGGCATAACGCATCGCGGTGACGCGCCCGCGCACGCGGTCGAGCTGATTGAGCAGCAGGCCGTTGCGGACCATCGAATAGCCCACCAGCGAGGCCGTCGCGCTGGGCGCGAACAGGACGTCGAACTTGCGCTGGCCCTCGATGAAGGCGACCAGCGGAATCGCGATCAGGCTGTTGGCAGCGTAGCGATGGCCGACGATCTCCCAATCGCTGCGCAACTGGAGCAGCAGCTGGTCCTGGAACAGGTTCAGGTCCGCATCGACGGGGACATCGAGCTTCGCGAGGTGGTCCCCCGAACGCAGGAAGTATTCGAATTCGAAGAAGGTGATCGCGCGCTGCACGATTTCGCGCTGCCTCCGCGGCTCGTTCTGAACAACGACGCCGACGGCGACGTCCTCGACCTTGGCTTCGTAAACGACGCGGGCGGCCGACAGCGGCGTGCCGCGCTTCCATTCGCGCACGATCCGCGGATATCCCGACGAGGTGAGGTCCGAGGGTCCGGTATCGGTGGCCACGAGCACGCTGTCCGCGCTGCGCCACACGATCTCGTGCTTGCCCTCCGGCAGTTCGAAACCCTTGGCGACGAAGCTGCGCGTTCCTGCGTCGAACTCGCGGATAACGTGGGCGTCGGCGCCGCCGCGCGACAGTTTCAACAGGCAGCGGCGGTATTGCGGGTACAGGCATTCCGCACCCTTCCAGACCCAGTTCTGCTTTTCCGAGGTCGACAGCGCGTCGAGGTCCAGGATGGTCTCCCAGCGCGGCGAGGGCCTGCGGTACTCGTCCGGCCGGGTCCTACGCCAGAGGCCTCGCGGATGCTGCGCGTCCTTCCAGAAGTTGAAGAGCCAGCCATCGCGCAGCGTGACGGCGGGGATGCGTGCGTTGGAGTCGTAGATGGCGAGCAGGCGCTCGTAGATCGGCGTGAAATCGGGCGAGGCCTCGAGTTCCTTCTGCGACACCGCGTTGCGCGCACGGACCCAGTCGAGCGATTTCGCGGCCTCGACGTCCTCGAGCCACAGGTAGGGGTCGGCGGACTCTGCGGCACGGCCGGCGGATGCCGACAGCACCAGGAGAAGGGCGAGTGCCGCGGTGTGCAGGAACCTCATGGTCAATCCCCGGAAAAGACCGGTCGACGGTAGCGGGCAAGGCGCTTGCGTAGCAAACCGTGCAAGTGAGGCGATCACGCTATCCGCCGACCGTCGCCGCTATTCCCCTTCGTCCCATTGCGGACACAATGTTCCATGGCCTACATCTCCCGCATCGGCGTTCGCGGATATCGCTTCGAGAGCCTCGGCGAACTGCTCGCCAAGGCCTCGCCCGAGCGCTCGGGCGATCATCTGGCCGGTATCGCCAGCGCCACCGCCGAAGAGCGCATGGCTGCGCGGCTCGCCCTTGCCGATGTGCCGCTGCTTCGCTTCTGTGAAGAACTGCTGATTCCGGCAGAACAGGACGAGGTCACGCGCCTGATCTGCGATCGTTTCGATCGCGTCGCGTTCGAGCCCATCGCCAGCCTCAGCGTCGGCGCTTTTCGCGACTGGCTGCTGTCGGACGACGTCGACGGCGCCGCGCTGAACGCGCTCGCGCCTGGCTTGATGCCCGAGATGCTGGCGGCCGTGAGCAAGTTGATGCGCAACCAGGACCTCGTGCTGACCGCGCGCAAGGTTCGGGTGGCGACGCGCTTTCGCAACACGCTCGGCGGCACCGGCGTGCTGTCGGTGCGCCTTCAGCCCAACCATCCCACCGACGATGCGCGTGGCGTGGCGGCCTCCATCCTCGATGGCCTGATGCTCGGCTGCGGCGATGCGTGCATCGGCATCAACCCGGCGAGCGACGAACCCGAACGCCTCGCCCTGCTGTGGCGACTGCTCGACGAGCTGATCTCCCGCTTCGAGATCCCGACGCAGTCCTGCGTGCTGGCGCATGTCACGCGCCAGATCCAGGCGATCGAGGCGGGCCTGCCGCTGGATCTCGTGTTCCAGTCCATCGGCGGGACCGAAGGTCTCAATCGCAGCTTCGGCATCGATCTGGCCCTGCTGCGCGAAGCTCACGACGCCGGACGATCGCTGCGTCGAGGGACCTTGGGCGACAACGTGATGTATTTCGAGACCGGGCAGGGCAGCGCGCTGTCCGCTGGCGCGCATCACGGCATCGATCAGCAGACGCTGGAGGCCCGTGCCTATGCCGTTGCGCGCGAGTTCCAGCCGCTGCTCGTCAACACCGTCGTGGGCTTCATAGGGCCCGAGTACCTCTACGACGGCAAGCAGATCCTGCGTGCGGCGCTCGAGGATCACTTCTGCGGAAAATTGATGGGGCTGCCGATGGGCGTGGACGTCTGCTACACCAACCATGCCGAGGCGGACCAGGACGACATGGACACGCTGCTGACCGTGCTCGGAACCGCCGGCGTGAACTACATCATGGGTGTGCCCGGTGCGGACGACGTGATGCTCAACTACCAGTCCACCAGCTTCCACGACGCGCTGTACCTGCGCCGTGCGCTGGGCCTCAAGCCCGCGCCGGAATTCGAGGCCTGGCTGGAAAAGCAGGGCATCGTGGATCACAACGGCACCCCAATCGAGGATGGTCGTGTCGCGGCGCTGACCGATCTGCGAGCCTTCGTCGACGGGCGCGGCGCATGAGCGATTCCAGGAAGCCCCTCGCGGTGCCGGCACCGGGCGTCATCGAGCCGTCTCCGGCCTGGGCGGAACTCGCCGGCCTGACGCCGGCGCGAGTCGCGCTGGGGCGCAGCGGCGTGAGTCTTCCCACGCGCGAGGTGATGTCGTTCGGTGTGGCGCATGCCCGTGCGCGAGACGCCGTGCACGCGGAGCTCGACGTCGCCAAGCTGCAGGAAGAGCTGGCTGCCGACGGCTGGACGACGATCGAAGTTGCGAGTGCCGCGACGACTCGCGCCGCCTTTCTTGCGCGGCCGGACTGGGGACGTAAGCTCGATGACGAATCGGGACAGAAGCTGGCCGCGCTTCCGCGCGAGAAGCCCGATCTCGTCTTCGTGTTGAGTGACGGCCTTTCCGCGCTCGCGCTGCACGCCCACGCCGTGCAGCTGCTGCGCGCCCTGAAGCCGAAGCTCGCCGATCTGCGCATCGCGCCGATCGTCATCGCCACGCAGGCGCGGGTGGCGCTCTCGGACGAAGTGGGCCAACTGCTCGGGGCGCGTATCGCGGTGAGCCTGATCGGCGAGCGTCCGGGCCTGTCCACACCCGACAGCCTGGGCGCCTATCTCACGGCCGGTCCGCGCGTCGGTCGCAGCGATGCCGAGCGCAACTGCATCTCGAACATCCACGGCGCCGGCCTGAGCTACGAGACCGCCGCAGCGCAGATCGCGGCGTTGATCCGTACCGCGCACAGCTCCGGCATCAGCGGAGTCAGCCTCGGCAAGTGGCTCGCTCCCCCGTCGGAATGAAATCCCCGTAGCCCGGGTGAAACCCGGGGTTCCGTTCGCCCGTCGAGAGAAGCCCCGGGTTTCACCCGGGCTACGGGATGATGTTCAGCAGTTCCGCAGATCGAGCACCGGCACTTTCGGCTTGCTGCCGATGATCTGCGTGAGCACACGCGTCAGAGCCACCACGTCGTTGTCGAACGTCTCGTGCGAGGGCGGCTCGGTCTTCAGGGACTTGCCCGAAGCATCGGCCCGCGTGGTCACCGGCGTGTCGTAGATCGCGATGCGCGGATGCTGTCCGTTCTCGTCGAGCGTCCAATCCGCCTGCAGCCGGTTGAGCGCGTTCAAGGTATCCGCCAGGCCGTTCCAGCGTCCGTTGCTGCGCGGATCGAAGCTGCGCGCCATGCCCAGGAGCGGCGTCTGCCGGTCGGCTTCGAGCGCGTTGGCGACCAGGAACAGCAGCGACTTGCCGTAGGCCGAGCCGACCTTGTCCGCCAGTTCCGCGCGGTCGCTCAGCAGGTGCAGCCAGGTGATGTCGGACCAGGGCTCGTAGATGTCGTTGGCGAAGGCCACGGAGCAGGCCGGCGCGTGGAGATGGATGCTCGTGGGCTTCAGGTCCTTGCCCTTCTCGAGACGGCGAACGAGATGCCCCAGCAGGATCGCACCGGCGGAGTGACCGACCAGGTGCAGTTCCAGTGTCGACGGGCAGCGCTTCACAAGGTCTTCCAGGGCCCGTGCGAGCAGGTCGAGTCCATGGCGTTCCTGCGCCGCACGCCGCGCGTTCTCCTTCATCTCGCTCCAGAGCGCGCGGACCGGACCGCGTGCCGCCGTCTCGACGGCGGTGTCACGCGCTGCGTGCAGCTTGTCGCCCAGCCCTCCGGCGCGAGACGCGCCGTCGTGAGCGAGCTTGGTCCAAGCTTCTTCGAGGAGCAGCTTGTGCATCTCGATGCCGCCGCTCTTCCATCCCAGGAATAGCGGATAGAGGCCGTTGCCGAGGAAGCAGGGCGCCAGGGTCGCGGTCTTGCGCAACGCGTCCTCGGAGCCCGCCAGGCTGCCGTGCGCATACAGCACGAGCTTCCAGGGCTTGCCTGCGGGCGTGTTCTGCGCGAACCACGCGGCCGGCAGTTCTCCGGCCTGTCCGCCCAGCGTGCGCAGGCGCTCGTCGCTGGCGTAGAAGCTGTCGGCGCGGCCGTCGCTGCCCATCTCGACGGTGTAGCGCCGGGCATCGAGCGCACCGGCTCCGGCGGCGGTCCCGCCCGATCCCTTCAGATTGACCTCGCGCGAGAGCACGCCCGGCACACCGAGCGACACCACCCAGGCGTCCATCGCGTTCTCGAGCCAGTCGGCGTAACGGATGCGGGCGAAGCCATTCGCGCCCCAGTCGGCTTCCCAGGAGTTCTGGAAGATGAAGCCGTCGCGATCGAAGCCGACCAGCGCGAAAGCGTGCCCGAATCCGTCGTGCTCCGAGGGCCACGGCAGCGTCGGCAGGCGAGCGAGTTTGAAGCGGGCGTCGATCGTCGCACTCGGCAGGCTCGCCCAGCCGGCATGCGTGCGAGTGGAAACGAACACCGCGCCGGCCTCGACGATCGCCGCCTGCACGTCGGCGATGATCTTGGTGTCGACGCGGTAGTACACGCCGAGCGTGACGTCACGCGCACGCTCGTGCCAGTCGACCACCGGCTGCGTCGGGCGATGCGGCTCGTACGGCCAGTGCGCTTCGGTGCAGACGCCGTTCTGGTGAAAGCCGCGGATCGCGCCGCGGCAGGACGAGCCCTCGTAGTCCTCGCCTTCGTATTCGTCGTAGCGGCGCGACATCTCGTAGAGCATCCGCGGGCTCACCGATTCGAACTTGCGTGCGGGTGCGCCGGCCAGAACCCAGCGCTGGAAATTGACGACGCAGGCCAGGCCGAAGCCGGTGCAGGAGCATTCGCTGCCCTGGTGCAGCAGCAGGCCGGTGCGTTTCACGTAGTGCACCAGATGCCGCGCGAGGCGATCCGCCGGCGGATATTCGAACGGCAGCGGACTCACGCGCGGCTGGTAGGGACGGTCGCGCAGATCGAGCGGATCGGGCTTGGCGCGTGCACGGTGTGGCGGTGCCTTGGCGGCGGGTGCGCTGCTCTTGGATGCGCGCTTCGCCTTGCCCGCTCCGGCGCGCGGCGTCGCGGGCGCCGCCGCGTCGAGCGCGGCCATGCCGGTTTCGTAGGCCTCGGTGTAGCGATCGAGCCCGTGGCTCCCGCCGTTCACCACGCGTCGCGCGGCGCGAAAGTCCGGCGGCGAGGTGCGCAGGCTCGCGAGCAGCTTGTCCGCCTTGGCCGCGATGAACTGGGCCAGCAGACAGGCCGCGATCTCCGGACTGTTCGCCCGTTCGAACTGCGTCAACAGATCAACGCCGATCGCCTTGCCGTAGCGCAGGTAGTTGTCGCGCCCGGTCAGCTGGATGAAGCCGCGGCCGCAGTAGTTCTGCGCGTCGGCCAAGCTCTTGTTGCCCAGCTTCGAGTTGTAAAGGTTGAACGCGGGCTGGCCGGGCTCGGTGTTGTGCTTCGAGCGGCCCTCGGTGACCGGGATGAACCCTTCGGTTTCCGCGCGGATCGTCGCGAGCGCCGACAGCACGATTTCCCGCGGCACGCCGCCTTTGGCGTTCGCGCCGGGCGCAATCGCACGCAGGGCTGCAAGGACGTAGGGCAGATAGCGCTCGATGTTCGAGCGCCGGGTGTACGGAAACATTTTCTGCACGACGGCAATGCCCAGTCCTGGCGGCAACGCGGGCCACGTCTTGTCCAGGCCGAGTTCGGTGAGCGTCAGCGGTCCGATCACGCCATCGGCGACCAGGCCGCAGCGCGATTGCAGTTCGCGCACGGCGGCCACGCACTGCGGCCCGTGTCCGGTCGCGGGATCCGTGAACTTCGGAAAGCGTGCGATATCGGCGCCAAGCTTGCGCCTGAGCGCGGCCTTGACGGCCTTCAGCTCTGCGCTGGCAGGCGCACCGGGAACGATGATGGTCGTGGCCAAGGCCTCTCCCCCCGTTGGCATTGAAGGTCAGAGACTCCGGCTGTCCGTCGAGGAGGTCAACCGGACGGCGTGCGCGGGGTCACGCGCGAACTTTCTCGGAGGGGGCTGTGGAACGGCCGACAATCATCAGAACGGCCGACGATCACCGCAAAGGCGCAAAGGGAAAAGAAAGGACGCAAAGGTAAAGAATTAAAGCAAGCGGATTCCACGATCCGGGATGCCGATCGAATCGAAAAGACCGGTTGTGCCTGCTGCTTTGCTTCCCTTTCTTTTCTTTGCGTTCTTTCTTTTCCCTTTGCGCCTTTGCGGTGAAATTGCCTTGATACGGACAAAACTCGCCGATCAGCCGATCAGCTTGCCCACACGCTTCATCCGCGCGCCCAGCGCCGCGAACTTGCCTTCGATGTTCTCGTAGCCGCGATCCATGTGGTAGATGCGGTCGATGATGGTCTCGCCGTCGGCGGCGAGCGCGGCGATCACCAGGCTGGCTGACGCACGAAGGTCGGTGGCCATGATCGGCGCGGCGGTGAGCCGCTCCTTGCCGGTGATGATCGCGGTGTTGCCTTCGATGCGGATGTCGGCGCCCAGGCGCAGCAGTTCCTGCGCGTGCATGAAGCGATTTTCGAAGATCGTCTCGCGGATCGTGCTGGTGCCTTCGGCCAGGCAGTTCATCGCCATGAACTGGGCCTGCATGTCGGTGGGAAACCCCGGGTGCGGCATCGTGTGGATGTTGATGCCCTTCGGCCGCTGGCCCTGCATGTCCACTTCGATGAAGTCGACGCCGGTCGACACCTTGGCGCCGGCCTGCTGCAGCTTGACCAGCACCGCGTCGAGCATCGACGGGTCAGTCTTGTTCACGCGCACCTTGCCGCGCGTGGCGGCGCCGGCGACCAGATAGGTACCCGTCTCGATGCGATCGGCGATGACGCGGTGCTTGGCTGCGTGCAGTTCCTTCACGCCGCGGATGCGGATCGTCGTGTTGCCGTCACCTTCGATCTGGGCTCCCATCGCGCGCAGGCAGCGCGCAAGGTCAACGACCTCGGGTTCGCGCGCGGCGTTCTCGAGGATCGTGTCGCCGTCGGCGAGCACGGCCGCCATCATCAGGTTCTCGGTTCCGGTGACGGTCACGGTGTCGAACACGATGTGCGCGCCCTTGAGGCGCGCCGCCTTGGCGTGAATGAAACCGCCCTCGAGCTTGATCTCCGCGCCCATCGCTTCCAGGCCCATCAGGTGCAGGTTCACCGGGCGCGCGCCGATGGCGCAGCCGCCGGGCAGTGAAACGTGCGCCTCACCGCGCTTGGCCAGCAGCGGGCCCAGCACGAGGATCGACGCGCGCATCGTGCGCACCAGTTCGTAGGGCGCAACGCAGGTGGTGATGGGCTTGGCGTCGATCACCCACTCGTGTTCGCTCGGGTGCTGCACGTCCACGCCCATCTGCGAGAGCAGTTTCTTGGTCGTGCCGATGTCCCACAGCTTGGGCACGTTGGTGACGTGCAGCGGTTCGTCGCTGAGCAAGGCCGCGCAGAGGATGGGCAGCGCGGCGTTCTTGGCGCCGGAAGCGTCGATCTCACCCTTGAGCGGGCCGTTGCCCTCGATGATGAATTTGTCCATGGGTCCGTCTGGAAAGAAGCGGGAACGAAAAGGAGCGGTGCAGCCGGGCCGGTCAGTCCGGAGCCGTGAGCCCGGATGCGCTCAGGATGACGAGGTCCTGTGCCGGGACGACGGCAAGGTCGTGCAATTACGGTGCAGCGCGCGTCGTGAGCTGCAGCGCGTGGATATCGCGGCCCATCTTGTCGCCGAGCGTGGCGTAGACCATCCGGTGCTGCGCGATCGGCATCTTGCCCGCGAAATCCGGGCAGATCACCACGGCCTCGAAATGCTGGCCGTCGTCGCCCCGGACCTCGACCTGCGCGTTGGGCAGGCCCGCCTGGATCAGCTCTCGAATCTGGTCTTTGGTCATCGCATCGTCCTCAGAAGGCGGCGGATTGTAGGGGGCCAAGCCTGCCCGTGGCGGTTCCGGCCATCAGTTGCGCAGCCGGTAGCCGCGGCCGAGCAGAAACAGGCAGAACGCCGACGTGGCCAGGAAGAACCCGCCGCTCCAGGCCAGGCTCAGCGCTGGCGAGACGTCCGCGTGGCCGAAGAAGCCGTAGCGGAAGCCGTCGATCATGTAGAAGAACGGATTCAGGTGCGACACCGTGTACCAGAGCGGCGGCAGCGAGTGCACCGAATAGAACACGCCGGACAGGAACGACAACGGCGTGATGAAGAAGTTGGTGAACGTGGCGATGTGGTCGAACTTCTGCGCCAGGATCGCCGCGATCAGGCCCAGCACTGCCAGGCTCCCGCCGGCGAGCAGGAAGTGCGCGACGATCACCAGCGGCGCCGCGAACGGCAGGTGCACGAAGGGAGCGGTGACCAAGAGCATCGTGATGGCCACCAGCGTCACGCGGAACAGCGCGGCGAGCACGTAGGCGCCGAACCATTCGAACGCGCCCAGCGGCGACATCAGCAGGAACACGATGTTGCCCATCATCTTGCTCTGGATCAGCGACGAGCTGGTGTTGGCGAACGCGTTCTGCAGTACCGCCATCATGATCAGACCGGGCAGCAGGAACTGCGTGTAGCTGATGCCCTCGTAGGCCGAGGGGCGGCTGCCCATCGCCTGAGCGAACACCAGCAGGTACAGCACCGCGGTGATCACCGGCGCGGTCACGGTCTGGGCCAGCACGGACCAGAAACGCATCACTTCCTTCTTCAGCAGGGTTTGGAAACCCAGGGTATTGGCGGACATCGTTCGTTCGGGGATCAGATCCAGTACTTCACGGCGGCGGCGCCGGATTCCTTGAGGCGGTCGAGCCAGGGGCGTTGCTGCCATTGCTCCAGCGTGACCGGCGTGGAATGCGACAAGTCCTGCTCGAACAGCGTCTCCATCTCCTGGCCGAAGGCACGGCCCATGACGATGGCGTTGGCCTCGTCGTTGTGGATGAAGCTGCGAAAGTCGAGATTGCTCGAGCCCACCGTCGACCAGACGCCGTCGATGACGGCGGTCTTGGCGTGGATCATCACCGGCTCGTATTCGTAGAGTTTGACGCCCGCCTTGAGCAGCCGCTTGTAGTAGTGGCGCGCTGCCAGCGGCAGCAGGCCCACGTCCGACTGTCCAGGCACGATCAGGCGCACGTCGACCTTGCGCTTCGCCGCTTCGCCCAACAGCTCGACGAAGTCGTCGTCGGGCGCGAAGTAGGCCTGCGTCAGCCAGACGCGCTTACGCGATTCCTGGATGGCCGAGAAGTACGACAGGTAGATGGGATTGGATCGCTTGCGCTTGCGCAGCAGCTTGTTGACGATCTCCTGCGGCACGCCGAGCGCAAGACCGAGGAAGTCCGCGCCTTCGTTGCTCACCACCCGCATCAGGTTGTCGCCGCGCGGCGGGTTGGCCGGCCAGTAGTCCGGCGAGACCTGGATAGGGCCCTTGCCGCTCTCCCAGCTGCGCAGGAATTCGCGCTGGAATTCCGCGACGGCCGGCCCCTCGACCTGGATGTGGGTGTCGCGCCAGCCGAGCTGGCGAGCAGGACCGCTCTTGTCGCCGCCGCTGCCCGAGCTGCTGCCTCCGGAGGAACTGCGCGAGCCGGAGCTGGGCGCGCCCGCATTTCCCGGCGACGACTCCGAATACTCGTCCATGATGTTGACGCCGCCCGTGAAGGCGACGCGCCCGTCCACGACCAGCAGCTTGCGATGACTGCGGCGATTGAGGCGCCAGACGCGCGGTTCCTTGAGCGGATTGACGCTGTTGATCTCCTCGATCTCGACGCCTTCCTTGCGCAGCTCGTCGCGGTACTTCGCACCGGCGCCGAGGGCGCCCACGCCGTCGAACATCAGGCGCACCTTCACGCCGGCGCGCGCCCGTTCGGCCAGCGCTTCGGCGTACTCCTGGCCGATCTTCTCGTCGGTCAGGATGTAGACCTCGAGGTGGACGTGGTGCTTGGCGTTGCGGATCGCCTTGAGCTGCGCCGCATGCGTGGCGGGGCCATCGATCAGCAGGTGTACGGAGTTGCCCGCCAGCATCGGCCGGCGCGTCACCACGGTCTCGAGGCCGCCGACGCGACGCGCGAAGTCGAGCGACGCCGGATCGTCGCCGACTGCCTGGCGCAGGGCGGACTCGGCCGAGGGCGGCTCGCATCCGGGCGCCACGGTGCGGATCCACTCGACGCCTTCGGTCGGGATGTTGTCGGCGTTGGGCAGCGAGGCACAGCCGGCGATGCAGGCTGCCGCCAGTGCGAAACCGGCGAAGCGAATCACGCGGCTAGCTCGTGAGCTCGACAAAGATGTCCTCGAGATCGGGGTCGCGCGTGTGGACGTCCTCGATGGCCACGCCCGCACGGAGCAGCTTCTCGAACACGCTGCCGATCGGATGCCTGGCCGTTTCCAGCTTCAGCTCGATGGTGCCGTTGGTTTCGCTGGCGACCAGGTCCCGCATGTCCTCGGGCAGCGAACTGCCTTCGGCGAGCTTGATGCGCAGGAAGCGGAACGGGTGGCGCGACAGCAGTTGCGCGGTGGTCTCCAGCGCGCGGACCTCGCCGTGATCGATGATCGCGATGCGTTCGCACATCTCCTGGGCTTCTTCGAGGTAGTGCGTGGTCAGCACCACCGTCGTGCCCTTGGCGTGCAGGTCGCGCATGAACGCCCACAAGGTGCGGCGCAACTCCACGTCGACGCCGGCGGTGGGCTCGTCGAGGATCACCAGCGGCGGCTTGTGCACCAGCGCCTGCGCGATCAGCACGCGTCGCTTCATGCCGCCGGACAAGGCGCGCATCGAGGTGTTGCGCTTGTCGTCGAGTTCGAGGCGCTCGAGCATCTCGTCGATCCACGGCCAGTTCTCGCGGCCACAGCCGTAGTAGCCGGCCTGGATGCGCAGCATGTCGACGACCTTGAAGAACGGGTCGAACACGAGTTCCTGCGGGACCACGCCGAGCATCCGCCGCGCGGTGCGGAAGTCACCGACCGTGTCGTGACCCATCACCCGCACGACGCCGCGGTCGTATCGCACCAGGCCCGCGATGATGTTGATCAGCGTGGACTTGCCCGCGCCGTTGGGTCCGAGCAGGCCGAAGAACTCGCCGCGCCGGATCGAGAAACTGACGCCTTTGAGCGCTTCGACTTTGCCGTAGGACTTGGCGACGCCGTCGATCAGCAGCGCTTCCTGGGAGGAGGGGGTCATGGGCCGCGGATTATACGGACCCGCGGGCGGCCCCCGGCCCCCGGTGGCTCGATATGCCCAACGTAGCCCGGGCGAAGCCCGGGGTTCTCCTCGATGACGAAGCGCAACCCCGGGCTTCGCCCGGGCTACGGTGACTGGACGCCTATGCAGCGTTTCCCGGAACGGATCCAGGCCAACGGCTAACGCAACGGAGCCGCGATTGAAGCGGCGACGGCAAAGGAAACAGAAAGGCGCAAAGGTTTCCCTACATGCTCTTTGCGCCTTTCTTTGCTTTTCTCTGCGTCCTTTACGCTGGCCTTTCCTGGATCCATCAGACCCGTAGCCCGGGTGAAACCCGGGGCTGCGCCGTGTATGCGAGAAGAAGCCCCGGGTTTCACCCGGGCTACGACGGCTCCGTGTCCCTAGCTGCTGGCCGACGTCAGCGTGACGGGCGCCGGCGGGCAGGGATCGGCGATCCCGGCGTCGCGCTCGCAGATTGCCTCGAAGACCGGCACCGGCTCGGTGACGCCCTTGAACACCGCGCGTCCGCGCGGACGGCAGGCGAAGAAGCGGTGCACCAGCGTCCAGGTGCTCTCGTGCATCAGCACGTGGCCAGGCTCGCAGGCCGACTGGATGCGCTCGGCGAGGTTGGTCTGCAGGCCGATGCACGAATACAGCTTGCGGCCGGGCGGACCGAAGTCGCCGACGCTGGCCTCGCCGGTGTTGATGCCGATGCGAAGGCGGAACGGTCGCGACCAGCCGTGCTCCTGCCAGAGCGACGCGAGCTGCTGTGCGCGTTGCTGCATTTCCAGCGACATGCGCACCGCGCGCAGCGCATGGTCGCGGTCGTTGGTGACGTTGGGCGCGCCGAAGAACACCAGCAGGCCATCCCCGATGATCTGGTTGACGGTGGCGCCGTGGCGGTCGGCGATGGCCATCATCTCCTCGAGGTAGCGGTTGAGCACGCTGTCGAGCACTTCTCCGGACAAGGCCTCGGAAGCCGCGGTGTAGCCCTCGATGTCGATGAACACGATGCTCAGCCGCCGCCGGCGCGGTTTCGAAGCTTCTTCGTACGCGCCCGCGAGGATCTGGTCTGCGAGCTGTGCCGGCACGTAGCGCCGGATCAGCCGGTTGGCCTCCGTGATCGCAGCACCGGCGTCGCGCAGGCGCTGGTCCTGCAGGCGCCGGCTGGCCAGGAACAGCACGCACAGCGACAGGCAGACCGACAGCAGCAGCAGGATGTGGAACAGCACGGTGCCGAACCAGACGCCGCTGCTCTGCGCGTCCAGGGTCCGGTCGCGCAGCAAGGGCGCGTGCGGCACCACGCCGTAGGCTTCGAGCACGCCGACCACGACGATCAGTCCGCTCATCACCGCCATGCCGCAGAAGCCGAGGCGCTCGTCCAGGCACAGCGTCCACAGGATCACCAGCGCCGGGAACACCGCGACCATCGGCGAACTCATGATGCCGAACAGCTGCAGCAGTCCGACCATGAAGATCGACTGCACCACGACGAAAAGGTAGGCGGCGCGTCGGCCTTCGCGTCCGGCGCGGGCTTCGGCAATGGCCGGCAGCGTGCTCAGCACCTGGAAGACCGTCCAGATCGCGATGTAGCCGCTGATCATCCCGACGCGCATCACCGAGTGCTCGGCGAACGCGTGGGCAACTGCATTGACCACGCCGGCCAAGGGTGTGACCGCCACGCCCAGGATGCCGAGCAGGGCGATCTTCCGGCTGACCGGCCACGCCACATACGAGCTGAAGCGGTCGATTAACTGCATGGCCGGACTGTACGCCAGGTGCAAGCTGCAACGAAGATAGATTCCCGGGTTCGGGGCGGCCCTTTCGGGTGCCAGCGGGACACGCGTCACACCGGCGGGTCGGGAGAGGGTATTGGGCCGCAAACCACAGGGTCTGCAGCGAACGGCGGGTCGGCCGCAGTGGCTCCGGGCGGAGGGTCGCTGATGGCGCGCTCGGGCCCCATCACGGCGCAGCAATGGGCGCAGGTCCAGCGTCTGCTCGACGAACTCGAACTGCTGCCTCAGGCCGAACGGCGCGAAGCCCTGGCCACGCGCGAAATACTCGATGCGAGGGTGCGGATCGAGGTCGAAGGTCTGCTGGAGGCCGAAGCGGGCAGCGACGGATTCCTCGAGGATTCGCCATGGCTGGACCCGCCGTCGCGGACGGTCGCTCCCGCGCTGCCGCCGGGAACCATGCTGGGATCGTTTCGCGTCGAGGACCTCATCGGCCGCGGCGGCATGGCCGAGGTCTACCGGGCGCAGCGCATCGGCGAATTCGAGCAGCGCGTCGCCATCAAGCTGATTTCCGGCAGCGCCAGCAAGCAGCTCGACGCGTTCCAGCGCGAGCGCCGGATCCTCGCCACGCTCGAGCACACCGGCATCTCGCGCATCGTCGACGGCGGGATCACCGAGGGCGGCCGCTCGTACATGGTGATGGAGTACGTCGAGGGCACCGACCTGATCCGGCATGCGCAGGAGCGCGGGCTGGATCTGGCGGCGCGACTGGACCTGTTCCGGCAGGTCTGCGAGGCCGTCTCCTTCGCGCACCGCCACTTGGTCATCCATCGCGATCTCAAGCCCGGCAACATCCGCGTGACACCCGAGGGGCTGGTCAAGCTGCTCGATTTCGGCGTCGCCAAGCTGCTGCTGCCGGAGGGCCGCACCGAGGACTTCGAGACCGCGACGATCCTGACGCCGGAGTTCGCGGCGCCCGAGCAGCTCTACGGTCTGCCGGTCAGCACCGCGACCGATGTGTATGCACTCGGCGCCGTGCTGTTCCACCTCCTGTGCGGGGTGCCGCCGTTCCGCACCGAAGGACGCGCGATGCACCTGGTGATCGACCAGATGCTTCGCAGCGAAGTGCCGCAGCCGAGCAGCGTGGCGGCGCAACAGGCCGAGCCGCCGATCCCGGCGCGACTGCTGCGGGGCGACCTCGACGCGATCGTGGCGCGCGCCACCCGCAAGAAGCCGGCGGACCGCTACCCGACGGTCGATGAGCTCTGGGCCGACC
>Ga0187844_10001653_pt1 | contig 16695 bp, 15 predicted proteins | sample SpaLakP09_SKY_50_FD_134517 | JGI IMG/M metagenome (GOLD analysis project Ga0187844, IMG submission 134517) | Oligotrophic lake water microbial communities from Sparkling Lake, Wisconsin, USA - SP09_SKY_50 | ecosystem: Environmental > Aquatic > Freshwater > Lake | place: USA: Sparkling Lake...
AGGGACTGGAAAGGAGCACTAAATCAGTTTAGTATTAAGTTTGAGGAAAGAATGCCTCAGCAGTAAACGAACCCCGTTTACACAAAATATCTGACACCCTACCGCAGCTGGGGCTTTGGCCTTTGCTATTTGTATCTTCGTAATATTAAAAACTTTACCTGGAATCATAAACGGATCTATCGTATTTATAAGGAATTAGAGCTGAACCTACGTATCAAGCCACGTAAACGTCTGGTACGTGACAAGCCTGAAACTTTAACTGTTCCACTAGCTATGAACCAAGTATGGTCAATGGATTTTATGCATGACCAATTAGAGGATGGTCGCAGCATCAGGTTGTTTAATGTCATTGATGACTTTAATCGAGAGGCATTAGGGATTGAAGTAGACTTCTCTTTAACCTCTGAGCGAGTCGTTCGCAGCTTAGATCAAATCATTGCTTGGCGTGGCAAACCTTGCGTGATACGAGCGGATAACGTACTAAATGCAAGAACTTTTTCCAGCGATAGGCAAAGCCATCCCGTCACTGCAATTTGCAGTTAAAAAATTAAAAATTACTACTCACCTCTACCCAAACAGTCACTCCCACGAATAAATCAGGGGGTCCCGATTAACCATAATCAACACAAGATCCGCCACATCATGTTTTGGTCTTTACCCTACTTAAAACAATCTGAGGTCCCAGTGGAAGGTCCAAACATTATCTACGAGGTACTTACGGCCTCTACGGCCCTACAGAGAGGGATCGATCCACTGGGTAAAGCTTTTTCATAGTAACCTTGATACATATGTTTTGACTTCACTAATCCATAAACGACACGTGCCATTTTCGCTGCAACCGCAGTCCGTGCTTTGCGTTGTAAATCCTTATCTTGCGGGGCATCTTTAATATAGCGGTTATATTTTTGCTGAAAACTATTTTCTGGCTGAGTAATGGCGGTGTTTACCGCCATCCACAATGCCAAACGTAAACGTGCATTACCTCGTTTGGAGATGTGTTCTTGACCACGATAATTGCCAGATTGGTTCTTGGCTAGATCAAACCCGCAATACTTTAAGAACTGACGATGATGGTTAAAGCGACGTAAATCGCTACCCTCAGCGAGAATTGTTAAGGCATTAATCGGACCAATCCCCGTTACACTTTGCAGAATCACAGAGTCTGGATTATTAGCCAATACTGCTTGAGCGGTCTTTTCTAACTCAGTGCGGCAATCGGTCTCCCTGTAACCTGCTGCGCGGCGTCAAGCACTTCCTGCACCGAAAAACCCTGCCCATTGCCCAAGTTGTAAGCTTGGCTACTCGCTCCGCCCGTCAACTACTGCAGAGCCAGCCAGTGCGCTGAGCAAAGATCTTCGATGTGGATGTAATCGCGAACGCAGGTACCGTCTGGGGTATCGTAATCGCAACCAAACACCCCAATGTGAGGTCTGCGGCCAGAAGCCACTTGCAAAACCAGTGGAATCAATTGCGTCTCTGGCTCATGCCGCTCGCCCAACTGTCCCTCGGGGTCGGCACCGGCCGCATTGAAATAACGTAAACATACCGAACGCAAACCATAGGCTTTTTCGTAATCGGCCAAGACCTGTTCCACCATAAGCTTAGTGCGGCCATAGGGGTTGATCGGGTGCTGCTCGTCAATGGGCGAATACTGCGGCTCACCAAACGTGACCGCAGTGGATGAAAAAATGAAGCGCCCTACACCTTGCGCCCTCATCACATCCAGCAGCGTCAGCGTGTTAACTACGTTATTTTGGTAATACTTGATGGGTTGCTAGACCGACTCGCCAACCTGAATAAAGGACGCGAAATGCATCACTGCGTCAAAACCCCTGACAAAGGGAGTTCAGTAAGGCGCGGTCACCCATATCACCATGTACAAAATCATCGTGCGTCACCGCATCACGGTGCTCTGACGACAAATCATCCAGCGTTGTCATGCTGCGGCCTTTGCGGTCCAACATTTTCACCATGTACGAGCCGATGTAACCGGCGCCACCCACCACTAAAACCTTGGTCACTTTCTTAATCGTTTCAAAAAATTAGTTATCTCACTTAATTTTAAACACCCTACACGACATCGATTTTAATTTCCGAAGGCGCCGCTGGGCGCTAGCTCACATGATTAGTGCTTGTGGGGCTAGCTATTCAATCTGCGCTGGTTATCTAAGAAAAATCGCAAGAAATATTACTTTTCCACGATTTCATGGTTTAAGCATTGAAATAATTGAGGGGGGAAAACCATGCAAAAGTTACCCACAGTCAGATCAATTCAACTTGATCCAGTACAGAAAACCGACAGAATGTTGGGACTCAGGTTGTCCAGATAAATATATGGAAACACAATGCAATTAAAGCAAATGCATGATTTAGGAGACAAGACCATAGCACAAGCAAAGACAGTTACAACTACAGAAATTTAAAGTATATCAATACTCTCGCAAGTAGGCAGCCCGTAACAGCATCAATGATCCTGCTCACCAACTGGGCAGATTTAAGAATCGGCAAACTAGCCTACTTAAGCTAGAGTAACGTTATAACCACAAATGGACAAATTGAAGATTAGATCCGCTTGCTACCGGACATGACCAAAGGCCGTCATGCTCTAAATGTGTTTGTCAGCGCAAAGCTAAAAGCAGAATTGCAAGCCTATACTGAACAAGCTAAGTGCTCAGATCACAGTACCCATTCTTTGCTAGTCAAAAAAGTATCCAGGCTGGACTTGAAGGCGCAAGCAGTGAAAGCTGTTGCAGAACGTTCTTAACGAACCTTGCCAAAAAGGCACTACCATCCATATTTTAAAAACGCTGGCTGGGCAGCATCAGTACCGCCGCCTAACTTTACAACAGCCCAAGTCAGTTGAAAGAGGCTGTCAAATGAATTTAAACTTATCATAATTAACCGAAAGCAGATTGACACCTTTGGCATCATGCTGCTCCAGTGGCCTATTCAACCCAAACGATGGCTGCCAACCAGACACCAAAGAAATGTGGTGAAAAGAGAAGACCGGGAGGAGGTCGAGGCACGTTAAATTACGGCTAGTTTGTAAGCGTCGACGAGCCACAAATAAATTTACTCTAAATAACTTCGGCTCCCTCAGTTAGAAGGACGGTCATAAATCCTCCATAAAATTAGGGCGCGGCCACTCCGAAATAGTTCATAATAGATGCGCCCAACTCCGCGACATGCGCTTTATCTGTTGGAGAGTATGGTGCAATGCCAGGTGTGAAAAAGGCAAAACCTTCTTCTTGATGCATGCCATTCTTAATAGCCACAAAGCTGACTTCGGGCATTAGAGGAACCTTTAGATCGTCAACATGGTAATAAGTTAAAGAGGTAATTTCTCGCGGATAAGTCAGCGTCACAAACAAGCTGTTTCCACGATTGTCAATGTCGCCAAACAAGGAAGCATCGTCATCATTAACTCGCACAGCGGTCAATACGTCTTGCGCCACTTGAGCTTGATACTCGTTTTCGAAATTAATTAGGAAGTCCCTAGTCATACGTGGAAATACACCACTAAACTGAATACCAAGCCTGCGTAAAAAGTCTGCATGGGCATTCAGGCGGTAATAGAACTTCAAGCGGTCATATGGCTTTTGTGCCAGGCCGGTGGCTAGCAGCACATCCGTATCGGATCGAGAAAAGTATTCCCCCACGATCATATCGTATAGACCAAGCACATCAGCCAACGGATCTTCATTCTCTGCCACGTACCAAGCCGGGTTTTTATTCGATGATTCCTTCCGAAGCGGCTCAGAATTGAAAAAATAATGATGCTGAATATGCGCTCCTGCATTCAGAAAGAGCGTTGAAAAGTTTGGCTTCTTGTTGTTGAACATGGTCCAGTGCACATCATGTAATAACAGATCAAGGACCAACGCTTTCAGCCAGGGCTTATGTCGGCTAGCAACAAATAGCGATAAGTATTTTAGATAGTGCCCCACCCGTGCAAATCGCAACAAGCCCAAAACCGCTTGTAGTAAAGACTTTGTAGATATGTGTGCTTTAGCGTTGTCATTCACCGTTTGAGACACAGCTTGTCCTAGTGATTGACTCCACCAAGACGAATCCGTTGGCGTCCGCGTCCAGGGGTCAGGTATGAAATATGCTGGCTGCCTTAGCCGGTTTTCTGCATTCATCGCAGAAATGGCGCCCACCTTGAAGCCGGCATCCTCCAGCTGTTCAAAGATTTGCGGTACATCAGAACCCACCATGTCGCCCAAGCGGAAAACGCCGTGTTCTGAGTAAGTCTTACACGTGTGCACCGAAGCCCACTGAATCCATGGCTCCAACTCTTCATAATGTTTTTCGCAGCTGGTACGAATCTTAGCTCCAGCGAGTAGCTGTTTGAGCGATGGAAACCGTGTCGCATCTACTGCTATATATTTTTCCACTACATCAAAATTTATCTCATTTAGCTCCAGCAAAATGAGCTTCTTGTAGGCTTTATTCATAATCCAGTAATTCCATGTAAGTTTTTATCGTTTAGCTGAATATGTTGATTTATTACCACAAAGTTACAAGACTTATTTTGATGCCATTGCAACAATCTGCTTAACTGCAGAGGAAGAAGAAAACATTTTCCCTGCCAAAATCCGCCCTCGAAAACCCATATCTTTAGATTCTTTGGGGCAATCAATCATTTTTTTTGCAATTTCGCTGAACTCTTCAACCGAATCTCCCTCATACACTCTACCAACTTCATTTTCCTGAATAATCTGAACCAAATCAGTCCCGGAATTAATACGCGCAAGAACTGGCAAGCCTGCAATTAAATAAGTCAGGAATTTTCCAGGAATATTGTGAGTTTTGTGCCTTGGATCGAGAGCAAGCATACCGACTTGGCATTGAGCAAGTAACCCTGGCATTTCACTAGAGTCCACCTCATCAAAAAATAATGTATTTGAAATTGAAAGTTCAATTACACGGGCTTTCAGACGAATTACCTCTGAACCTCGACCTACGAAAATGAAACCAATATCCGATCGTTGCATCAATTGCTCGGAAAGATCGATGAAAATATCCATAGCCTGCGCAATTCCCATATTACCGATGTAGACAAATATTTTCCTACCAGCGAGAGCAGTATTACCAATCACAATGCTGGAACCTATATCCTTTGAAGGTGTTTGCCAATTCTGCAGTACTTCTATACGTTGCGACCGCTTCTGATTCAAGTTGACTAGATAACCAAGGTTAGAAGGTGTTTGGACTCCTATTGTGTCAGCCATCTTGTATTGAAAATTTGCTACTGCTTTAAAAAACCAAAAAGCAGGTCCTTTCTTAATTAACTCAAGGTCAAGGGCCCATTCTGGAAAAATATCGCGTAGGATTAGATAAGTTCTACAGCCCGACATGCGCTTTAAAAACCAGATTAGTGGCCCAAAAAAGATCGTTGGTGAATACCAGGCCACCAAATCCAACGACATGACTCTCAAAGGACTCTGATAAAGACGAAAAACCATAATGAAAGGTAAAATCAATTCAGAAATGGTACGTCTTACATAACTCGCATGTCGTGTTCGCAGTGCCGCCAAATGCAGCACCTTTACTCCACCCCGTATCTCTAGAACCCAAGGCACTACAAGATCCTCAGTTGGTATGATTACAATCAGATCATGGCCTTGGCGCACAAACTCTTCAGCCAAGTCTCGCATCTGAACTGCCATAGAGGTGCACAGAGGGGGAAAGTCAGTCGCTATCAGAGCAACACAAAAACATGTATCCCGCTGCTTGCTGCTAGACGACATAGGGTGAGATGAGAAGTTTAGAAAAAGTTTGTGATCTGTGTGCGTAGCGCATTAATTACTACCGAAGAAGGGGATGAATTCTCCTCGAGTTCGTAGCGCGCGCACCATGGTTGAGTAACTGCGGTTGTCACAGACTCAACTATGTTGTCTACGTCCATGCCCGAAACAATTGTTGCACCACTCTCAAGGGTTTCCATTCGCTCGGTAGCCATTCGCAAACTAACGTTCGGCACTTTGTAAAATAGACCTTCCTCAGCGGCAGTACCTGAATCTGACAAGACGCAAAAAGATTGTTTTAAAAGTTGATTAAAGTCATAAAAACCCAATGGAGCCATTATTCGAACCTGAGCAGGAATTTGAATACCGTTTAATTTACTTTTAGTCCGGGGATGCATTGGATAAATAATCTCCAATTTATATCTGTCTACCAATTTGCCAAGTGCCCTAAATATGGTGGTCAACGACTCTGGGTTATCAACATTCTCACTACGATGCGCCGTAACCAGAATATATTTTCGAGGGTCAAGACCCAAGCGCGCCAAGATGTCGCTTGCCTCAATCTGGGGAGTAAACGCCCGCATCGCCTCGAAAGTAGTGTTCCCAGTCACAATAATCTTGGAAGGGTGTATTCCCTCACGCATCAAGTTTTCGCGGTGATATTGATTGTATGGGAGCAAAATATTGCTAATATGATCAATTAAAATTCGATTGCGCTGCTCTGGCATTCGACGATCCCAAGCCCGCAACCCTGCCTCCATGTGAAAAATCTTGATGCCGCGATGAGAGGCAGGTAAAACCGAAAGCCCACTATAAGTATCCCCAAGAATTAATAGCGCATCAGGTTTGATTTTTTCCATCAACTCGTCTGACTTTCTAACCACGTCTGCGACTTCTTTACCGTAGCTAGATGTATCAATAGCTAACTCAAAATCGGGCTTCCGAAGTTTCAAATCGGTAAAAAAAAATTCCCTGAGTTCTGGTGTGAAATTCTGCCCAGTATGTACCATTACATGTTCAAAATTAAGCTCATCGAGCTTCTTTAGCGTTCCCCACATTTTAATCATCTCTGGGCGAGTTCCAAAAACAGACATAACTTTCATGACTTACTCCAAATAGAAAACGGTTTAATTAACGCAAATAATTATGGGAACACACGAACCTCTGGAAGCGGCACTATCATTTTTCCACCATTTCTAATGTACTGCTGGTTTTTTTCTAAAATCTCTTTGAAAAAACTCCAAGCAAACACAATTATATAATCAGGGGGACTGCTCTGATATAAAACTGAACTCGGAAATATTTTAAGATGCGATCCTGGCGTATAAAATCCATTCTTTGCCGGGGCATCGTCGATCATAAAGTCCAAAATACAATCATCGATACCACAATACTGAATCATGGTATTTGCTCGCCCAGACGCACCATAACCTACGATTGATTTCCCACTCTGCTTGATAATGCGTAATAAGTCCATCAGTTGAGTTCTTCGTTCCGCAACCTGCGCGGCAAAACGAGTAAAAGTGTTAGGGAGATTGAATCCCTTTTCATACTCCTCCCGCAATAATTGAGACACTGATTCTGAAATACTGCCCGCATGTTTGCTATTACTTTTACCCACGTAAAAACGCATCGACCCTGCATGCGTAGAAACTGACTTTACATCAAACACCACCATTCCATAGCGTTTAAAGTGATTGATTGCAGCGATTAGCGAGTAATAATATAAATGCTCATGGTATACCATGTCATATTGTAGTTCATCAATGACCCGCCCAAGGTAATGAACTTCAAATATGAAAACACCATTTGGTTTGAGCACGTCATGAATAGCTTGAGTAATACTCTTAATTTCTGGAATGTGCGCAAATACATTGTTTGCCACTATCATATCGACTTTTCCGAAAGTCTTAACTATTGAATCTGCAACAACTGGGCCGAAGAAATCATTGATAATGTTTACACGTGGATCTTGTATAGTATTTACAACATTGCTTGCCGGGTCAACGCCAATAACGGTACGGATATTTTGATCCGCAAGGGGCCTAAGCAGGACCCCATCATTGCATCCAATCTCGACAACTACAGCATCTTCGGGAACTAAGAAACGGGAGGTAATACTGCTCGCATATTCTTTAAAGTGGTCGCGAAGGGTTTTAATAGAGGAAGAAAAATAAAAATAATCTGAAAACATGACTGAAGGCTCTACCTTATCAACGACCTGAACAGCGCAACAATCGCGGCAAAAGTAGAGTCTCAAAGCATATTTCCGCTCATGGGAAAATTGATTTTTTCTCAGAAAAGCACCGGCAAGCGCCACATCACCAAAGTCCATAATTTTATCCATCGAAGCACTATCGCAAAATGAACAAATAGGTGAATGATTAATCAAACTTTACTCTCCAAGTAATCGGTGTACATTGAATGAACCATATCAAGCCAAGACGGGGCAACAAATCCAGTTGCTTTGTTAAATTTTTTTGGCGAAAGGGACCGATCTAATATTATATCGTCATCGGGAAAGATCTCTACGGATACATGGTATACATCAGCAACAATGCTCAAAAGATCATATTTAGAAATAGGTGCCGCAGCCACATTATAAATACCATGTAAATTGGGGTTACTAATAACATATTCCAAAATAACCTTTGCTAAGATATTTACCGGCAGACCTGAAAAAATGGCCTTACGATAACATTTACAGTTATTTTTTTGGGTCAAAAACCAGTCCAGAAGCCCCTCACCAACTCCGTTCTCATGCCCAATCATTGATGTTCGCAGCGAGATGGCATTAACACCGGATACCTCACCTAGTAATTTGGCGTACCCATATGTATCTATCGGATCGGGATCATCAGTTTCGCTATAAAAACCACGGTTGCCTGAAAAAACAGCATCTGTACTTATATGAATGAAGCGGCAGTTAAATTCTAGACAAAGTGCCTGAAGGCGGTGTGGTAGCAGGCTACATAGAGGCACTACTTCAAGCACATTATTTGAACGTAGTGAAATTTTTGGAGGTAAGACGCAGTTAATAACGACTTCAGGCCGAATTTTTTGAAAAATTTCATAAAGCTTAGCTGATTCTAGTACATCACACGTAACGTAATTAACTCTTGGCCTAATCAATGATGCTTTTTTTGTATGTTGTGATGCGTATATCTCTAGATCAACACGAGCCGCTAGTACTTTAACCAATGCTGTACCAAGCATTCCAGATGCACCAAAAATTAAAATTCTCATAACAACTTGAAAAGAACAACTAATGAACTAAGTGGTTTGTCAGTGCTAAGGTTTGATGAACTCAAAATAAGAACTCCAGGCGTAATAGTTAGGCTCTACTTAGAGTTGTCTTAAAGAACTCAAACGTCTCATCGGCGCAGCGCTCCCATGAAAACCTTGCAGACTTTTCTTTTGCAGCACTGGCCATAAAACAACGTAAGTTTGGATCATCTAATAAGCGGCGAATAGCGCCCGCAATACTGTCTGAATCCTCTGGGTCAAAGTATACCCCACAATTTTGAAGAAGTTCACTCATTGCAGACATCTCTGAACAGGCTATTGGAAGCCCAGCACACATAGCTTCAGTAATGATTTGACCAAATGTCTCGCAACTGGAGGCAAAAACAAATAAATCTGCATCTACATACTTCTTTTCTATTTCGCTGTAAGGTAGATATCCCAAATAATCTACAAATACATGTCCGGGATCATATTTGTTCATGGTATGATGCAATCGAGCGAGTGCTGGGGGGTATGATCCACCAATGAGATCCAATACAACTGGATAACCCAATAACCTAAGTTTCGCAACGGCCTCTACTACACACCACTGATGCTTAAACATATCTACTGTAGAGATATAAAGTATTCGATAAGATCGATCAGAAGAATAGTTTGCTATAGGTAATTGTAATTTGGGTGAGTATGAAAATTTAGCATTTATTCCATGAGGAATAACTATTGATTTCGCATCACTTATATGTGCAACCCGAGTGACAACCGATCGAGCATGGTCAGTGAGAAAAATAATGCCATCAGCAGAATTGAAAGTTTTTCCCTGTGAAAACCTTAATAAAAATAATTTTAATGCAGTGTATGACCAGCCATATCGACGAATCTCTTTCCATTCGAAAGGAAGAAGATTTTGGCTCATTGAAACCACAGGCCTAAAAGTGCCGGCGTATGAACCTCCTGGTACAAATAACAAATTACATTGGTATTTTCGTAGTGCAAAAGAAAGTACAAATAGCTGCCATATTATCCGTTGTATCAAATTACCATTGAGAGCAGAAGGCGAAACTTTGACGAGCCACGAGCGAGGCTCAATTTGATCTAAAGTAACTTTACTGCCAAATAATATAATTCGATTAAAGCCATGCTTATCTGGCTCAGCAACTTTTAACATTTCAATTAAATGATGGACTCCCCCGCCAACGCGAATATTTGCAGCGTCAATGCCGAGTATCATCGATAGCTCTCACATGGGCGTGCAAGTACAAGAAGCGTATCACCACCAATAACTCGAACCGCAAAATCTCTATTCAGAAAATAAAAAAAACGGCGGAAAGGGGATACTAGGCGCGTGATAAGAGATCTATTAGGAGAGTTCAAAGAAGCTCCTGTATATCGCCATTCGACAACCTCATACCCGGTATCATTTAAAGTCGCTAGCGCCAAATCCTTAGTGTAATAGTGAATATGTCCAACCTTTCGCCGACCATCTAGCAAAGGATACCCCCTTGCAACGGAGCTAGCACTAAGATCAAGTGGGATATGAAATACGAAAAACCTAGCAAAATTGCGAGCATCTTCTAAAAACGTGAATGGGTCTCTGACATGCTCAAATACATCCAACATTAGCATAAGGTCAAAAACCTCCGTGTTGATTTTACTAAAATCACCATGAACAAACTGAAGATGCTCATTTTCGGAATGCTCCTTCCAAAATTTTTTCAAGTGCGGAGAAATGTCAAACCCAACAGCAGTGACCGAAGGTAGTTTTTTGGAAATACTCGCTAGTATATCTCCTGAACCGCACCCTAGTTCACATACCCGCTGAACGGCTATATTATTATCTTGAAGAATCTTCAAGACATGGAAAGCTTTCCATGGCGCGTCACTACGATCCCAATCAGGATTCTGCTTTAAATAACTAGAATCAAGGTATCTACTTTCAACGCCCATTAATAATTTCTCCATAAATACGTATAATCAACATGTCCATTAAATAATCAAGGTGATTGGGATATAGTTCTTTCAATAGAAATAAAAACCAGAGCAATTCCGCATAAAATAAAGATTGTGGTTGATCGATGCCCAAGGCATCCTCCAGCGAGCAAAATTGCTAGAAAATAAAAAAACCTCCCATTGGCATTCAAAAAATTCTTACTAGCGCTCTGTATTAGCAGTATTTGTGACTTTACGTAAAACCATACTCCCAAAAAACCAACCTCATAAAATAGTCTAACAGCATTTGATTGGGGGTTGACCAGTTCTCCAAAACCTCCCAAATTATTGTTAATAAAGCTCGCCGAACCAAATCCAAATCCAAAAATCAATGGAAATATATTAAAGTCACTCAGATACTTAAATAGCTGCCATAATGGAAAAATGTTGTTAGACTGGGAAAACATAAATGGATTAAGCTCATAACCTGCATTAAGCAAGTAGTACAAGTCATCAGCAGCTTCGATATAATCCATTATACGATTTGAACTAAATATAGTTAAAGTAACTGCACTAACTCCAAGTATTAACACAATAACGATTTTAATATTCTTTGCAAAGTCTAATTTAAATTCAATTAATGTAAATATTAAAAGCGCAATGCCTACTCCAATAACACCAGAAGCTGACTGTGTTAGAAGTAGGGCGAGAGTTGTTAAGCCGATTACTGACTTCGAAGGTGGAGGACAGTTGAATAATAAGCTCCGAAGTGAGTATATTGCTAATCCAAATACAAGATATGGAAATGCATCCCTAGGCTCGCCAGCGAAACCATGATATCTAGTTCCCAACTCAACGAAACTCGAATCCACAAGGTGACGCGGAATAAAATTAACACCTGTTAGTAAATACTGAAGCACATCAAATAAACCGACAACTAGATTAATCTTGAATACATTGACAAGTATGTCCATTAAATATTTTAATTCATCATATGATTTTATTATATAACTTGGTAAAATCAAAAAATAAACAAAATAATAAACTGCTATAAGCACCTCAAGAAAAGGTCTTGTGTACGCTCCACGTATAAATAAGGACATATTAGAAGTAATGTCTACATTTACTTTATAATTTATTATTGTATAGCTTTCGTAGAAAATAAGTCCTAGTAGTGAAGATAATAGTCCGACTAGAACATATCCAAAATAATTGCTGTAATACCTATATAAAGGATTAGGTAAATTAAGACCCTTTTTAATCAAAAAAGAAACAAAATATAATCCATTCCATATCTGAATAAATCGAGACAAAGTAATCGCAAATCCACTTTGTGATGGATCAGACAAAACAAAAAACATTAGCGGTTCAAATGCTAAAGTCATACAAAAAAGCTTTGTAGAAAAGCTTATTTTATGTTTTTTTCCTTGGATAATTTCTTTTGAATTCATCTTATTTTTCAAAAGGTATATTGATCACCTAGAAAAGCAACTATTCATTTAAGGACAAATCTAAGGTCGTGAAAATTTCTTTGACGCAATGCCTTTTTACATGGCGATTATCGGAACAAAAATTTCTTGGGTTATTAGATAGTACGATTTCGAAAGAGGGAAAGTAATAGACTTCATCATGCATTTTAATTACTTCATCTACACATGCCCTCAAAGTGCATTTCCCAGCAAATGATTGTGTAACCACATTGTCATTCAGAAAAGTTGCATATGCGCCCACTGGGCTAACTGTGAAGATAATTTTTAATTTTCTGTTTATTCCCCTTAGAGTTTGAATCACCAATGTGAGGTCAGTGAGATTCTTCTGAAAATCAAACTGAACTGGAGAAAAACGACCAGATTCTTTTTTCAACAACTCACTGGGTGGGATACTACCCCAAACAATATTATTTAATTTGTCGAACCAAGCTTCATTTTGACCCAAAGTTACAACAATTATTTCTGTTTGGCGGAATATGTTTCCGCTTGCAGTTCTGTGTGACAATATTGCTGTTTGTGCATCTTTATAGTTGGCATACAACCCTGCTGATCGCTCACGAAGTGGATCTATAAAGCCAGCCTCGTATTGTTCAATATGAACAGGAACATCGTCAGTGACTGAGTATTTGATGATTTGCAACAAATTGGGCACCGTATAGACCCTTCCCCAATTTGCAGAAGAATTGAATATATTTTTTTCAAGATACAAATAATTTCCACCTTTTTGCTTCATGTGTGATGCAAATTCCTCGGCAAAACACGTTCCGATGGAGGCAACCGGTGTTTGTAAATTAAAGCCCAAGCCTGTGAACTGTTTTATGCTTTTTCTAGATAGATATGACAAAAACTGATTGCCGAATGGATAAATTTCAAGATTGTAAGCGCCAATTTTTGAGCGCTGTTCTCCTTTGTTTGAAAACAAGCGATAGTAACTTTCCCGTCTGTCTTTGATCCAGTCTCGACAGGTTACGAATAGATTGCGCTTGATGTAATTTCTGATTGTTGGAATCATTTGTGGCATACCTCTTTTGTAAATGATTTTTTCATTTTTGTTAAGATTAAAGCATGAATTGGTTAAGAATTTCAACCGTTGGTGGCTTCATATAGTCACGAATAAAAGCTTGTGCATTTTTGATTAATTCTTTTTTTTTCTCTGACGAAAAATCTGAGATCAGTTCAATTACGTCCAAACACTCAGCAGGTGTATTCACTTCCCAACAGTAAGGCGCATTTCCAATAACTGGATCTGAATCAAAAATGTCAAGGTTCAACCTGATCACAGGAATACCGCACTGAAGAGACTCAAGCGCAACAGTGGAGGATACATAAATAACAATATCTGCCCATGTTAAATTGTCAGACAAACGGGTTCCAGAGTAATCAATTGCATGCTTGCCAACCCATTGCTGGTGTTTAATTGGTGTGATAGTCATTGGGAAATTGTGGTGTGGTCTTACTGCAAGTTGCAGCTGCGATGAGCTTTGGAGCAATTCTTGAAGAAATGAGATGCCTGTAATCAGTTCTTGGTTACTTGATGAAGTAACGAGTAACAATTTTGCAGAATTGGCACTAAAAGGTCCCTTGATAAGTTGTTCGCGATTATTGTGTCGTAATGAACACCCAGGAATTAAAAATTCAGCAGGAAATCCTCCAATGCTTGACAACCAATCTTTGGTGATAGGGCTTAAAGTTATAACTCTTTCTGGCCATGGTGTGTTTTCAAATTCCATTTTATCCATCACAAAATTGAAATGTCGCTTTGAAATGGACGAATGTTGATAGCCGATGGTATGAATCTGTATGTTGCTTTTTAAACCAAGCAAAATACACTTCTCGATTGATTTGTTTTCAAATGGATAAATAAATTTTTTTATCCGCTGTGCTTCGGCTATTCGCTGTGAGGCCTTGTAAGCAAGCAAGTTGTACAAATAACCGCGTGACAGTTCATGCTGAATGTTTTCTTCAAACAAGGGTGCTATTTTTGCAAACTCAGTATCGTTTCTTTTTAATTCTTTCAAGAATGAGCCTTTGTTGATGAAAAGAATTTTCATTAAAGCCCAAATGAAATCAATTGACTTTAAAAGACTCCAAAGCGGCAAATAAAGTGAAGTATCACTTATTGGAATTTCTCGTAAACGCGCTGCATAAGGTGTATATACGCAGGCAATATAAATAATTTTCAGATCTGGGTTTTGTGATAACAGAAAATTTCGAAGCTGACCGAAATACGGCTCAGTTTCTTTGCGTGAAGCGCCATCAATGTAAGTAAACAGCGCAATGTCGTATTCAACCAAATTGCTTCTTTTTTTTTGCATTTTAAATGAGTACCACATTGAAAACGCTTGGAATATACATTTGGCAATCGTGAATGGCTTTGGAATAAAGGAAAAGAGAAAATTTTGTAAAGTATTTACTATTCCGAAATTACGCTGTATATAGTTGGCGATTGCTCGATACTGCGCTGGGGTTCCTCCAATAATTTTAATTTCTTTGTTGGCATTTTTTTCTAATAAATGAACACATGCCAAAACATCCAGATATTTTGGGATTAAGTTAGATGAAAGTATATTTTTTCCAGAACAGAGAAATGCCTGCCATTCAACATTTTTATTATTCAACTGAAGCAAGCGAATTATTTTAAATATACGTGGTAACTCTTTTTCCGCAACAAGGCGCACAGCAGCATCAAGGTTTCGAGAGTCATCGTTTGTAACTAAATTACGCGATAAATCAATGATCATTTGATGATCAACCTGCATTAATTTTATTCAGCAAATATTTTATTTTCGCCTTAGAGTAGTTTATATTCGACGGCTTGAAATAATCTAGAACTCTCTTAAGTTTGAATGTCGTAGGGTGATCAAACCAGTTTGAAGGAAAGGGAAGATTAAGATTTTTATAGGGGTCGAATGATTCGCTGTAGTAGTCTACATAAAGACTTTTTCGAATGCTAGGTAAGCCCGGCTTGATACGCTCTACACAATGAAAACTATAGGGTGTGTGTAAAAATATGACTGCACGGTTTGGCCGATATGCCACTTGTGAAACTATTTTTTCTCCTCTTTGGTCGTAAAAAAAAGTGGAACCCCCATACTCGTCTTGCCATTCATTGGACAAATAAGTAATGATGTTCAAAACATGCGGGCGTCCTGTTTGGGGTTCTGATCCATGGTCTACATGTGGTGCAAGAAAGCCGCCAGGTTGCATTTCATGATAGTTCGCAAGTTCAGTGTTACCAAATTTTGTTCCACTGAGTGAATCTATGCCAGTTAGTTTTTTTAGGCAGTTGATCCATTGTGTATCGTTTAAGACTTCCACAATTTTTGAAATGTGTTCGGGCAAATCGGAGTTTCGGCTGATCCATTTTTTGTCTTCTACAGAGGTTTCAAAAAATTTCCCTACTTTTTCCCCTTGCTGTTGTTTGTTTTCACCACTAACCATAGCGAAAAACTCAGGCAATAAAAAGTTATCCAGAACTACATATGGAAAAGGGGTTGCGGATCGGAATACATCACTGAATTCTTCAAGAGAATGGTACTTAGGATTGATGATATTCATGAGTTAATTCTCCAAATCATATCTTTATTTAATTGTGTGTCAGGTATAAATAATTTTCTCAAGTAGATTACTGGTCTTGACCCTGTAATCTGTTACCTTAGATATGTTTATTTTACCGATCTTTTCTTCCTGAACAGCCCTGGTAACAAATGTAACTTTTTAGATTCTACAGAATTTTAAATAAATAATATAGGTTTTTTGAAGAGGTAGAAATTTTTTATTTATTTTTTGATTTTTCTGAGATTTAAAACTAGGCTGTTTCAATGTTGAAGTGTAAAATTGTTGCATGATGTTGCTTAAAATGAAACGGCTACGGAATAAACAACTCGGCAGGACATTTGTACCCTAACGATTTGCGTGGTCTTGTGTTGAGCTGCCAAGCAATCCGATCTAATTCCAGTTGGCTAAAGATACTCAAATCTTCTCCCATTGGCAAGTATTGTCTTAATAATCCATGGGTGTTTTTATTAATACCTCGTTGCCATGGACTGTGAGGATCAGCAAAATACACTTTGACCCCTGTGTTCTCTGTGATCTGGGCATGCCTAGACATTTCTTTTTCCTGATCATAGGTCATTGATAGACGTTTCTGTCTTTCAATACGGTTGAGAACATGACTAAACCCAGTAACCGCAGACTCCGCTGTTGCTTTTTCCATCTTGACTAAAACGGTAAATAAGGTCGTTCTTTCTACAATCGTCCCCACCGCAGTGCGGTTACCTTTG
>Ga0187844_10001654_pt1 | contig 16689 bp, 14 predicted proteins | sample SpaLakP09_SKY_50_FD_134517 | JGI IMG/M metagenome (GOLD analysis project Ga0187844, IMG submission 134517) | Oligotrophic lake water microbial communities from Sparkling Lake, Wisconsin, USA - SP09_SKY_50 | ecosystem: Environmental > Aquatic > Freshwater > Lake | place: USA: Sparkling Lake...
CCCGACAGGTTGTTGGCGGCGACGAAGGTCTTGTCCGAGGCCAGCTTGGTGGCCCCGTAGAGATTGATCGGGTTGCAGGCCTTGTCGGTCGACAGGGCGACGACCTGTTTGACGCCGTTGGCCAGGCTGGCCCAGACCACGTTCTCGGCCCCGAGCACATTGGTGTGGATGCATTCGGACGGGTTGTACTCGGCGGCCGGCACCTGTTTCAGGGCGGCGGCATGGATCACGATATCGACCCCGCGCAGCGCCAGGGTCAGGCGTTCGCGATCGCGCACATCGCCCAGGAAGAAGCGCATCTTGGCATAGGTCGCCTCATCGAACTGCTCGCGCAGCTCGATCTGCATGTCGCTCTGCTTCAATTCGTCGCGCGAATAGACGATTACCTTGCGCGGGTTCGACAGGGTCAGGACCGTCTCGATGAAACGGCGCCCGAACGACCCCGTGCCGCCCGTGATCAGGATCACCTTGCCGTCGAGATCCAGGGTCTGCGGAGAAAAACGCCCCACGTTCAGCCTCCTGATCCGCCCGCCGCGAAGATTCGCGAGGGTGCGATTCGTGGTTAACGACCCTTTGTCGCGCGGAGGCGTAAAGAGGACGTCAATCTGCGCCGGTTAATGTCGAACCATGAGCCGCCCCCTGCACCCGCTTAAGATCCTCCTGGCCTGTGCGATCCTGATCGCGCCGGGCGAAGCCTTCGCAAATTCGAAGGGCAAGGAAGAGAAGGCGGCTCCGGTCACCTATTTCGCCCTGCAGCCCCTGACAGCGGTCGCCGTGCGGCGTGACGGACGTCGCGGCGTGCTGACGGTCGAGGCCGGCATCCAGGCCGACGACGCCAAGCTGATGGAGCGGGCCCAGCAGTCGACGCCCCGTCTGCGCGCCGCCTTTGCCCAGGTTCTGATGTCCTATGCCGCCGGCATGCGGCGGGGCGATCCGCCCGATGTCGACTATCTGGGGCGCGAAATGCAGAAGTCCGCCGACCATGTGCTGGGCAAGTCCGGCACCCGGGTTCTGCTCGGCTCCGCCCTGATGAACTAGGACGTCTTTCCGCGTCGCGCGCGAAAGAAGCCCCGCAGCAGGTCGGCACTCTCCTGGGCCAGCACGCCGCCGGTCACCTCGGGCCGCCAGTGGCAGGTGGGCTGGGCAAAGAAGCGCGGTCCGTGGACCACCGCCCCGCCCTTGGCATCCTCGGCCCCGAACACCACCCGGCCGATCCGCGCATGGCTGATCGCCCCGGCGCACATGGCGCAGGGCTCCAGGGTCACCACCAGGGTCAGGTCGGTCAGCCGATAGTTCTGCAGCCGGGCTGCGACCTGCCGCATCACAGCGATCTCGGCATGGGCCGTCGGATCATGGGCGGCGATCGGGCCGTTGCCGGCCGTGCCCAGAACCTCGCCCGTCGCCGGGGCGAAGATCACGGCTCCGACCGGGGTTTCGCCCGCTGCAGCAGCGGCCCGGGCGGCCTCCAGGGCCAGCTGCATCATGGCCTGGTCTTGATCGTCCTGAGGATCGGTGCGCATTTGCCCAAAAGCCCATCGTGAGATGCGCCCGGCCCTTGAAGGAACCCTGATGACCAGCACGCCCCACGACCCACTATACGATCCCGGCCTGGACGGCGACCTCGACGATCCTTCGACGGGCGAACGCGTCGCCAAGGCCCTGGCGCGGGCCGGTGTCGCCTCGCGCCGCGAGGTCGAGCGCCTGATCGAGGCCGGCCGCGTGGCTATCAACGGCAAGGTGCTGACCACCCCGGCGGTCAAGATCGCCCCGGGCGACTTCCTGACCGTCGACGGCAAGCTGGTGGCCGAGCGCGAGCCCACCCGGGTGTTCCGCTATCACAAGCCCACCGGCCTGATGACCACCCACAATGATCCCAAGGAACGCCCGACGGTGTTCCAGGCCCTGCCGCGCGAATTGCCGCGCCTGATCTCGGTCGGTCGTCTTGATCTGAACTCCGAAGGCCTGCTGCTGCTGACCAATGACGGCGAGCTGTCGCGCAAGCTGGAAGCGCCCAATAACGGCTGGATCCGCCGCTACCGCGTGCGCGCCTTCGGCAACACCGACCAGGCCCGGCTGGATCGCCTGAAGGACGGCGTCACCATCGAGGGCGTCCGCTACGGCTCGATCGAAGCCAGGCTCGACAAGGCCCAGGACAAGGTCGGCGGCAAGAATATCTGGATCACCATCTCGCTGACCGAAGGCAAGAACCGCGAAATCCGCCGGGTGCTCGAGCACCTCGACCTGAAGGTCAACCGCCTGATCCGCCTGTCCTACGGCCCGTTCGCCCTGGCCACGCTGCTGCCGGGTCAAGTGGAAGAGGTCGGCCCCCGGGTGATCCGCGAACTGCTGGCCGGTCTGGTCGCCGACGAGGACATGCCCAAAGGCGACAAGCCACAGTTTATCGGCATCGCCGATCCGCTGCATGCGCCGGGCACCGCCAAGGGCGGCGAACTGCAGCGCCGGGCCATCAAGTCCGCGCCCCTGCCCAAGGCCCCGGTCGAGGGCGAACGCAGCGAGGACAAGCCGGTCTACAAGCCCGGCTGGGCCAAGCCGAAGAAGAAGGTCGTGATCGCCGGCGTGAAGCCGATCAAGCGCGCGCCCAAGGGCATAGAGAGCAAGATGATCGGCCCCGATCCGCTTTCGCCGCGCGGGGCCAAGTCTTCGACGGCTGCCAAGTCGTTCGGGGCCAGAGCGGCGGGCGGCGTGGCCAGCGCCCGGTCGTTTGACAAGGCGGGTGCCAAGACCGGTGCCAAGACGGGGGCCAAGACGGCCCCGGCCAGCGGCTTCGAGAGGCGTTCGGCGGAAAAGGCCTGGAGCAAACCGTCTGTCGGCAAACGTCCCGGCTCCAGCGAGGCAAGGCCCTTCGACAGGTCGGACGCGAAGCCGGCTTCGGCCAGGCCGCTCCGCGCCGGTGGATTTGAGCCTGGCGCGGCGGAGCCGGCCAAGGGCAAGCCCTATGCTGGCAAGCCGGCCGGCTCCGGCGGGTCCAAATCGTTCAGCAAGCCCGGCGCGAAGCCGGCCGGTGCCAAACCCGCCCGCTCTGCCCCCGCCGCGTTCGACGCCAAGCCCGGCGCGCCGCGTCCTTACAAGGGTCCGAAAAAGCCGCGCTAGGCTGCCGTCCAGGGTCTTCGATCTCGATCCCTCTCTCTTATAGAGAGGGATCGAGATCCCGTAGCCGCCCCGCCAGCCGGTGCGTGCGCCGGACCACCGTGACCAGCGCCCCGACGGCAATCACCGCCAGCGCCAGCAGCATCACCTGCCCCCGACCGCCCCACAGTGGCTCGAACGCCGCGATCACACAGCCGACCGTCAGGGCCGCCATGCGCTGCGGCTTGGCCATGGGTCCCGAAAAGTCAGCCGGCTGGCCAAGACCCCGGCCCAGTTCCCGCACATAGGCCGTGGTCACCGCCAGCACGGCGGCGATCCAGCCGGCGATCTCGGCCCCGGGCAGGCCCAGCGCCCGCGCGCCATAGCCGGCTCCGACCATGAGCAGCACATCGGCGAGGCGATCGGGCAGTTCGTTCCAGATCGGTCCGGCAGGCCCGCCCCGGCCGTGCTCGACCGCCACCAGTCCGTCCAGCAGGTTGCAGACCAGCCGCAGCTGGATACACAGCGCCGCCATGACCAGGTACACGCCTCGCAAAGCAGGGTTCGGCGTCGCCGCCAGCAGCAGCAAACCGCCGCCGACCGCCGCGAAGGCCACGCTGGCGGCCGAGATCGCGTCGGGGCTGACCCCGGCCGCCGCCAGACGCGCGGCCAGGGCCCGCGGCCAGGCGGCGGCGCGCACCTTCAGAGGGCGGCGGTTTTGCGGCGTGTCGGTCATGGCGGCTCCGGCTGTGTCGCGGCAGGCGACAACTAGGCTATACCCCAGGTGTCGCGAATGGGGCGTGGATGACGATCCTGGACCAAGTGAGTCGTTTTCTGGCCGATCAGCCGCCGGTCCTGCTGCAGGGCCTGGCCGGTGTCGTCGTGCTGCTGGGCCTCGCCGCCGCCATTGCGGCCGTGCTGCCGCTGCTGAAGCCCGAAAAGTCCTATGTCGAGCTGCGCCTGCGGATCAGCAGCTGGTGGGTGATGGTCGCCCTGCTGGCCGGGGCCCTGCTGGCCGGCTGGCCGGCGACCGTGGCGATGTTTGCCCTGATCTCGTTCCTGGGCCTGCGCGAGTTCCTGTCCCTGGCCCCGACCCGCCGCGAGGACCGCTTTGCGATCCTGGCCGCCTATGGCGTGCTGGTCGCCTCCTACGGCTTCATCGTCGCCGATCTCTACATGTTCTATCTGGTCTTCATCCCGGTGTGGGTTTTCCTGGGCATGCCGTTCCTGATGGCCATGCTGGGCCAGACGCGGGGATACCTCGCGACGGCGGCGACCTTTCACTGGGGGCTGGTGACCTGCGTCTACAATCTGGGCTTCGCGGCCTTCCTGATGCGCACGCCCACGGTCGAGGCCCTGCCGGCGGGGGCGGCCGGACTGGTGTTCTTCCTGCTGCTGGCCACCGAGTTCAACGACGTGGCGCAATATGTCTGGGGCAAGCTGCTGGGCCGCCACAAGATCCTGCCGACGGTCAGCCCGAACAAGACCTGGGAAGGCTTCCTCGGCGGCTGGCTCAGCGCCGGCCTGCTGATCTGGTTCGTCGGCCCGGTGTTCACGCCACTGTCGGGACTGGGGCTGGCGATTATGGCCGTCGTCCTGCCGGTGGCCGGTTTCGCCTGGGACGTGACCATGAGCGCGGTCAAGCGCGACATCGGCGTCAAGGACACCAGCCACGCCATCCCCGGCCACGGCGGCGTGCTGGACCGGGCCGACAGCCTGACCTTCACGGCCCCGCTCTATTTCCACCTGATGGCGCTTTATGCGCTGGACCGGTTCTGAGATGAGTTTTCTGCGGTCCCTGCTGCTGATCCTGATCTTCCGGCCGCTGGCCCTGTTCATGACCGGGGCCGATGTCGCCAACCGCGAGCGGCTGCCCCTGAAGGGCCCGGCGATCATCGCCGCCAACCATTCCAGCCATGTCGACACCCTGCTGATGCTGGCGATCTTTCCGTCGAAGGCCCTGCGTCGCCTGCGGCCGGCGGCGGCGGCCGACTATTTCCTGCGCGACCCGGTGATCGGCTGGTTCTCGCGCCGGGTCATCGGCATCGTGCCGGTGGCCCGGGCCAAGGCCGGCAGCGGCGAGGACGTGCTGGCCCCGGCCCGTGAGGCCCTGGCGGCCGGCGACATCGTCCTGGTCTTTCCGGAGGGCACGCGCGGCGAGGGCGAGACCGACGAGATGGGCCGGCTGAAAAGCGGCGTGGCGCGGCTGGCCGAAGCCTTCCCCGACGCCCCGGTGATCCCGGTCTGGATCCAGGGGGCCGGTCGGGTGCTGCCCAAGGGCGAGGTGGTGCCGGTGCCGCTGAACTGCGCGGTACTGGTCGGCGAGGCCCTGCACTGGGATGGCAGCCGGCCGGCCTTCATGGACACGCTGCGGACCGCCCTGCTGGCCCTGAAGGCCGAGGCCCCGCCCCTGCGCTGGCGGGACGGCGAGACGGGCGACGGGTCGCTGCGCCCGTCGATCCAGCGGGTCATGGCCGGCCAGCGGCCCACGGCCTCGGCCAGGGCCGCATAGCCGACCCCGATCACCAGGACACTCAGCAGGGAAGCCGGCTGGAACCCATGGGCAGTGTCGCCCTGCAGGGTCAGCGGCCGTACCAGCAGCAGGATGACGATGTTGTTGGCGGCATGGGCCCCGATCGCCAGCTCGATGCCGCCGGTGCGCAGGGTCATCCAGGTCAGGCCTGCCCCCATGGCCATGCGCAGCAGGAAGGCGTCGGGATTGGGGTCGAGGTGGATGGCCGCAAACAGCAGGCCGTTGATGCCCATCAGCCACAGCGGATTGCGACTGAAAGCTGCCGTATGCTTCAGCAGCCACCCCCGGAAGACGATCTCCTCGGCGGCCGCCGCGATCACCAGCAGCAGCACCGCGAAGGCGGCATAGGTCACGCGCCCGACCGCCGTGGGCGCGAGATCCAGGACCGGCGGCCGGGGCAGGGCCACGCCGAAGGCGGCCGTCGCCAGGATCAGGGCCGACATGGCGAGGGCCACCACGACCAGTCCGGCGATCAGCAGCCGGGTCCGGAAACCCTGCTCGACGATGATGTAACGCCGCCAGGGCCGGTGGGTCAGACCGGCGGCCACCGCCACAAAGGCCAGGGCCGCCGCGCCGTTGGCACCGGCCAGCACGGCCAGCAGGAACAGTGAGGCCCGGGCATTGGTCTCGGCCATGGCCGGCTGGTCGAAAGAGGCGAACAGGGCCGTCGCGGTCGGCACGCCGTCGAGACCGCTGACCAGCACCAGGACGGCGAGGCAGGCGGCCACCGCCCCCAGCAGGGCCGCAACGATCGCCGCCAGGATCCCGACCGGCACGGTCAGCAGCAGCATCCGCCCGTCACGATCGCGCGTCGTCAGGTCTGCGAGAAATCGCGAAGCCCGCATCGCCTCCATGATCGCCACGACTGCCATCGCTCTGCCCGCATCTCCCGTTCCCGGCGACTAAGAGAGCGCGGCGGCCGGCTTGTAAAGCGTCCGGCTTGCCGTCAGCGGCGGAGCGCGGCACACATCGCCCAGAGGCGCGAGGGGACGATCATGAGCGATGCGAAAGAGGGCGACGCCCACCTGCACAGACTGGTGCTGTTCTCGGATGCGGTGTTTGCGATCGCCATCACCCTGCTGGCGATCGAGATCCATCCGCCCGAGCACTGGACCAGTGTCGGGGAGCTGTTTTTCCTGATGGGCCCGAAGCTGGCGGCCTATGCGATCAGCTTTGCGGTGATCGGCATCTACTGGGTCAGCCACCGGCGCCTGTTTGAACGGATCGCCCGGGCCAACGGCATGCTCGACGCCCTGAACTTCATCACCCTGGGCCTGGTGGCCCTGCTGCCGCTGGGCACCGAACTGCTTTGGGAGCAGGAAGCCGGCCGGGCCTTTCCGGTCTATGTGACGCTGGTGGCGCTGATCGGGGTCAGCCTGGGCCTGCTGTGGGGCTATGCCGCCTTCATCGGCAAGCTGGTCAAGCCGATCCGTCCCCTGCTGGCCACCTATGTGCTGGTGCGGGTCGCGCTGCTGCCGGGCCTGATGTGCGGCCTGTCCTTCTTCAGCCTTGTCCACCCCTGGGGTTGGGGCCTGATGGCCGCGATCGTCGGGAGCCTTGCCCTTGCGGGCCGCCGGATCGAGCGTCGGGCCGCCCCGCAGGACGCGGCCTGATGCGCATCGTCTCGGGACAGTATCGCGGCAAGGCCATCATCGCCCCGCCCGGTGACGCCACGCGCCCCACCTCGGACCGGGCCCGTCAGGCCGTGTTCAACATTCTGGAGCACGCCGCCTGGGCCCCGGACCTGCACGGCGCGCGGGTGCTGGACGTCTTTGCCGGCTCCGGCGCGCTCGGCCTGGAAGCCCTGTCGCGGGGCGCGGCCTTCTGCCTGTTCGTGGAAACCGCCGACCCGGCCCGCGGGGCGATCCGCGAAAACATCGAGGCCATGGGCCTGTTCGGGGTCAGCCGGGTGCACCGCCGCGATGCGACCGACCTGGGGCCCCGCCCCTCCAGCGCCGGCGCGCCGTTCAACATCGCCTTCCTCGACCCGCCGTACGGCAAGGGTCTGGGCGAGAAGGCCCTGGCCGGGCTGCTGGCCCACGGCTGGCTGGCCCCCGGAGCGATCGTGATGTTCGAACGCGGCCGCGACGAGCCGGCCCCGGTGACGCCGGGCTTTACGCTGATCGACAGCCGCGACTACGGCGCGGCCCGGGTGCTGTTCCTGCAGGCCGCCTGAAGCGCTTCAAGCCTGGCACCCTTGCGCTCGACCCCTGCCGTTGACCGTCATCCCGGAAATGGCGGGTGTAGTGTCGAGTCTAACGACCCGTCACCTCAGTTATCCCGAACGACCTTGAGCACTGCCTCGCCGTAACGGTCGAGCTTGCCCTGGCCGACGCCTCCGGCCCTCGCCAGCGCCGGCAGGCTGGCCGGACGCGCGGCGGCGATCTCGGCCAGGGTCGCGTCGTGGAAGATCACATAGGGCGGCACGTGCTGGGCCTGGGCCTGCTCCTTGCGCCAGGCCCGCAGGGCCTCGAACAGGCCCTGGTCGCCCATCGGTACGGTCAGGGCCTTGCCCTCGCGGCGCTTGCGCGGCGCGCCCGAGCGGCTGCCAGTGTCCGAGGCCTCGCCCTGCTGGCGCAGGCTGACCCGCCGCTCGCCGCGATAGACCGCCTTGACGCCCTCGACATCGCCCAGCCCGACCAGCGGCCGGCCGTCATTGGGATCCTCGCGCAGCAGACCCTCGAAGACCAGGGTGTCGAGCAGGTCGCGCCAGGTAACGGGGCTGAACTCGCGGCCGATGCCGAAGGTCGACATCTGGGCCTCCTGCGGGGTGACGTCCTTGGTCTTGCCCAGCAGGTGGTCGATCAGACGCCCGCGCCCGAACCGGCCGCCCAGGCGATGGGCCGCTGATAGCGCCTTCTGGGCCGCCTCGGTGGCATCGATGCCCTTCGGCGGCGAGGTACAGATGTCGCAGACGCCGCAGACGGCGACGCCCTCCTCGCCGAAATAGCGGCGCACGGCGGCGGCGCGGCAGGTCACGCCCTCCAGCATGGCGTAGAACTGCCGCAGCTTGCGGGACTGGACCTGGCGGACCTCGTCGGGGGCCTCGCGGCTCTCGATGCGCTTGCCGGCCCAGGCCATGTCGGCCGAGCCATAGAGGGTGATGCCCTCGGCCGGCTGGCCATCGCGCCCGGCCCGGCCGATCTCCTGCCAGTAGGCCTCAATGGCGGCCGGCGGGTCGGCGTGAATGACAAAGCGCACGTCGGGCTTGTCGACCCCCATGCCGAAGGCGATGGTCGCCACCATCACCGCCGCATCGGCCTCGAGAAACTCTTCCAGCCGGCGGGCCCGAACGCCCTTGTCGAGCCCGGCATGATAGGCCAGCGCCGGTACGCCCTCGGCGATCAGCTTCTCGGCCAGCTTTTCGGTGGAGTCGCGACTGCCCGCATAGACCACCCCGGCCCGGCCGGGACGCTCCAGCACCAGCTCGACGACCCGGTCGTGGCCCTTGCCGCGCTTGCGCTCGGCACTGAGCGCCAGTTCGGGCCGGGCGAAGCTGTCGACAAATTCGGCCGCGCCCTGCAGCCTCAGCTCGGCGCGGATGTCGTCGCGGGTCCGGGCATCGGCGGTGGCCGTCACCGCCAGACGCGGCACGTCCGGGAACACCTCGGCGATGCGCCCGAGCATGCGGTATTCGGGCCGGAAGTCATGGCCCCACTGGCTGACGCAGTGGGCCTCGTCGACGGCGACCAGGGCCAGGTTCAGCCGCGAAAGCCGGTCCAGCATCGACGGCTGCATCAGGCCTTCGGGCGACAGGTAGAGCAGGTCGAGCCGGCCGTCCTCGATACGCCGCCAGATCGCTGTCCGCTCGTCGGGCAGGGTGTTCGAATCCAGCCGCTCGGCAGCGACCCCGGCCTGCTGCAGGCCCGCCACCTGGTCGGCCATCAGGGCGATCAGCGGCGAGACGACCAGACCGAGGCCCGGGCGGATCAGGGCCGGGATCTGGTAGCAAAGGCTCTTGCCGCCGCCGGTCGGCAGCACGGCCATGGCGCTGCGCCCGGCCAGCAGCTCGCCGATCACGCCCGCCTGCAGGCCCCGGAAATCGGCATGGCCGAAGGTGCGGCGCAAAACCTCGCGGGCAGTCTCCAGGCCGGGGCTCGAATCGGGGGGATGGGTCACGAGGGTCTTATGGCCGGGGTGCGGGCAGCCGCCAAGCGTAACGGCCCCGGATGGTGTTTCGCTTGACTTAGCCAAAAGACTAATTAGTAAGTTGGCTCATGAACGAGGTCTTCAAAGCCCTGTCGCATCCCGCCCGCCGCCGCATGATCGCCATGCTGCGCGAGGGCCCCCTGGCGTCCGGCGAAATCGCCGCCCGCTTCGATATGGCCTGGCCCACGGTCACGACCCATCTGGCCGCCCTGAAGGCGGCCGGCCTGGTCGAGACCGACAAGGACGGCGCCTCGGTGCGCTATCACCTCGTCATCTCGGCCGCCGAGGAGGCGGTGTCGTTCCTGATGGAGCTCATGGGTGCGGGCGGAGACCCCGACGCAGCCGGCTCCGGGGAGAGCAAGACATGAACCCGTCCCACAATGACGCCCCGTCGGCCCCGTCCCGGCCGGACTGGCTGGACGCCGCCTCGGTTGTGACCGTCGGGGCCATGGCCGCCGCCACCCTGGCCGTCTGGCGGCTCGGGCCGACCGGCCCCCTGCCGATGCATTTCAACATGGCCGGGCAGGTGGACCGATGGGGCGACCGCAACGAGATGGCGCTCGTCATGGGCGGCGTCACCCTGGTCGCGGCCGGCATCGCGGCCTATTGCGCCCGGGCCGAGCGCGACGAAGCCCCTACGGAAAAACTGCAGGGCAGCGGGCGCTTTACCTTCCGGTTCGGACGCATGATCGGCCTGCTGGCCCCGGCCTACGTCACCCTGTTGATGAGCCTGATCACCTTCGACCTGTTCTCCCGCACCGAGGACGGACAGCTGACCCTGCTGCGCTGGACCCTGGGCGGCCTGTCGCTGCTCTTCCTGGTGCTCGGAGCCTTCATGGGCAAGGCGCGGCCCAATCCGGTGCTGGGTGTGCGAACCTACTGGTCCCTGACCAGTCGTCTGGCCTGGGACAAGTCCAACCGCCTGGCCGGTCGCCTGTTCGCGCTTCTGGGCCTGGCGGGCCTTGTCGCCGCGCCGCTGGTGCCCCCGCCCCTCGGCATGGCGGTCATGGTCGCCGGCGTGCTGCTGGCGGCGGCCTGGTCAACCTTCGAAAGCTGGAGAGTCTGGAGGATCGATCCGGACCGGAAGCAGGGCGCCTGAAAACCGCCCTGTTCATCTCTCGTCAATCTTGTCGCGCGTTCTGTGAGGTTCGGTTAAACGGCAGGCTGGACGCGCGGGCGACCAACCAGGGATGACGACGAGATGGCGAACGGAACCTTCGGCGGTAATCGGCCGGCGAAGCCGCAGCGCACGCCGCTTCAGGCGCTGCTGTACTGGACGACCGTGCTGGGCGTCTGGGGGCTGATCTTCATTGTCGCCTTCTTCGCGGTGTTCGCCAGCGACCTGCCCGACACCTCCAAGCTCTATGACGTCAAGCGTCAGCCCTCGATCAACTATCTCGACCGCTCCGGAGCCCTGCTGGCCGTGCGCGGCAGCCAGTACGCCCCACCGGTCGATATCGACGCCCTGCCCGAATATGTGCCCGCCGCCTTCGTGGCGATCGAGGACCGCCAGTTCTACCGCCACTTCGGGTTCAACCCCTGGGGCATCATCCGCTCGGTGGCCTGGAACCTGACCCACGACGGTCCCCAGCGCGGCGGCTCGACCATCACCCAGCAGCTGGCCCGCAACCTGTTCCTCAGCCCGGCCCAGAACTATCGCCGCAAGGCCCAGGAGCTGATCCTGGCGGTCTGGCTGGAGCTGAAATTCTCCAAAAAGCAGATCCTGGCCCTCTATATGAACCGGGTCTATTTCGGGGCCGGGGCCTATGGCATCGAGGCCGCCTCGCAGCGCTATTTCAACAAGCCTGCCAGCCAGCTGACCATCGGCGAAAGCGCCCTGCTGGCCGGCATGATGAAGGGCCCCGCCCGCTATTCGCCGGTCAGCGCCAGCGAACGGGCCGCTCGCCGCGCCACCGTCGTGCTCGACGAGATGGTCCGCATGAAGGCGATCACGTCCCAGGAGATGGAAGACGCCATCAAGGAACCCGTGCGCGTCTCGGCCACCCTGGCCAACCAGCGCGCCCAGTACTTCACCGACTATGTCGACGCCCAGGTCCGTTCGCTGGTCGGTGAGCCGACCGAGGACCTGGTCGTCGAGACCACCCTGGACCTGCCGATCCAGGTCGCGGCCGAACGCTCGGTCAAGCTGGGCGTCGAAGGACACCTCAAGCAGGGCGTCGAGCAGGCGGCCTTGGTGGCGATCGACGGCGAGGGTCGCATTCGCGCCTATGTCGGCGGAGCCGACTATGCCCAGACCCAGTTTGACCGGGCCACGACGGCCCGTCGCCAGGCCGGCAGCGCCTTCAAGCCCTTCGTCTATCTCACGGCCATGGAACAGGGTCGCACGCCGTCGGTGATGGTGGTCGACGAGCCGGTGAAGATCGGCACCTGGGAGCCGAAGAACTATACCAACAAGTACCTGGGGCCGATGACCCTGGAGACGGCCCTGGCCCAGTCGATCAACACGGTCGCGGCCCGCCTCGCCAACGAGGTCGGCACGGGCAATGTGGCCCAGACCGCCCGCCGCCTGGGCATTGCCAGCAAGATCCAGCTCGACCCGTCGATGGCGCTCGGGGCCGTCGAGGTCTCGCCGATGGAAATGGCCCAGGCCTATGCCCCCTTCTCGAACGGCGGCTTCCTGGCCAAGGGCTACGGTATCGAGCGCATCCGCACCGCCAGCGGCCAGGTCCTCTATGACCACAGCGTCGAGAAGGCCGCGCGCCCGGCCGTGATCGGCTCGCCCGCCCTCCAGTACATGAACCAGATGATGCGTCAGGTGGTTCAGTCCGGGACCGGAACCCGGGCCAGGGTCGGTGCCTACGACGTCGCCGGCAAGACCGGCACGACCAGCGATTATCGCGACGCCTGGTTCGTCGGCTATTCCGGCGGCTTCGTGGCCGCCGTCTGGACCGGCAAGGACGACAATACGCCGATGAAGCGCGTCACCGGCGGCGGGGCCCCGGCCGAGATCTGGCACAATTTCATGGCCGCCGCCCTGCCGCGGCTGAAGTCCACCCCGATCCCGGGCGGCACCGTCGAACCGCCACCGCCGACCGATGATCCCATCGGCGACCTGATCGACCCGTCGGGCGTGCCCGAAGGTCCTTCGGCCGAGGTGCCCGCGGATTCGGGTGCCCCCCCCGCCGAGCAACTGCCCTACGAATAGGCGCGGCGAGACGGCAGGCCACCGCCGGACAGCCCGGTCCCTGTACCCGCAGGGTCCTCGCCGTCCTGATCGCCCCCGTCAGAGTGCCAGGATCTGGCACCGCAGCGGCCGTTTCCGCCTACCGGGCAAGCCGGTTGGGCGCGTCGGCCAGTCCGTCGGCCAGTCCGGCCGCCCGCGCTACCGGCGGCACGGCCCGTCGCGAGCCCTCGACGGTGAAGTGGCCATAGTCGAACTGCAGCGGCACGCCGGGTTCGGCGAAGGTCTCGCACCCCGAGGCCGGGCACAGGGTCTCCATCAGCGACACATAGGCCACGCCCTGGGCGGCCGCGATGCTGCGAGTCCGAGCGTCCAGGGCCCGCAGGCCCGGGGCCATGTGCCGTCCGGGCAGGCCGGCGTCATGGGTCTGGTCAGCCCGCAGCAACAGGCGCGGCAGGGCGGTCTCGTACTGAGGGGCGGGGCCCACCAGCACGACCCGCCTGGCCAACGGCTTCAGCCGGGCCAGGGTCTGGGACAGGGCCCCCATGTCATAGTCGTTCCAGCGGGCCGCCAGGATGATGGTGTCGGGACGGGTCTGCGGCAGCACCTTGCCGAAGGCCTCGCCCATCAGGGCCGCGCAGTGCGGCACACCGGTCTCGTAGCGCCCGACCAGCGGCTTGCAGCCCGACGAGGTGATCTGGAGAATGTCGGCCTGGCCGGCATAGGTCTTGAGGCCCGGCCAGAGATGGGCGGCATGGCTGTCGCCGATCAGGACGATGGCCGGCTTGCCCGGGGTCCGCTTCAGGCAGGTCGCCCGGTCATAGTGGTCGGCCGGCGAGACGAGGAAGCACTCGCCGCCGCGATAGAAGCCGTCGCCGTCATATTCGGTATAGGCGACGATCTTCTGCTGCGCGGGCGAATACCGCCACGGCGCACCATGATCGAGCACGGCTGCCGCACCGGCCCCGCAGCCGATGACCATGGTCGCCACCGCGACCCCCAGGCTGACGCCGGTCGGCGTCGTCGCCCGGTTCTTCTGGAAGGGCTGCTCGACAAAGCGCCAGGACAGATAGGCCAGGCCGATGGCCGTGGCGATGATGCCGGCCTGCACCGGCGGGCTGAACGGCAGGTAGAGCCCGATCTTGGCAAAGACGATCACCGGCCAGTGCCAGAGATAGAGCGAATAGGAGATCAGGCCGATCCAGCGCAGCGGCGGGATCGCGGCAATGCGCCCGGCCACGGTCTCGCCTTCCTGGCCGGCCGCGATGACCAGCGCGGCCCCGAGGCAGGGCGGCAGGGCGGCGAGGCCGGGGAACGGCACCTGGGCATTGTAGACCTTGATCGGCACCAGGATCAGCGCCAGGCCGACCGAAGCGGCGAGGTGGCGGGTCCAGGTCCTCTGGAACTTCGGGAAGACGCCCAGGGCCGGCAGGGCCCCGATCAGCAGTTCCCAGGCCCGCGAGGGCAGAAGATAGAAGGCTGCCGAGGCATCGCGCGGCAGGGTAAAGATCGCAAAGCCCAGAGACACGACGGTCAGGGCCAGGGCGCACCAGCCGATCTTCCACTTCAGACGGTGGAACAGCATCAGCAGCAGCGGCCAGACGACGTAGTACTGCTCCTCGATCGCCAGCGCCCAGGTATGCAGCAGCGGCTTGACCAGGGCATCGGCGTCGAAATAGCCGGTCTCGCCGTAGAACAGCAGGTTCGAGCCGAACAGGCAGGTGGCGATCACGCTCTTGCCGAACCGCGCCAGCTCCGACGGCGGCAACACCAGCATGGAGATGGCCGCCGTCACGGCCATGACCAGGAACAGGGCCGGGAAGATCCGGTGCACCCGTCGCTTGTAGAAGTCAGCAATCGAGAAGGTGCCGGTCTCGAGGTCCTTGCGGATGATGCTGGTGATCAGGAAGCCCGAGATGACGAAGAAGACGTCCACCCCGATGAACCCGCCCTTGAGGCCGGGCAGCTCCGCATGAAACCCCAGAACAGAGAGGACGGCGATCGCCCGCAAAAGGTCGATGTCGTTCCGGTGCCGCATGTATCCCCTCAGCGCTGCCGCGTGGCTCCGACCCTCGCTACGCGGGCGGTGTGTCGAATTCAACCATCACTCCCTTCACAGGCCGTGAACAGGGGCACATGGCGGGCACATCCGGCATCCTTTTCTCTGCCCGGTGACAAGGCGCGCCGCCCCGCCTATAGGTCGAATATTGGTGAGGACAGTGCAGCTTGACGGTAAACGCCCCCGACTCGAAGCCTCATGACCCGGCGCAGCCGCCCGCTGCGACGGCCGGTGGCCAGCATTATCTGACCCTCGACGGACTGCGGGGCGTGGCGGCTTTCGCCGTCATGGCCATGCACAGCGGGTCGTGGTTCGCCCCGGGCGGCGTCTTTACCCACGCCTATCTGGCGGTCGACTTCTTCTTCCTGCTGAGCGGCTTTGTCGTCGCCCATGCCTATCAGCCCCGGCTGTCCCAGGGCCGCCTGTCGCCGCCGCGATTTGTGCTGGCGCGGGTGATCCGGCTCTATCCGCTCATCCTGCTCGGCATGCTGATCGCCGGCGCCTTTCTGGGCCTTCGCTGGATGTCGGGCCGGCGCGACCTGCCGCTTGAGGCGATCATCGAGGCCACGGTCATGGGCATGGCCCTGATCCCGACGCTGACGCCCAACCCGATCGCGCCGCACGAGGCCTATCCCCTCGATGGTCCGCTCTGGTCCCTGTTCTTCGAACTGCTGGTCAATATCGCCTACGGCCTCGCGTTCCGCTGGATCTCCGTGCGCGTGATGGTCCTGCTGGTCCTGGCCGGACTGGGTGGAATCATCGCCGCCGTCATGATCCATGGCCATCTGGATGTCGGCGTCTCGCCCGAGACCTTCGCCTGGGGCATTCCCCGCGTCACCTTCGGCTTTTTCGGCGGCGTGCTGATCCACCATCTGGTCGCGAACCGGGGCTGGCGGCTGCCGGTCATCGGGCCCGTCGTCGCCACGATCATCCTGGTCGCCCTGTTCTGCCTGCCCCGCACCTGGCCGGGCCGGGGACTGTTTGACCTGGCCTGTGCGGTGATCGTGTTCCCCGCCATGCTGCTGTCCTGCCTCGGCAGCCGGCCGACCGGCCTGATCGCCCGGCTCTGCCGGCTCAGCGGCGACCTGTCCTATCCGCTCTATGTCCTGCAGCGGCCGATCTACTGGTGGCTGGGCGGGGTCTATCTGTCGCTCGAGGTGACGCGGCTGCCGGCACCCCTGCCGGGCCTGATCGCCACGGCCGTTGTCGTCACCGGCTCATGGCTGGCGCTCAAGCTCTGGGACGAGCCCATCCGCAAGGCGCTCGCCCCGCTCACCCGGTCCCGGCGGACCTGAGATCCTTGACGCTCCGGGCCCGGGCGACCGCCCGGGCCCGGAAGCCCGTCACTAAACCAGCCAGAAGTCGTTCAGGCTGATCGCCGCCTTGTTGGTCAGGGTGGCGATCTGCACCTTGTCGGCCCCGTCACCGCCATTGGCATCGTAGAACAGCGCGCCGGTGGCGGTGTCGTAGAGCAGGGTCGCGCTGGCGCTGGTCGGCTGGGGCGCGACACCGCTGACGAAGGTGATGTCGGACAGGGTCACGACCCCGAACGCCGACGCCCGCAGCCCGATATGATCCAGACCCGCCTGGAAGTCGGCGATCCGGTCGATCCCGTGACCGATGCTGTCGAAGCGGAAGACGTCCGCGCCGCCGCCACCGGTCAGGATATCGCTGCCGATACCGCCGTTCAGAACGTCGATGCCTGCGCCGCCGACCAGG
>Ga0187844_10001656_pt1 | contig 16679 bp, 12 predicted proteins | sample SpaLakP09_SKY_50_FD_134517 | JGI IMG/M metagenome (GOLD analysis project Ga0187844, IMG submission 134517) | Oligotrophic lake water microbial communities from Sparkling Lake, Wisconsin, USA - SP09_SKY_50 | ecosystem: Environmental > Aquatic > Freshwater > Lake | place: USA: Sparkling Lake...
TCTTTAGATCAAAATCAAAAAGAGAAATTTCAACTTTAAATTTAATTTTGAAGCTGGTTTTATACACAATAACTATGAATAACTTAGTTTCGGTGAGGTTAATAAGATTTTTTACGCCGTTTCTTTTGAAAAAAACTGATGCATTTAAACAACTTAATTTTTTAAGAAATTACGATTTATTGTTGGCACTCTCTCTAACTGATGATTTAGATATTTTAGTTACATCCTTCGCAAAATTAAATAGTATCAAGTCTATTGGAACTGTAAGAAGCTGGGACAACCTTACTAGCCATGGATTAATTCGTGTAAAACCTGACGTCTTTTATTGCCATTCGGAAGCTATGGCTACTGACCTTCGCAAATATCAATATTATGGATGTAATCTTCAAAATACTGTTATAGGTTTTTCAACTTGGTTGAATTTTAGAAAGATTAACGAGATAAAATCTAACTCCATAATTTATGATCCAAAAAATGTATATAGAATTCTGTACGGAGCTATGGGAGAGTATTTCAATCCCGGAGAAGAAGTATTCCTTACAAAATTGATTGATTTCGTACAACAAGATTTTAACCTCGAGTTGGTTGTGCTCATGCACCCGAAATTTCTCTTATCTGATGATTTCCAAAAAAAATTTGGTGCTAAAATTTTGTTTGATAAATTCAACTTCGATAATCACCATGAAACTCGAAGTTACACAGAATATTTAGAATACTTATCTAGGTTTGATTTAATACTTTCGAGTGGTAGTACTTTACTTCTTGATGCTTGCATAATTAATAAAAATATTGCTCATTTAAATTTCGAAATGTATTCGGTTCCTTACTGGGAATCAATTAGGAGATATTCGGATTTTCGGGAGTATTACAAAAGTTTTCTTGAGTTATCAAACACTCCCGTGTTATCTTCATTTGAGAAACTAACTTTAAAAATTCAAAGTAGATTTTCTTTGACTAGGTTAAGTGTTACTGAACAAGAATTGGTATCTAAGTATTTTATGGGATGCCCTAAGCATTTAAGTTTAAGTGATTTAGTCAATAATCAATTATGATAAGATCGAGTATGCAAATCTCAAACGCACCCTCTAAGCCTCTGATTATTTTTGAAATTGCCAACAACCATTTTGGTTCGGTAGAACATGGTAAATTGATAATCTCCAAATTCTCAGAATTTTTAGTAATGAATCAGTTTGATTTTGCAATTAAATTTCAGTATAGAGATCTTGACACACTAATTCATCAGTCATATAAAAATAATACAGAATTTCCCTACATAAAGCGGTTTACAGAAACTAGGCTATCGGATACACAATTTTTAGAATTGAAAGAATTTGCTTCAAAACATGGGTTTCTCACTATTTGTACTCCTTTTGATGAACGCTCTGTCAAAAAAGTAGTTGATCATGGTTATGATTTTATTAAGATTGCAAGTGCTTCGTTTACAGACTGGCCTCTTTTGGAAGAGATAGCAAGATATAAACTGCCAGTTATTGCCTCGACCGCCGGAGCTAATTCTATAGATTTAAGAAGAGGGGTTTCATTTCTAACAAAACGAATTGCAAACGTAACTCTTATGCACTGTGTAGCAAAATACCCAACTTCTGATGACAATCTAAATCTAGATAGAATCGATACTCTTAGAAATAGTTTTAGAAATTTAAAAATAGGATACTCTGCTCATGAAAGCCCAAATAATTTTGAAGCAGTAGGAATCGCATACGCAAAGGGAGCAAGAGTTTTTGAAAAACATATTGGAGTTGATACAGATACCTATAAGAATAATCAATACTCATGTAGTCCGCTGCAAATTAGTAATTGGCTAAATGCACTTAAAAGAAGTATTAACTACTGCGAAGTTCAACAAAATGTAAATGATGACTCCGAATCAATTACACTAAATAGTTTGCGCAGAGGTGTATACGCTAATTCTGATATAGAATCAGGCCAAAACTTGAACGAGAGCAACGTTTTTTTTGCAATTCCAACTCAAGAAAAACAGCTATTAGCCAATAATTGGTCAAAATTGATTGAGTGGACGGCAGTCACTGACCTAAAACAAGGTGAGCCAATCTTTACTGAGAGTTTACTTAAGAATTCCACTCTGGAACAAATAGAAGAAATTGCATTGAACTCGAAAAATTTTTGTGAAATAGCGGGTGTAGTTTTGCCAAACTTAGTTAACTTTGAAATTTCGCATCACTATGGGCTTGGTAACTTTGCGAAGTTTGGTATGGTTATGACTACTATTGTAAATCGAGACTATTGTAAGAAAATCTTAATTTTAAATGCCGGACAAACTAATCCAGAACATTTCCATAAGAACAAAGAGGAATCTTTCTATTGTATTTATGGAACAATTGAATTAACAATTGAGAGTGAGCAGTTAATCTTAAAACCGGGAGACCTCGCATTGATTCCAGCGGGCAAAAAACATGTTATACATTCTCCTTCAGGTGCAGTAGTAGAAGAAATTTCTTCAACTAGCCTGCCGTTGGACTCCTATTACACTGACCCTGCGATATCTGCTAATTCAAGTAGAAAATCAAATTTAGCCATATGGAGTTAATTCAATGTATAAAGTTAGAATAATTGGTGCTGGTTCTATTGGTAACCACTTAGCAAATGCATTTGTAAATAATGATTTTTACGTAGAAATAACTGATAAGGACCCACAGGCTCTTGATCGTACAAAAAATGCAATATATCCTTCAAGATACGGGAGTTGGGATGATCGTATTGTCATTGTTCAAAATTCTGAAACAGGATTTTTTGAGACTGATGTTCTTGTAATCGGGACTCCACCTAATACACATATAGAAATAGTTCTCCAGCAATTAAAAAGATGCTCACCTTCTGTAGTTTTAATTGAAAAACCAATTTCACATCCTGATATGAAAAATTTTGCTGAATTAGAAAAAATGTGTCAAGCAAAAGAGATCAGGTTGCTTGTTGGGTATAACCATAGACTGACAGAAAACACTGTAATAGCTACAGAATTAATCAATCAAGGTAAATTGGGAGAAATTTTTTCTATCACAAGTCAAACTAGAGAGTCATGGAATGGAATTTTAAAGGCACATCCTTGGTTGGCTGGACCAGAAGATACTTACTTAGCTTGGATAGAGAAGGGGGGAGGTGCCCTATATGAGCACAGTCACGCTTTAAATTTACTGCAATACTTTATGGAGATTTGTAATTTAGGGAGTATTGTGGCTGTTCAAGCAGCAATTGATATAGTTTCTACACCAAAAATGCACTATGACCGATTTAGTTTTCTGAGCTTGTTTAATGAAAATGGTAAGGTATTTCAAGTTATTCAAGATGTAGTATCCATTCCCTCGATAAAAGAATTAAAAATAAATGGGTCACTTGGTGAGTTAATTTGGCGTACTTCATCTACACTAGATGAAGTTTTACTTTATAATTCCGAAGGAACTCTTACAGAACAGTACAAGTTATCAAAAACCAGAAAAGATGACTTTATTCCTGAAATAAAACACGTAAAAGACTTACTTTCAAAACTAGTGTCCAAATCACCATTGGACTATAAATACGCTATCGAAACTATGGCCGTGATTTCCGCTGCATTTGAATCAAACACAATAGGTTCTCGAGTGTTGCTTAAGCGATGACAAATAAAATTTTGGATGACTCTATTTTAATTGTGATTCCTGCCCGCGGGGGCAGCAAAGGTATACCGGATAAAAATATATCTTTAATAAACGGAATTCCACTAATTGAATTTAGCATTCATTTTGCACAAAAATTAACAAATAATGAAAATATTTTAGTTAGTACTGACAGTCCTAAAATCGCTAAAATTTCTAAAGCAGCAGGTGCTACCTGCCCATTTTTAAGACCTAAAAACTTGGCAACCGACTTTATTGGTGATATGCCAGTGATAAAACACGCAGTCAATAGGTATCAAAATCTAACTCGTAAAAAATATAAGTTAATTTTAATGTTACAGCCAACTAGTCCTATACGGCACGAACATCAAATAACTGATGCAATAACAAAATTCTCAGAGTATGGCTATGATTCTTTAATCTCAGTAAGTCCAGTATTAAGTAAGTTTCATGCTTTAAAACAATTTGAAATTAAGGATGAGAAACTAAAAGTTTTTTCCAGCAGAGCATCGAAGATCACGGCCAGACAACAGTTAGATCCCAGCTACATAAGAAATGGAGTTTTGTACTTATTTTCTAAGAAATTCATCACTAAATCACAACAAGTTTTTTCAAACAATACCGGCTTTATCGTCATTCGAGATAAATACATAAATATTGATACCATTGAAGACTTGGAAGAATTTAAGACATATCATTCAAATTTATCGGTAAATAGTGACACTCTTTAATTGATATAGCTAATATATGTATCATCAAAAATTTGTTTCTGAGATAAACTACTAGATTTGATAATAGTATTCCACTTACTACTGCTAGAGTAAATCACAGCAGTAATACCGTAGTTAAGCGCGCGTTGAATACAAGAAATTCTAGGAGTAGTAAGTAGTTCATCTATCTGAGTTTCAAAATCAATTTCTCTAATGTTAATTTCACTTCTTAGTTGCTGAATATGACTATCTAAAAAAGGAAAGGTGAATAAAGAATTAACTTTATTGATTGTATTGATTTTTTGTTTGGTTGCCTCAATTGAAGGAGCATAAATTACATTAGTATCACGTTTACTGAGATTTTCTATACAACCCTTAGAAACAAAAAGTCGATTTAACAAATCTCGATTTGAGTACTCGTAATTAACAATTGAAGGTGAATAAAGAGTATTAGCACTCGTCAGATAAGAAATTGGGCTCACATTTTCTATATCGATAATTAAATTTTGCACTGATTTTTCTGTAATCGCTAAAGCATAATTCAATTTAGCTTGATTGTATCTATCGAGATTTGGTAACGAGACTAAGACACTCAACAATGATATGTTAATTGATAAAATCAAAATATATTGATAATTTATATGCTTAAAATAGAGAAGTCTCCGAGGTATCTTCATGTGAATAGTTTTTTTGATGGGTAAATACCTTATAAATAATAAAAAAAGCAACATTAAATTCACATTAACTAAGAAATCAAAATGATCACTAAACTGTAAGGAATACCCTGTAATAACATTAGACTGACAAGCCAATAAAATGCCAACAGTTGATATTGCAAGTGCAGTTAATTGGTGATCGGGTGCTATGATTCCTAACCTAGGTGACCAAATCTTAAATAGTCTAATAAATGTCAAAATAAAAATTGAAATTATGAACGGATAAACTGCTCCAGGAAATCTTGAGAAGATCAAACCATGCCTTATATAATAATCACTGGAAATTACTGGGTTAGTATCTGAAAAATATTTCATTATTGTAGGTACTGCAAGTAAAACCATTACGAGACTAGGCAGTATGAAGATTTTAAAGTTTCTAAAACGGATAAAAATTACTATGTTCACTAAAGAGTATGACACGATTGAGCAAAGAAATATAAATGGATAGTGAAGGTATAAAGTGAAACCCGTTGCCGCACTCAGTAGTGTAAGTTTGATTTGAAGCTTACGGTTATCATCCTCTGAAATTAATTTGTATGTTAAATAAATAAGGAAAACCCAAAATACAAGATGAAACTGTGGGCTGATAACTCTGTTAAAAACATAGTTGGTATCTATAAGCGGGTTATTTCCAAATAATGCTATAAAGCTTAAAGCTAAAAAAAATAATATGAATAAAACTTCATTAACATGTGGATTTAATAATTTAATGGACAAAAAAAACACAAGGGTAAGGCATATCAAAGCAAATACATAATAAGTTAAAGCTATATTTTTATCTAAAACAAAAAATACTGCTCTATTCATATTTTCTGGAAGGCTGAATGAATCTATATTTAGATTTTTAGTTGCACCATTTACGACGTAGGGACTTTCGATAAAAAATGAATCTTTAGCGCTGTAAATTCTATCAAAATAATAACTGTCAGAAAAAGGAATCAAAGAATTCAATGAATTCACCAAGTTATTTTTAGAAAAAGTTAAATACTTCATAACAATAAGTGAAGCTGTTAAACAGTAAAACATTAATTTCGCATTTGTTTTATTACTCACAACTAAAACATACACTAATTTCAAGAAACCTACCAAGTAAAGTATTGGTATGAAGATTTATTTCAATTAATCGCCATACGTAGTTTTGTGTAAGAGGGCTTAGTGAGTAAGAATTACTCACTTGATGATATTTGTGGTAAATATTTCATTAATTTTGGTACTCAAATTCACCAATTTAGATTAAAATCTTCAGTAGTTAGTCAGTATGTAAATCTAATTCTAGACTTAATTTCTCGCTAGTAACTGCTCCTAGATTGGTTTTAAATCTAGCTAGACCCTCATCTAAAGTTCCATTCACACTTGAAATCCCTAAGTCTAGGATAACTACTTTGTTACTTTTTGCTTGTTCGATTAAGAAATAGAATATTGAGGCAACTGGACTTAGGTTTCTAAATTCAATTGATTCTCCCCAATAAAGCACATACCAATAGTCAGGCATGATTTTTACGAGAAGGGAAGTGGCTATAACATTTCCACCTATGTTTGCCTGAATTAATTTAAAATCTTTCTCACATAATATTAAAGATTTTTTAAAATCCTCAAATTCCATAGTAAGTTGAACTCCACGGTGCCTTCTATTTTCGACCAATATGTCATAACATTGTTTTATGTTATTCAAATTAGAGAATGAAACAACTCCCCCCATCTCATTAAATTGTCTAATTTTTTTTCTATTACCTTTGCTTAAACTTTTAGTTGTCCAATTTTCAACTTCAACGTGATAATTAGTATCAGATGCAATACGGCAGGGGGCTATTTTTTTAAGTGATTCTATTTGAGGTTCGAATATATTTTGTAAGAAAATTCTTGGAGGAAACACAATTGTGACTCTATTTAGGCCTTCAAATTTGCTAAATAGTCGCCTGTACAACAAAAACAGAAAATCTGAGTCAAAAGTATTAAAAATACCATTTGGCCAAAGTCCCCCAAAAGTTGCCCGGCCTGGTGATCGTAATTGTTCTATATGTGAATAAGCGAACGAAACAGAGCTAGAGGGTGATACTTCTAAGTTCAGAATTCTGTGTCTGTTTCCGTGGAGCGTCGAATAGCGCTCAGTCCAAAACAAAGGAGTATTAGGCTGTTCTAACTTAAAAACCATAAGTGAGAATAGCATTTATACGCTCAAAAAGGCGTTGTATCATCAAACAGTGGCACAATTACGAGGTGAGCAAAGATTTAGATAAGTATTTAAGAGATTATCTCGACTTACCATTTGAAAGAATTTTCGAGGCTTACCGTCACACGAAAGTTTTGGAATTAATTCATTCGGCAAACCTTTCAAAGAGCATTAAGTTTTTAGAAATTGGACCTGGATTGAACCCAATTTTTAATGTAATTAAAGAATTTGGTGTTGCTCATATCCTTGAGCCCGTCAATGAACTATTTAAAATAAATAAGGAAAAACTACCAAAAGTGTCATTAGTTAATCTTTATAACATGTCTCTCGAGGATTTTTTCAATTCAAACTTTAAACTTCCAAGCTATGATCTAATTATCTTAAGTAGTGTTTTGCATGAGATACCCGAATACCAAAAAGCACTGATCCAGTGTTTCAATCTGCTTTCTAGTGGTAGTAAAATAATTATTGTGGTACCAAATAACAGATCTCTCCATAGACTGATAGGACAGGAAAGCGGATTACACCCAATAGGGGAGCGTCTGACAAAAACAGAAACAATGATGCAACAAAATGTGAGTTTTTCAATAACGTCATTACAGAATGAGCTTTTAGAAATTGGTTTTAAGACTAAAGTACTCAAAAGTGAGTTCATAAAGATTTTTCCACATCTAATAATGCAAGAATTATTCAATCAAAAAGTATTAGATGAACAGATCCTTGATTTTTTCTCAAAAATTAGTTATTTACTTCCTGACTTTGGTTCTGAAATATTTTATCTTGGGGAAAAACCATGAAATTTAATGTCATCGGGAATGGTCTAGACGCACTTTTTTGCTCAATGAAGTTATTGCAGATGGGAAATCAAGTCCGGTTATTCAGCACCACAGAAATGCTTGGTGGGCATTTTGCAGGCTATAAAACTCCACACGGGACGTTTGATATGGGAATGAGCTTATTGGAAAATGATCACCGAGGGGTTCCAGTAAAAAACTTGTGTGAATTTAAAAATGAATTCGGTGCAGATTTAAGGCCTTTCCTAAAAGAAAGCTTTGATTGGTTGACGTCCATCTCAGGGCAGTTTCAGCAGGAACTAATAGTAACTAAACTTTCATCAGGTCAGGAAGTTCCTGATTATTTCATTGCAGATAACCTGCACTTTCTGAATGGCTTAACAGAAAATCACAAAGAAGACCTGCTGTATAATTTAGAATCTTATTTGTTTGATTCAAAAGAAGATTCTAAACTTCACCCCTCAAGTAAATTCTCCAATCCATATTTTGACTCGCTAACGCTGCCTGATTACTATGCAAGCATATTTGGAGAAATATTTTTTAAAACTAACTTTGAAAATTTCTTAAACTGCATTGCCCCTCAATCATTTTTAAAAAGGGCTAGAGATCACAGAAAGTTTTGGCTTCCATTGTATTTTCCGGAATCAATATATTTTCATTTGACACGTAACCCAAAGTTCCAGAATTTTAATTTGCCAGAGGTAAAATTCGAAAAACCACATAACATGATGACTTCTGATTTAATAAATGGATTTTCTAGAAAAATTCGCGGACATTCAAATTTTGAATTTATTCTTCTGGATTCGTTTGTAAACATTTTTAAAATTCTTGGAGATGACTTTAAAACAATCACCTTCCTACCAATTGATCAACTTGAGAAAGTCATTACAGACTCAGAAAAAATCAAGGAACTTGGAAAGGTCGTGCTAGACTCATCCGAAACTTTAGGGGAAACAAAGATAAATATGATTCATGCTTGTATTCAAAAAACTAACAGCAAAACAGTGTTTTTTCAAGAAGCTGCTTCAGGACTTTTTAGATATTCCATATCTCAAAAAATAGCTAATGAAAAAGAATCCGTAGCTAGTTTTGAATTTAGCAACTCAGAAACTTTCAATATAAATATGGCTTTAGACGTTATAAATGATATGGATTTTGATGCTTTATGTGGCAGTCAACATATTAGCCTTCCCTTTAAGCCAAAGATTATGCGACTTGAATATTCAGACTGGCAAGTCCTAAACCAAGAATTTCAAAATGTGCTAGAAAAGAACTTGATTTACGGGCCCGTTATTCACTCCGAGGCAAAATCATTTAACGATAATCTTGTGAGAGGATTATCGTATGCGGCTAAAATTGGTTAGGTGGGTAAGATTTCTAACCTAGAGAAAATAGCTGAGGAGTATCATTTAAAAGGTGATATTCCTGACATGTTTATTGAGAATATTTGCCAAGAATTTGAATTTGGATGGATTCAGGCCGAGATTTCTCGGTCAGATAAAATCTTAGATTTAGGTTATGGTGACGGTTTGTTTCTTAAATTTCTTAAGGATCATAAGTCACTTACAATAATTGAAGGTTCAAAAAAACTGTATAAAAAAGCTGTCCAGCATGCAGCCGAGTTGGATTCAAGTGCTTCTATAATTCACAGTTTTTTTGAGGAGTTTGAGCCCAATGAAGAGTTTGATGTCATTATTGCTTCCCATGTGTTAGAACACGTAGAAGACCCTGAATTGTTACTCTCTAAATTAAAAGAATGGTTAACTCCAAATGGGAAGCTAATCATTGTTGTGCCAAATGCAGAATCTTTTCACAGAAAACTAGGGGTAATTATCAAATTACAAAATAGGTTAGATGAACTTTCACCACGCGATCATGCTGTGGGACATCTGAGGGTTTTTACGCTACACACTTTAAAGAAAATGATTTTAAGCCAAGGGTTTAAAATAGTTGGAGATAGAGGATTTTTCTTAAAGGTTTTATCAAACGCTCAAATGATAAACTTAAGTCATGATGTCATTAGAGGGCTTTGTGAATTATCAAACGAACTACCAACCGAGTTTGGGGCAAATATTGGCGTAATTGCTCAGAATAATTTATCATGAATAAAAGCAAAAAATGTCGATGCGGCCTCGCATGGAATAATCAACAAAAAATACACTTTGAAGCGGTTATCCCACTCTACAAGAGCAAAGAAGAGGTAGTGGGACTTTTACAATACCTTAAAAGTATGGGAGATATTCTTCCTTGTAAGATGCGAGTGATATTTGTTTTGGATGGAGATGTAGATGGGAGTGAAGCTGAATTAAAGAGTAACTTATCAGGCCAGTACTTTGAATGGAAAATTATTACACTATCCAGAAATTTTGGTGTTGGACCTGCGTTGATGGCTGGTTTCGATAATGCAGATGCATGTATTGTGGCAGCATTTGGAGCAGACCAGCAAGAACCCAAGGAATTGTTTAGTGAATTTGCTGAAGTATTAAGTAACCCTGATATTCATGTTGCTCTAGGTATTCGTAAAAGCAGAAAAGACGATTTTATTACAAGGCTTTTTGCTAAAATATATTGGTATTTATATCGAAAATTGATCTCACCAGATTTGCCAGCAGGTGGCTACGATGTGTGTGCATTTAGCTCCGAATCGAGAAAATCCTTAACATTATTGAAAGAAAAAAACACGAATATAACCGCACAGATTGATTGGATTGGTTTTAAACGAACCTATGTTTATTTTGATCGACTGCAAAGGATCCAAGGAAAATCCAAGTGGAAGCTTAGTCGTAAGGTAAAGCTTTTTTTCGATAGTTTCTATGGCTTCACAGATCTACCCATAAGAATTATGCAAATTTTTAGTGCCTTTAGCGTTATAAGCCTGACTTTACTTGCAATTGTTTCATTCATCGCGTGGACATTGGGATTGGTAAATATTCCAGGCTATTTGACTATTATTTTTTTGCAGATATTTTCTACAAATATCTTATTGCTAGCGGTTAGCATAACCGCTGGATACATTACCAGATCCTTTGATAATTCAAAAAATAGACCTGTATATCTGATACAAAATAAATTAGATTCGACAACTTTTTAATTATTTAATCTTTGGAAAGAGTACCAAATTGAATTGCTTGATCTACCTACTTCTACTGATTATACGCAAGTGTTACAGGATTTAGGTGGCTTGAGATTAGAGTGGATGCTAAATTAAACTTTGAATAGGTATCGAAGTTAATAACTTGAAATTGTTAGGAAGCTTTTACTTCAGTTTCATCTAAATATTAGTTTTAAACCCATGATCCTATCCGTCGTATTAGTCTCTAAAATATCAGTGAGCCAGATTTCTCGTGGAACTTAGGGTAAGTTACACAATTTTGTAAAAATTAAACTGATAGTGCTGCGGCTAGTAGTACTAAAGACCTGAATATCTCATTATTTCTTTTCTTTATTTCACTTATCATAAAATTCTGAAATTTTATCTACCACTAATTTGGCTTTCTCGAGCTCTAGTCCTGGATAAATTGGTAAACTTAAAATCCTTTCAGTAAGTACTTCTGTATTTTTAAGTGTTCCATATGATTTAAATTTACCTCCAACTGCACTTTGTTTATGGACTGGAATAGGATAGTGAATTAAAGTTTCTATCCCGTTTACTTGTAAATACCTTTGTAGAGCATTTCGATCAGCAATACTGATTACATATTGATGGTACACAGAACTCTCAGATTGGTCATTAACTACATCAATTGACAAATTATCCATCTCAGCTGTGTAGAAATTTGCAATTTCATTTCTAAGTTTATTCCAATGATCGAGATAATCTAGTTTTCGTTTCACAATTACTGCCTGAATTTCATCCATTCTATAATTTAGGCCAAAAGAATCATGTTGATACCTAATCTCTGCGCCCCAGTTTCTGAAGTTAGATACTTTTCTGGCCAAATCTTCATCATCTGTTGTAACTATTCCTGCCTCGCCAGCTGCACCTAGATTTTTACCGGGGTAGAAACTAAATGCAGTAAATTTGCCATAGGCACCAACCGATAGTCCGCTTGGAAACTTTGCTCCATGTGCTTGAGATGCATCTTCAATTACTTGGACTCCCATTGCGCAGATTTCATTTAACAAATTTTCAGAAACTAAGCTTCCATACAAATGGACAGGCATAACTGCCTTCGTGTGCTTATTTATTGATCTTAAAGTAGAAACTGAATCTAACAGACCATTCTTACCAATATCTACTAATACTGGCGTAGCGCCGGTTAATAATATTGCATTGACCGATGCGATAAAAGTGTGTGATGGAACAATGACTTCATCTCCAGGACCAATTCCCATTGCAGCCATACCCGCATGTAAAGCACTTGTTCCAGAATTAACTCCTACTGCAAATTTTTGATTGCAGTACTCCGCGTAACTTTTTTCTAAAAGTTTTACATTAGTACCATTAGTATAAATACCTGATTCTAGAACAAGTTCAATCTCGTTCAGAAGATTTTTTTTTATTTCATGATATTGCCAAGTTAAATCAGAAAATTTCACCATAATCATGTATTAAATTCTATAGGTTTGCCCATTTGTAATGCACTCATTTCAGCAATTTCAAGTATCTTAATAATTTTCAAAGATTCAGCTCCTGAGTTCCTGAGATCATGATGACCATTCGGATTAAGTATTTGTGATGCAAATTCGGTTAGGCCTATCCGTAACGCTTCGGTTTGCTCAAGTTTTGGAGTCAAAGTTGATCCTAATTTATAGCTAACCATCCCTTGGATCTCTTCTTCTAAGCTTCCAGTTTTTACAAATTCTTGCGCGAAAATTTGGACTTTATCCGCGGGCTCAGTGTCGTCAAAAACTATTGTAGAGGTTGATCCCCCAAAAATGACTCGTCTTACTTTTACTGGAGATAACCAATTAGTTGAAATATTAGCGACAAACCCATTTTCATAACTTATTGTTATGTGCGCAAGGCTGTTTGTAGCTCCATGTAATGGGTTGAAAGATCTACATGATATGTATTTAATTTTGAATCCAGGATATAAATAACTCAATATAGAAAGATCGTGAATTGCCAGATCCCAGATTACGCTCACATCTTGCTGAAAAATTCCTAAATTTGCTCGAAAAGACTCATAATAAAGTGGCTTTCCGATTGACCCTTGGTTCATAAAGTGTTTAACTTGTGCGATAGCGGGCGAGTATAAATACGTATGATCAACCACAATTTGTAGATTATTGCTTTGAGCTAGTGAATTCAACTCGATAACGTAATTAGAATTAGACGTCATAGGTTTCTCAACCCATACATGAGTATTATTCTGCAGTGCCAATTTTGCTAGGGAGTAATGTGAATTGGTGGGAGTGCATATAAAAACTACATCTAAGGATTGAAGGACACTTTCTGTAAGTTCTTTCTCAATTCGAATTGATGGGTACCTTCGTTTTGCTAAGTTAGCTCTATCTTTTCTAGATTCAACAACCACCAATGGCGAAAATTCTTCAATTTCTATCATGTTTCGTAAAATATTCGGGCCCCAATAGCCGTATCCAACAATACCAGCTCGTAGACTCATGTTAGCGAATTCATTTTGATCTACTACTCCGAATCTACCTCTTTTAAAGGTTTAAAACCTTGAACTCAAAAACACTATTAAACAGGCGTACCTTGGAATATTCTATCACTAGTTTGTTACTAGTATGCTACACGGCTAAATTATTGTCAGACGGCATCCTAATTCGCAACAAGTGCATTAAGTTTAAAATAAAATTCTCATAAATTAGTCTGGTATATAGGCATTGAGTATCTTCATAATTAATGTTGTAATACTATTTATTTCCCAGATTCAGAAATTCTGAATGTAATCTTAAACATATTACGATGAAATTTGAGCATCGAAAAATACTCAAAGACTTACAAGTCTGCATTTGGTTTAAATTTGGTGGCCACTACTTTGGGTAATCTAAAAGTAGCTTGGGGATTAAGACTTGTATTAATACATTCAATGTAGGAATTAGAGCTAGTATTTTGAAAACTTCACCTAATTTGGTGTTATACTGCTGTTAACCAATTCATTTAAATACTTGCTCTATGGTGTACGCCAAAGGAACTAGTAAAAATTAGACTTTTGAAAAAGAATAGAAATTAACCAAAGTGCCTTGACTAAGGTTACGTGATTCATTGAACTCTGATTTTTTGATTTCGAACTATTTATATAGCCCCCCTTTCAAAAAGGCAGATTTAAACGCCTAAAACTGATTCTAGATTCGGCAAAATTCGCCTTATGAAAGTAATAATTGAACCCGTTGTCATCCCCTTCGAGTAAACTATTCATATGTCATTTGAGTTTATTGATCTTTTCGCTGGTATCGGCGGGATGCGATTGGCCTTTGAGGATGCTGGGGGAACTTGTGTGTTTTCTTCAGAGTGGGAAAGTCTCTGCTTATTGAAATTAAATCTAATGAACATATCTTTTAGCATTTAAAAGTTTCCTATTATGCCACTTAAGCGTCCTTACATGCTTTATAAAAGAGTAGTTATATGGATTACAATTTTTTCACTTCGTTTAGTATCTTATTTTTACACAAAGATAAAACTAAATAAATCTAATTCAAAAATTAGTACTGTAGATCAATCATTTACCATCCCTGCACTCTTATCAAATAATGGCAGTAATCACGACCTTGCAATTATGACAGTCGTGAAGAACGAAGGCGCTTATCTTGAAGAGTGGATTAACTTTCATTTAAAGCAAGGAGTACAATATGTTTATATATTAAATCACAACAGTAGCGACAATACTAGTAAAATTCTCCTACCGTACATAAAGAATCTGCAAGTTCAGGAAATAAATGTAAATATTACTACTTCTGTTTTTGTCCAAGAATTGGTACTTAAACATTTTCTTGCCATGCGGCCAGCGTTTCGTTGGATTATGTTCATCGATGTAGACGAATTTGTTTATCATAAATCTGGGGAAAATCTGGTGCAATTTTTAAATAAATTTTCTCAGGAAGATTGTTTGAAATTTTCCTGGAGAAATTTTGGTACAAGTAATCATTTGTTGAAACCTGAAGGTAAAGTGATAGATAATTTTAAATATTCATTTGTACCAACTGGTGAACAAAAGGAAATATTTCTCAGAAGCTTCCCAGATTTATTTAAGTATAAATCTGTCTTTAACCCTTCTAGGGTGATATGTGAGAACGTACATGTACCTGCTACAAATAGGTCTGCAGTTGATGTTTCAGAATTCATTTTCTGCAATCATTACATTACTAAATCGAGACTGGAATTTATCAAAAAAATTAAGAAAATACCGCGACCAGAAAATATAATGCACCAAACAAGGTTACGACGATTCAAGATGCTTAAAATTTTGGATTATTATGGTCAAATTTCGCATGATATCGATATTGCTAAATAATTATCTTTTTCTGAAAATTGATTACCTTAAACCCTAGGTTTAATTTTGTATTCCAACATTTTTTTGATGATAGATGTACGGTTATGATATTAATGCTGTATTAGGTTCAGGTGCAAATAAAAAGACAGCCCGCAGGCATATGAACTTCGAACCTTCTGATTTGTTGCTGGACAATGAATCTGTTTTTTAGCTTTTTGATTGTAACTTAACTTTTCGGTCAAGTATTGGCTAGATAAAAGAATTACTGAATATTCAATTAATTCCTAAGTAAAATTAATTGAAGATGTCCTTGTTTTTTTTTATCCTTTAGCAATGTAGTTGAATAATCAGAAATTATTCTTGGCTCAAATCCAAGGTCCGAAAAATCTCTTAACACACTATTTAAAGAATCATAGTTTGCTTGATCGTGCGTTGAAACTTCAACTGTAATTTCAAGAACTTCGGAAATATTTTTACTTTTTGCTAAGTCTTTTAAAATCTCATACTCTGCACCTTCGACATCTATTTTTATCACTATATTTTTCAAACCACTAATAATATTACATAGACTCTGAGTTTCTACTTCAAATTCAAGCAAATTTTTAAATTCTTTGGATTTAGCACCCTCACCGAAAGAACCCCCGGGTTTATAAACATTATGATGAAATTTAATTTTACTGCTACTATTAGAAATAAAGCAATTAATAGTTTCAATATTTTGATACTTATTTGTTTCAATATTTTTTACTAATTGATTATAATTAATTGGAGAAGCTTCAATAGCAATTAATTTAGTATTAGGGTATTTATCTTTGAAATACGCTGTTGCAATGCCAATATTAGCGCCAACGTCAATTATCACTCCTCCATTTAAATTTTTGAGTTTTTGATCTGTATTTTTTGTGAAAGTATAAATTTGATTTAGAAATATTTCTCTTAATATTAAGAGTGAATGATTTCTTAAACCTAGCGCATAGTCCAGCTTGATGCGAAGTATTTTTATACTGCTCCCTCTACTAAAAAAATAATACCCCAGAACTATTCTTAGTTTTTGCAGCCATGTTAAATCAGACAATAAGAAATTAAATAAATCTCTGATCCTTTTCATCCAATTATTCCAACCTTTCATAAATATGATTGTGCGCCCGCAGGGATTCGAACCCCGAACCTTCTGATCCGTAGTCAGATGCTCTATCCGTTGAGCTACGGGCGCAATCTTATGCGTTGGGAAGTCTAGCGATTTATTAGGACCTACCCAAA
>Ga0187844_10001658_pt1 | contig 16674 bp, 8 predicted proteins | sample SpaLakP09_SKY_50_FD_134517 | JGI IMG/M metagenome (GOLD analysis project Ga0187844, IMG submission 134517) | Oligotrophic lake water microbial communities from Sparkling Lake, Wisconsin, USA - SP09_SKY_50 | ecosystem: Environmental > Aquatic > Freshwater > Lake | place: USA: Sparkling Lake...
CTCGCATCTGGGTTTCCATCAGTCATTGCGATGGGCGGCACGTATCGGCGCCCGCCGCACCGTGCTGATCCACATGATTCACCGCCTGGAATACCACACGCTGTCGGCGCTGTGCCCGCCGGGGGTGGAGGTGGGGTATGACGGCTTGCGGGTGCGGGTGTAGAACTGTCGGTTTGTTATCACTTTTTCCCGTTCTGGGTGAGGCAGAGGTATATTCAATTTGCTATACTCATGCCTATGTCATTTTAGCTGATGGGTGCAACTGTGCTAGTAGGCTATTCGTGACATTTTCCACGTTATCCGATGATGTATCCCATCTCTGGATGGTGTTATATCCTCGACTCCCCGTGACTATGTTTTGTAATGTAACTAGAGCTTATTTCACTCGAGATGACTGAAGGCTAAATCAAAGCTCTCCTTTCATTAATGTCACTTGAAATTTGAGATGGGTGCCAATTTAGTTGATGCAGGGATAGCCAAGGTTTGATCGGGCACCTTCTTTAGTCATTCTCTTTTTTACTCTTGTTGCTATCTTCCTATCTTAATTCACATTTAATCCTGATTGGTTGGTTGGTATTTATTTTTAATCCCGGTTTCTTGTTGCTAAGTGTTTATTTGTATTAATTTTTATTGAGTAAAGATTGGATGATAAACTTGCAGTTTGCTAAATTTTGCAAGAAAAGATAGGGCTGCGTCTGAACAGGTCGTGGATATATCTCATTTGTAATGAGTATAGGGGGCGTGTGGGAGCGCTCATTCTTAATTTTCAGGCTTGCTTGACGTTCTGTTGCTAGCCATTCAGATTTGTTAATAAGTAATCGGCTTGCTCATGGGGTGTTTTTGGTGGGGAGTTTTTTCCTCCAGATTATGAGTTGAAAATTTTTGTGCGGTCTATTAGTTTTAATTAATGTATTGCTATTGCAAAAATGTATTGCGTTATTAGTTGATTTGATTGGTTGCAGTGAAATTATTTTGATAATAGTGCATGGGCGGTACTTGTATGATTTGTACGCTTGGGGTAATTTTTTACATTGTCAATGTATGTTTTAATGATTTTTAATTTATTATTAATTACAAGAGATGTTAAATGGTTAATATTGTAAAGCGTCGGGTTGATCTTCAGTTTGATTCGAAAAGTGCGCTAGGGTGGCTTCCTGGAGAGCCTATTGTTGAGACATTTCTCGACACAATATCGTTTTTTTTCCCCGCAGGAGAGAAATTTTTTATTGATTCGGTGTCGTATTATAAAGATCATATTGATGATCCAGTTTTGCTGGATCAGGTTCATAGTTTTATTTATCAGGAAGCGATGCACACCAGTGTTCATAATCGATGCAATAGTGCGTTGCTCGCTGTCTACCCTCAGGGGCGACGAGTAGGTTGTATGGCAGAATCTGTTTTGAATGGATTTAGGCGAATTTTTCCGAGGCAGTTCCAGTTGGCAATAAGTTGTGCCATTGAACATTATACGGCGATGCTGGCAGATAGCTTGTTTTATTATCTGGATTATATTCTAGAGCGAGCTCACCCTGATTTTGCCAAACTCTGGACGTGGCATGCTGTTGAAGAGACGGAGCACAAGGCTGTTTGTTTCGATGTCTATGCGGATCAGGTCGGTCGAGGGGCTTATGCATATTTGATGCGTGTTATTGCAATGGTAATGGTCACCATGCTGGGTGGGTTAGTGGTGGCTATAGGGATCATTCTGGTACAAAAAAATAGAAGAAAACCCCAATCCAATATTATTGGTGAGCCCGCGCCAAATTTGAAAAAAAATACTGCAGTGCTGGTGCATTCTTTAATTCCATGGAGATTGTGGTTTGATTATTTTAAACCATCATTTCATCCGTGGGATCATGATAATCGTCAGCAGATTGAATTTTGGAAGCAGCGCTTTCCTGATTTTGGTGTTTCTTCGCGCGCCGCGGCAAGGCAATAAAAATATCGAGTTTTTAATTTAATTTTATAAATAGAGTTTTTGAACTCAAAAAAATATTGTTTTAATAAAAAATCAGTATTTCCCCATGTTTGGCAAGTCATTAGTTGCCCTCGTTCGGTTTTTTGAAACTATAAATTATGCAAATAGCATAAATATGATTTTGAAATATTTTTTTGCGGTGATATACTCCGAATGAAATAGTAAACATTGTAAAAAATTGTCAATATTTATTGACAATTTAAAAAAATTGTGATCTGAAGTTTTGGCGTTGGCTTGTCTTCGGTTAGATGCGCCGTATTGTCGGTAGAGCATGCAAATTTTTTATTAAGTAATTTTGTGGGTGGTTTTCAATTTTCATGTTGAAAATCATGGGGTTGTGTTGCGATTTGGAATGTTGGTAATTTCAATTTTTCTGATCGAGGCCTGGCCGATTGATATGTGTTGATTTTCATGATTTCGAAAGTAGAGATGTGGTTGGATGGACCAAATAGTTCAGATTGAAGATTGCAATACATGTGAATGCGACGTACTGGGTCGTTCTGTGCCGGTAGCTTCTGCGGCCTCTGATCCGGTGGCGATTGTTGGTTTTGCCTTTCGTTTTCCAGGTGATCTAGCAGATGAGTCCACCTTCTGGGATGTGCTAAAGCAGAAGCGTGATCTGATTACACAGGTTCCTGCGGATCGATGGGCCGTTGATGAGTTGCAGCATGACAAGCGATCAGAGCCTGGGCGTAGCATTACCTTTGCAGCTGGTGTGCTGTCGCGCATTGATGAATTTGATGCTGGTTTTTTTGGCATATCTCCACGTGAAGCTGCTGTTCTCGACCCGCAACAACGTTTGCTACTGGAGTTGGCTTGGGAGTCTATGGAGCATGCGCGGATTCCCCCATCCAGTCTTGCCGGGTCTGATTGTGCTGTTTATGTGGGAATTTCCGGCTTTGATTACGGTATGCGAGGCCTGGATGATCTTGCGGTCATTACCTCTCACTCGATGACAGGTAATACGCTCAGTATTGCGGCTAATCGCATTTCTTATGTATTCGACCTGCATGGCCCATCGCTTGCCGTTGACACCGCCTGTTCATCTTCGCTGGTGGCTTTGCATCAAGCCTGTAACAGCCTGCGTTCCGGCGAAGCCTCTACGGCGCTCGTCGGGGGGGTAAATCTCCTTTTGCATCCTCATCCTTTTGTTGGCTTTACCAAAGCGTCAATGCTTTCTGCCGATGGTCGCTGCAAAACCTTTGATGATGCCGGTGATGGCTATGTCCGTTCCGAAGGTGGGGCGGTCTTGATGCTCAAGCCGCTTGATCAGGCACTGGCGGATGGCAACGATATTCATGCGGTGATTCTTGCCAGCGGAGTCAATGCGGATGGCGCGCGCAAAACCGGTATTACCATACCTAGCGGTGAGGGACAGGCTGAATTGATGCGCGCGGTATTGGCTCGTAGCGGCCTACGCGCAGATGATGTTGACTTTATTGAAGCGCACGGTACTGGCACCGCCATTGGCGATCCTATCGAGACTGCGGCTATTGCCCAGGTCTACGGCAAGCCGCGTAGTTGCGCCCTCCCCATTGGCTCGGTCAAAGCCAATCTTGGCCATCTTGAACCGGCTTCAGGTATGGCTGGCTTGATCAAAACCATTCTGGCACTCAAAAATCGGGCCCTTCCGGCTTCGGTGCATCTGGAAAACCCAAATACACGTATTGATTTCAAGGCGCTCAACCTTGAGTTGATTACCGAGTACAAGTCACTAGCGTCCGAAAATGACAGACCGCTGGTGGCTGGATTGAATTCATTCGGCTTTGGTGGTGCCAATGCCCATGTCTTGCTGCAGGGTTTTGCCCAAGTGTCAGAGTCTGCTGTAAAGCATGAACCGGCTATGTTGCCGCCGCTATTTCTCTCGGCACACTCGGATGTTGCCTTGCAGGCTATGGCGCAGCGTTATGCTGACTTACTGAAAGACAAAACGGCCAAGGATTACTATGACATTTCCCATGCGACGGCCTTCGGGCGCGAGCGCCTGGCAAAGCGTCTTGCCATCTTGCCGGAATCACTGAATGCGGCAGTTGAGCAGCTAAGACAGTACGCTCGGGGCGAGGTGGCAAATGGGACTTACCGTGAGGATGCCTTGCCTCAATGCGGCGAGCTTGCCTTTGTCTATTCCGGCAATGGTGCGCAATGGGTGGGAATGGGGCAGGACCTCCTGAAAAACTCGCCACGGTTTGCTGCAATCATGGCCGATATGGATACCGCCATGCGGCCCTTGGCCGGCTTTTCTCTACTCGAAGAGCTCGGGGCCGCAGCGAGTAGTACAAGACTTGATGATACGACCATCGCCCAGCCCTTGCTGTTTGCCATTCAAGTGGCACTGACCATCATGTTACGTGAGCAGGGCATCAAGCCTGTTGCCGTGGCGGGGCACAGTGTTGGAGAGATTGCCGCTGCGTGGGCGGCGGGAGCTTTTGATCTTGCGCAGGCCATTCACGTCATTTGCGCCAGAAGCCAGGCTCAGGGCCTGATGCGTGGCAAGGGACGAATGGCTGCGCTGGGTATGTCTGCCCTGGCTGCAGAGGCGCTTATCCAGCAAATGGGCAGGTCCGATGTGGAAATCGCGGGGATCAACAGTCCTGGTAATGTCACGCTCTCCGGCAGTCTTGAAAGTCTGCAGCTTTTGCAGCAGGCCATCGCAACCCAGGGGGTATTCTTCCGCTTGCTGGATCTGGATTATGCCTTTCATAGCAGTCAGATGGATCCAGTCGAGTCGGATCTTGCGGGGCGCCTGGTTGGCCTGCAAGCAAACCCCACCAAGGAGGCAATCTTTGTCTCCACGGTCACTGGCGATGTAATGGACGGAGCTGTCCTTGACCAGCACTATTGGTGGCGCAATATCCGGGAGCCGGTACGCTTTGCTATGGCGATGGAGAAGTTGGCGCGGCTGGGCTGTCGTGTTTTTGTCGAAATCGGCCCGCATGCCATTTTGCAGCGTTATATCGGCGAATGTCTGGCCTCCATTGATATCCAAGGCCGTGTTATCCCGACACTGCGGCGGAATGATGATGGTGTCTCCAGGTTGCAGGAAGCGGCCTTGCGGGTCCAGCTCCACCAGACGGTAGCTGGACTGCATAGCTATTTCCCAGTGCTGGGTGAATATGTCCGCTTGCCTAGTTACCCTTGGCAGCGCGAGCGCCATTGGATGCCGTGGACCAGCGAAGGCTTGCGCTCCATTGCGCGGCAGCGTGTACATCCCTTGTTGGGGTGGCATCTGCAGGATGCTGATCAGACATGGGAGAACACGCTTGACCCGGTGGTACTGCCTTGGCTGGAAGATCACAAGGTGGGTGGGGCGATTGTTTATCCTGGCTCGGCTTATGCCGAGATGGCTCTGGCTGCTGCGCGCGAGCAATGGGGAGGAGCGCATTTCATTGTCGAGCAACTCGATATTGTCGCCCCCATGGTATTTGATGGCGAGCATGCCCGTAGCCTGCGTTTCACACTGAATCTGCGAGATCATGGTTTTCAGATCAAGAGTCGTCAGCGACTGAGTGACGACGAATGGACAATCCATGCTGCTGGCCGACTGCTGGCCTCTGTCGGCAGAGTACCTGTCGCCAGTATTGCTCCCCCTGCCGAGCCTGCCATCACGCATGACAAGGAAACTCACTATCGACTGGCCTCATGCCTGGGGCTGGATTATGGTCCTGCCTTTCAGGGAATGCTGAGTGCGCGCTTTGCTAGTGACAGATTGGAAGCGCAATTGGAATTGCCGCCAACGCTGCAGCAGGATGAATACCTGCTGCACCCCGCCGTGCTTGATGTGTGTTTTCAGTCATTGGTGAATTTCGTCGCTGATGAAGTGCGTGGTGAGCAGGGTGTCGCTCTGTTGCCAGTCAAGATGGGTCGTATCGAATACTGCGCACCGGGTGATGTCGCCTTCTTCCGCGCATTCATGCGCAGTAGAGGTACGCGCTCGGTCATGGTGGATTTCGAACTGTTCAACGCGACGGGGGAGTTGCTTGCCAGGGTTGCCGGCTGTCGTTTCCGCGCTGCACATCTCAAGCGCAACACCCTGCAAAAAGTGTCGAACTGGTGCATGCGGCCGTGGTTGCATCCCCATCCTATGGATGACAATTTTTCGCATATGGCTTTGCCAGATGCACATGCATCTGTACGGCACGTGCTCGGCACGCTGGCTGCCGAACGCCAGATGTGGTTCAAGCAAATCTTGCCCCTCAGTGAGGTGTTGGTTCTTGCGTTTGCTTATGAAGCATTCCAGCAACTGGCGCAGCAGCGACCAGACGACTGGTTCCAAACATTCAGCTCGCGGCTGGCAACACCTTATGCACGCTGGTTGGCCGATGTACTGCGTGGTGAAGGCCTTTTGCGTCAGGACGCTGGGCAATGGCTTATCGAGAACGATGCCGATTTGCCTCCAGCTCAAGACCTCTGGCAAACGCTATTGCGAGATGCGCCCGACTACCTGCCGCACCTTACCTTGTTGGGGCGCGCTGGCCTTGCTTTGCCTCGCTTGCTTGATGGCTCGGAGGATGCCGCAAAGCTGCAAGAAGAATTGCAGCATTCACCTGTGGCTGAAGTTCTGTATAGCGACGACCCGGCCTATGTTGGCGTGCGCTATGCGCTGGAAAGCGTCATGGCCAGTCTTGCCGCCAACAAACCGGCATCCCGCCGCTTGCGTGTGCTGGAGCTGGCCGCTGGGCAAAGCGACCTTCCCAATATACTGATCAGCGCACTAGGGGAAGATCAATTCGATTATGTTTTGGCACTGTCGGATGAATCGCTGCTTGCTAGGCAGCAGGGTGAATACCACGACTATCCCAATATCGCCGTGGCAGTGTTTGACGCGGCATCACTCAGTCTGAGTGCCGAACAGCCCGTGTCGGATCGCTATGATGTGATTGTCTTGCGGCATGTATTGCATAGAGCAAGAGATGCACGCTCTGCGTTGGCGCAATGCGGGCAGATGCTTGCCGCAGGTGGCATGCTGGTGCTGGCAGAACGCCATCCAGACTGGTGTGCCAGTTTGCTGGAAGGGCTCAATCCAGCCTGGTGGCACGATGCACAAGGTGACGAGCAAGCTCCGCATGCAGCTCTACAGGCTCCGGAAGTATGGTCACTGGCAATGGCTGAGGCTGGGTACTCCGATGTCGAAGCCGTTATCGAACCTGCAGCGGAAGGACTGGCTGAGGGGGCCTATTTGCTGCTTGGCCGCGCTAGCCAGACGATCATGCTGGCCACCCCGGGCTTGCCGCCTGCATCGTGGTTGCTGCTATCGGATACCTGCTCTGCCGGGCTGGCAGAGCGACTACGTCTTCAACTTGAAAATGCTGGGCAGCAAGTCGTCATCGCCACGGAAATCGTTAGTGCAGCTGATCATGGTGCAGACCATGTCGTTCACTTGCTGGCTTGGGATGATGCCGTAGAGCATGCAGCAGACGCTGTCTGCAAACTGCATGAACTGGTCCGTCTGCTGGAGTCCGCGAGCGGCAAGATACCCCGACTGACTGTGGTTTCACGAGGCGGCGGCCTGCTGGATCGTCTTGGCGACGGACCGCTGCCAAATCCGGTGCAGTCGGCGCTGTGGGGGTTTGCTCGCGTGGTCATGAATGAATGCCCGCAATTGTCCTGCCGGGTAATTGATCTGCACAGCGATCCTGCCGCGCCATCACTTGCACGACGTTTGGCCAACGAATTGCTGTACCTGGATGGCACCAATGAGGTGGTGTTGACTTCTGATGCGCGCTACAGCCCGATGATGATGGAGTGCGGGGAAGCATCCAGCGTTTCGGCTCCGTCCGATGCGCGCTATCGCCTGGATTTCCATGTGCCAGGAAAATTGCGCAACCTGCTATGGATAGCGCAAGACGAGCACCCGCTGCAGGAAAATCAGGTAGAAGTCGCAACCCGTGCGACCGGTTTGAATTTCCGCGATGTCATGTATCTGATGGGCCTGCTTCCCGACGAAGCTGTCGAGAAGGGTTTTGCGGGAGCCAGCCTAGGGCTTGAGTTTTCCGGTGTGGTCACCCGCGTGGGCGGCAAGGTGAATACCTTGTCACCTGGTGATGCAGTCATGGGCTTTGGTGGCTCGTGTTTTGCCAGTCATGTGGTGACAAGAGCCGATGCGTTGGAGCGCATTCCAGAGGGGTGGACGTTTGAAGCGGCCGCCACGGTGCCCACGGTATTCCTTACCGTGTATTACGCACTCAAAAAACTGGCTGACCTGCAGGAAGGTGAAAGAGTACTGATTCATGGTGCTGCAGGGGGCGTGGGTATTGCCGCCATTCAATTGGCTCGGCGATTGGGGGCCGAGGTCTTTGCCACCGCGGGCAGCGATGAAAAACGAGACTTTGTTGCTTTGCTTGGCGCCGATCATGTGTTTGATTCCCGCAGCCTTTCGTTTGCAGACGATGTACTGGCAGCAAGCGGCGGAGAGGGTGTCGATGTCGTACTCAATTCGCTGGCCGGCGAAGCCATGCGGCGCAGCCTTGATGTGCTCAAACCCTTCGGGCGCTTCCTTGAGCTGGGCAAGCGCGACTTCTTCGAGAATACGCCGATTGGCCTGAGGGTTTTCAAGGACAACATCAGCTACTTCGGCATTGATGCCGATCAGCTGCTGACCGGTCGTCCTGGTTTTGCTGCACAGGTTTTCCGTGAAGTCATGGCGCTATTCCATGAGCAGGCACTGACACCCTTGCCCTTCCGGAGTCTCCCGGCCTGTCGTGTTGTCGATGCTTTCCGCGTGATGCAGCAGGCACGGCATATCGGAAAAATCGTGGTGTCCCAGAAAGGCAGCCGGCCTGCCGTGTGGCGGCCTCCTGCGTCGCCAGCCACATTCTGCATCGAGTCGGATGTGAGCTGGCTGGTGTCTGGCGGACTGTCTGGCTTTGGTTTGGAGTCGGCCCGCTGGCTGGCAGAGCGTGGGGCTCGCAACTTGGTGTTGGTCGGCCGTCGTGGTCTGGATACGCCGGGCGTACACGATGTACTAAGCAGTCTGCTTGCACTGGGTGTACAGGTTACTGTCCGTGCCTGCGACTTGACGGACCGCCAGGCCGTTGCTGACTTGGTGGAGGATATCCAGCGCACCCTGCCACCTCTGGCCGGCGTTTTGCATGCGGCTGCCGTATTTGACGACAAGCTGATCGGGAAAATGGATGCGCAGAGCATCCAGTCTGTATTGAGTGCCAAATTGTTGGGAGCCTGGCATCTGCACCAGGAAACGCTGCCGCTTACTTCACTGAAACATTTTGTCCTGTATTCCTCGGTCACGACCGCTATTGGTAATCCTGGGCAAGCCAACTATGTTGCTGCCAACACCGGCCTGGAAGGCCTGGTTGCCCTGCGTCGGCGTATGGGTTTGCCGGCCAACGCCATTGCTTGGGGACCTATTGGCAATGCCGGCTATCTGAATCGCCACCAGGCGGTAAAAGATGGTCTTGAACAGCGCTTGGGCAGTGCCGCCCTGACAACGGCAGCCGCGCTGGCACAGCTAGACCGAGCGCTGGCTGAGGACAATGCACTTTTTACCCCGGCCAACTTTGATTGGAATGTGCTGGCACCCCTGCTACCAGGCTCTTCCAGTAATCGCTTCACCATGCTTAACCGTCATCGGCAAGATGCCGGCCACGCCGGTGAGTCAATCGACATCCGTGCTCTGATTGCAGGAAAACAGCCAGAAGAAGCCGAGGTGATCGTGCGGGAGCTGGTGGTGCAGGAAGTGGCCAATATCCTGTGCATCGGTGCCGATCGTATCGAGCATAACCGTTCACTACATGATCTGGGCATGGACTCCCTGATGGCCGTTGAACTGGCGATGGGTCTTGAGCAGCGCTTTGGCATTCAATTGCCAGTGATGATGCTCAACGACTCTCCCACCGCCGGCAATGTGACCGCACGCATCATAGAAAAACTGACGGGGGCAGGCAATGCCTTGCCAGAGGGTGAAGTGGATATGGTCGCTGGGCTTGCACGTCGGCACGGCGAAGGGCTGAGCCAGGACGATATGCAGCTGTTAAATGATGAGGCGCGCAAATTGGCGCAGTCGGGGGCCAGTTTGATCCTATGAGCAACGAACTCGTACAAAAAAACAAAGTGCAGCTGATTGATCGCATTCTGGGAAAGAAAACCAGTAGCGGCAGCAGGGGACTTGGTCTGCCGATGATACCCAAATCCGGCAGCGTTGCCATCCCGGAGGCACATACCCGCTTTGATCGCCATCCCGCATATGAACAGATGCTGGTACCCAAGGCTGCAGCAGATCGGCTGGGTCTGGATAATCCTTTTTTCAAGGTGCACGAAGCGGTTGCTGGTGCGACCACCCGCATTGCGGGGGTCGAGTACCTTAACTTCTCCAGCTACAACTATCTGGGGCTGGCCGGACACCCGGAGGTCAATCGGGCCTCCAAGCAGGCCATCGATCATTATGGAACCTCGGCCTCGGCCAGTCGGCTGGTAGCGGGGGAACGACCCATTCAGCGAGAGCTGGAGCAGGAACTGGCCCGGCTATATGACGTGGATGATTGTGTTGTATTTGTCAGTGGCCATGCCACCAATGTCAGCACCATCGGCTATCTGTTTGGGCCCAAAGACCTGATCATTCATGACAGCCTCATTCATAACAGCATCTTGCAAGGCATCCAGTTGTCCGGCGCTGCCCGGCGTTCGTTTCCACACAATGACACCGTTGTGCTCGAGCAGATCCTAGCCGAAATCCGGCCACAGTTTGAGCGGGTCCTCATTGTGGTCGAGGGACTGTACAGCATGGATGGTGATCTACCCGACCTTCCCGCGCTGATTGAAATCAAGCGGCGTCACAAAGTCTTCCTGATGGTCGACGAAGCACATGCGCTGGGCGTGCTGGGTAAATCCGGCAAGGGCATACACGAACACTTTGGCGTGGCAGGCAAGGATGTCGATATCTGGATGGGGACGCTCAGCAAAACGCTTGCCAGCTGTGGCGGCTATATCGCCGGTGAGCGTGCTCTGGTCGAACACCTCAAATATGCAGCTCCAGGCTTTGTTTACAGTGTTGGCTTGTCTCCGGTACTGGCCGCCGCTTCGCTCGAAGCATTGCATGTCATGCAGCGTGAACCCGAGCGTGTCACCGCATTGCGCACGCGTGGACAGCAGTTGTTGAGCAAGCTGCAACAGAGAGGCATCAATACTGGCTTTGCCGAAGGCTATGCCATTGTCCCCATCATCATCGGTAGCTCGATCAAGGCCGTGCGCTTGTCAAACCAGCTGTTTGCCCAAGGCATCAATATCCAGCCCATTGTTTATCCGGCGGTTGAAGAGAAGGCGGCAAGATTAAGACTTTTCCTTTCTGCATTGCATAGCGAGCAGGATATTGAATCAGTTTGTCAGGCCATTTCCAAATTGGTGTGACTGTCAGATATCGGAACGAACAACATCATGCATAGCGCTAATCGTATTTTCCGCCGTCCAGCCACATTGCTGAGTGTGGCACTGGTTTGTTCATTGAGTGCCTGTGGAACATTTCCCGGCTGGATATCCGCAAGCGGCCCAAGTCGCGACCAAGTGCAAAGTAATCCAGATACCAAGCGGATAGAGGGAATCAAGCTGGTAGATGTAGATGACGCACTCACCAGAAAACTGGCCGAGGCCAAGCAGTTGGGGAGCTTCTCCGATGTATTTCCCAGCAAGTCCTCCAATAATTACCTGATTGGGCCGGGCGACATCATTGAGGTTTCTATCTGGGAAGCACAGCCGGCCATGCTGTTCAGTGGTGTTGCGCTGGATGCCAAAACTTCGGCTACCACCGCTCCGGCAGTTACGCTGCCCGACCAGATGGTCTCCCCGGAAGGCATGATCAGTATTCCTTTTGCCGGCAAGGTTGTGGTGAGGGGGCGCACCATAGATCAGATCGGTGATGACATTACCAAGCGACTGCATGGCAAGGCCAATCGCCCGCAGGTACTGGTACGAGTGGCCAAGAACAATACCTCGAATGTCACCGTGGTAGGCGATGTCACCACCAGTGCCACCCTGGCCCTGACCCCCAAGGGCGAGCGTCTGATCGATGCTCTGGCACTGGCCGGTGGCGTCAAGCAGCCGATCAGCCGCATGGCTATCCAGCTGTCGCGTGGCGAGGTAACCACGACCATGGCACTGGACTCCATCATCCGCGATCCCAAACAGAACATCATGCTGAAACCTGGTGATGTGGTGACTGCCTTGTTCCAGCCGCTCAGCTTTTCCGTCTTGGGTGCCACTGGCAAAAATGATGAAATCCCATTTGAAGCACAGGGTATTTCCCTAGCGCAGGCGCTGGCCCGTTCTGGTGGTTTGAACGATGGTCGTGCGGATGCCCGAGGTGTGTTCATTTTCCGCTTTGAAGACCCAAAACTGCTAGCCAGCACTGCCCCGCAACACATGGTCAATGGTCTGGTACCCGTGGTTTATCAGGTGGACTTACGTGACCCCGCCTCATTCTTTGTTACGCAGAATTTCCCCATTCAGAATCGTGACGTTCTCTATGTCACCAACTCGCCAGTCGCGGAGTTCCAGAAGTTTCTCTCTCTGGTTATTTCTGTAGCCGTGCCGAGTGTGTCTCTCAACAATTCATTCAAATGAAAAAAATGATGTTATCGCTGGGGCGTGATGGCGGGTGGCAATATGGCAGCGCCTAGAAATCCGCTGGCAATTACTTTTGATGTTTGGCGTGCCATTTTTTTGCGCGAGGCACTGGATCGCCTTTTTGATATGCGTGCTGCCTGGTTCTGGCTACTGATGGAGCCGGTCATGCATATCGGCTTTATCACCGCCTTGTTTACCGTGGTGCGTCTCCATCGAATTGCCGGAGCAGATACCACGGTATGGATTATTGTCGGCATGCTGGCATTTTTCCTGTTTCGTCGTACTGGTATTCAGGTGATGTACGCAGTCGACTGTAATAGCCCAATGTTTGCTTATCGGCAGGTTCGACCATTTGATACAGCTATTGTACGTGGCGGACTGGAAGGTTTCTTGATGTTACTTGTTTCAATCATCATTCTGCTGGCAGCTGCTTTTCTTGGGCACGATGTCATTCCCGCAGATTTGGTTCAGGTGGTGGTGGCATTGCTGGGGCTGTGGCTGTTTGGCCTAGGATACGGACTGGTTTCATCCGTACTCATGGCGCTAATACCGGAAACCGAACATATTCTCAAAATATTGATGATGCCGCTCTATCTTATTTCTGGTGTCATCATGCCGATAGGATCTATTCCACAGCCCTATCAGCAATGGTTGATGTTTAACCCCATTGCCCATGGTCTGGAATTGGTTCGGCAGGGTTATTCGCCCTACTACCATGCAGCGCCTGGAACCAGTATGGTTTATATGTATGGCTGGACGCTGGTCAGCATATTACTTGGGCTGATGCTGTACCGACGCTTTGATTTAAAGCTGGTGACACAATGATTATCGTCAATGACGTACACAAACGTTATAAAACCGAGCATGGCATGGGTAAATGGGTGCTGCACGGTGTCAATTTTACCATTCCCCGTAATTTGAATGTCGGCCTGATAGGCAAGAATGGTGCGGGTAAATCGACATTATTGCGCATGATAGGTGGGGCCGATCATCCCACCAAGGGCAGCATAGAACGCCGTTGCAAGGTGTCTTGGCCTATGGGGCAGGGTGGGCTCGAAGGCACCCTCAGTGGACGACAAAACGCCAAATTTGTTTGCCGTGTTCATGGACACCAAGCCGATCTGGCTGATCGATTGGCATTTATTCAAGATTTTTCCGAATTAGGTGCTGCTTTTGATGAACCTGTCTGTACCTACTCTTCAGGTATGCGCTCCCGTCTGCAGTTTGGTTTGTCACTGGCGTTTGACTTCGATGTATATATTTCAGATGAAGTGACCGCTGCAGGTGATGCTGCATTCAGACAAAAGGCAGCCAATGCTTTTAAGTCAATGACCTCGCAGTCCGGGCTGATTATGGTTGCGCATGATGAAGGAACCCTCAGGGATTTTTGCCAAGCTGGTGTCTGGATTCATGATGGCAAGGCGCATTGGTTCGATGATATCGAAGATGCGCTTAAGGCTTACCGGGATACCCTTCCCAAATGACAGATTACACTAATTCAAGCAATGAAATGAAACTGACTGGTATGGGAAAGCTATTTAATAGTATTCGCAGTGATTTATTTTCGATCAGGTTATTTAGCCGCCTGATTCAACTGGTATTTGTTCTTGCCCTATTGAGCTGTACCTATTGGCTGTTTATTGCATCGGATCGCTACGAGTCCAGTGCCAGCATGATCATTCGCAAAACTGACTCTTTGACCCAGCAAAGTGTAGACCTGCCCTTGCTGATTTCGGGGGTTTCTTCGGCCAGCCGGCCAGACCAGTTGCTGCTACGGGAGTATCTCTTGTCTGCCGACATGCTGAAAAAGCTGGATGGCAAGCTGCAGTTGCGTCATCACTATAGCGATAGCCGTTTCGATATATTTTCCCGGCTGTGGCAAGAAGACATGCCGATAGAGCTGTTCCAGCGCTATTTCGAAAAACGCGTCAGTGTGGATTACGACGAGTTTGCCGGTGTGCTGCGTGTCAAGGTGCAAGCCTACGATGCAAAAACCGCACAGGCTATTGCTGCCGCGATGGTCGCCGAGGGTGAACGGTATATGAACCAGCTGGGTCATGAAATGGCCGAGACGCAGGTTAATTATCTGGTGAATCAGGTACAGGTTTCGCTGCAGCGCTCCCAGCAGGCTAACCAGCTGCTGGTGGACTACCAGAACAAAAAGGGTTTGCTCTCGCCCCAGGCTACCGCGGAAAGCATCAGCAGCATTATTGCCGGGCTGGAAAGTCAGCGCGCACAACTGCAAACCCAGCTGGCCACCTTGCCCAAGTCGCTGGATGCCGATCACCCGAATCTGATGATGCTCAGACAAGCTATCGGCTCGGTGAACAGCCAGATTGCCCAGGAGAAAGCCCGTTTGGCCAACCCGTCTGGCAAGACGCTGAATGTCTCCATGGAAGAATTCCAGCGTCTGCAAATGGACGCAGGCTTCAAGCAGGATGTGTACAAATCGTCGCTGGCCGCCCTGGAAAAGGGGCGTTTCGATGCCGCGCGCATGCTGGACAAGGTCTCGGTATTGCAATCTCCCAGCCTGCCTGAATTCCCGCTTGAACCACGCCGTCTTTACAACATTCTCGCCACCTTGATTATCGCCGGCATGCTGGCCGGCACACTCAAGCTGCTGGAAGGCATTGTGCTGGATCACCTCGATTGATGATTTTCTGAGACTCCCCATGCAAAAAATTCAAATTCTGCACCAGTCTGGGCAAGTTTCCGTCGAGAGCCAGTCGCTGGTCCTGGCGGATGAAAACAAAATGCTTATCGAACAGCTGCACCTGGTGCAGGAAGAACTGGAACGGCTGCATCAGGATCGCGATGTCCCCACGGGAGTCTTGCCACCCGGCCATAAATTGCTATGGGTGGATGACGAGCTACCCGATGTCCTGGCGGAAAACACCCGCTTGCAAACCAGGCTGGCAGTACAGGCTCAGATTCATCAGTGTGAAAGCACGGCTGGCTTGAACAGCCAGCTGGGCACTCTACTGATCCAGAGCGTAGATCACCCTGCCAGCCTGTGGGCTTTGCCCGGCAAGCTGTGGAATGTGTGGCGCTCTTATCACAAGCAGCCACCAGCAGTCCTGGGTGGCAAGAGTTTTGACAAGGTGCTGGAGGCTTGGGGAGCAGGAGGCCTGCCCGCGGTGGAGGCCCTGCTGGAAAATGCGGCGACCTCGCCGTTTATCCAGGCAAATGCCTATACCGCCGTGGCACGCAGTCTGGTGCACAAGGACAGCCGTCATGCCGCCGAGGCATCGCGCCGCGCCTATGCGCTGGACCCCAAACCATACCGGCTGAAATGGTTGGCCTTGCGCCTGCACGAGGCGGGGGAACTGGCTGAGGCCGAAGTCATGCTGGAAGCATTGCCCGCCGATATCCAGATCAGCGAGTCGGAGGCCAAGCAAATCCGCCAGCTGCGGCATGAGGCCGAATACTGGCGCAAACTGGAGGCGAAGCGGCAAACCGGCTACGCCGAAAAGCGAGCCAAGGTGGAGGCCACGATCAGGCAGTTGACCGAGCAGTGCACCGAGCAAGCGCAGCAACTGGAAGCCGGACTGCGTGAAATTGCGCAGCTAAAGCGGGATCAAAGCCAGTGGCAACAGGATTCCAGCAGTTGGCAGCAGCGTTCACAGCAACAGCAGGCAGCACTTGCCGAGTGTCAAGGCCAGCTGGCGGCACTCAGTCTGGATGGCTCGACCCTGCAGCAGGAGAACGCTGAACTGCAACAACAGAGTGCGCAGCTGCAGGAAGAACACCGCTTGCTTCTCGAGCAAGTGACCCAACTGCAAGAGGCAGTTGAAAGCCATTATCGGCAAGCTGCTGTGGTTGAACAGGAAAAAGCATTGCTGTTGGCGCAGTGTGACGCGCATAGCCGTAGTGTGCTGGCACATGAGCATGAGCGTGAGAGCCTGCTCAAGCAATTGGCTGCTGCCGAGCAGAAGCAGGCCGAGCAGCTGCAGTCCGGGCAGACCGCCTTGGCTGCCCTGCAGTCCGAGCTGCACACCGCACAAGCCGAACGTGCCAGCTACGCCGCCGAGCAGGCCAGTGCCATCGCAGCCTTGCAGCAAGCCAAGGCCGCGCTGGAACAGGACAAGAGTGCACAGGCTGCGCAACTGGCTGCCCTGCAGTCC
>Ga0187844_10001661_pt1 | contig 16642 bp, 16 predicted proteins | sample SpaLakP09_SKY_50_FD_134517 | JGI IMG/M metagenome (GOLD analysis project Ga0187844, IMG submission 134517) | Oligotrophic lake water microbial communities from Sparkling Lake, Wisconsin, USA - SP09_SKY_50 | ecosystem: Environmental > Aquatic > Freshwater > Lake | place: USA: Sparkling Lake...
AGGAGAGATATACTGGGTCAATATCACATCCATTCAGTACCAAATCATAACCCAATATGCTTTGATATAATTTACCGTAATCATAATACATGTCGCCGTTGAGCGTCAATATACCATCCACCTGTCCTTTCATGTCTATCAATTTATAATTGTTGTTGTAATCCAATATTATATTGGAAAACCAAAAGTCGCCATGTATGACTGGAGCAATCGTTGGATTATAGGTTCGGTGTAATTCGTCAATGATAGAGTCAAATACTTCGCGTGCATCATCAAATGAATAATCTGTTGGTGTAAATCGGTCTCTCAGTTTTTTGAAATAATTGTTGTGTATATTGGCGTCGCTTAGGTTGATCGGGTGATTCTGTCTATGAAATAAATGTAATATATTGATTAGGTCATTTATATTTCTCTCTGTGATTAGTTTATTTTTATATAAAAAATAAAGAGGTATTCCCTTAACATAATCTATGGTCAATTCTACTTGCTGATCAATCTTATTGAAATTGTGCAACTTGGGGAAATGATGAGAGATCGCATCGGGTATGTTTTGATAGTAATGTAACTCGCCCTTCAATATACTATATGGTCCTGTTTTTTTAACAAGATTGTCGCTCTTTTTAATGTCGTTGAACTTATTATTAGATACCTTGTTGTGTATAAACTCAATACTTTCCACATTGATACCAAAATAAGAGATGTCATTAATATACGGATTCAATGCCTTGTCATCTATATAGATGTCTGCGATGGGTTTACCAAAGATCAACTCGTCGTATTCTATATTGTATTTTTCTAGGGTTTGGATGGTGACTAACGCAATATCTTTGATGACTTTACCAACATTGTTGTGATGCGCCTTCATTCTTCTCGCCGTGTGAATAATAATTTCATGCCCCGATTGTTTTAACTGTTTCAAAAGATCAATCATTTTATGTATTGGTTGTACCGTTGAATAGTCACCACACACAGTTGGATTGGTAACAAGTGTATTGTCTAAATCAAAACAAACTCGCAACGGTTTTGCAAACAAGGTATTCTGATTACCGATCAACTTAGTATATTGTATATAAATGGGTGCGATTGGTATTTGATCTTTGATCATTAAATTGTAAATCTGGGAAAAGTAATATTGATTGCATTCCTTGATTAGTTTTTCACAATATTGCTTAAATATGGCCACCGAAACAAACCCGTAAATACCGCTACAATAATTGTCAGATATTTTTACTTTTTCTTCAATCTTACTAACCAGGTTGTTCTCTATTTTAATAAATGAATAATGAGTTTCATCTTTATTATTTCCATATCCAATGAAATTCTTGTTTTCTAATTTGGGAATATTATGTACATTGTCGTTATCAATAAATACAACGGATTCATTGTCGGTAAAAGATTGAATACCAATGTATGCAGTTTCGGCCGGGCCTCGGGTTAAATAATCAATCTTGACAAAATGTATTATTCTCTCTTTGAACAAATTGATGATGATCTCTTCAAAGTTGTATTCTTTTAAATAAACATTGTAAAAAATATAAATTTCATTGCTTGGAATATTTTCAATGATATACTCAATTAAATGACGTCCGTTCACATAATTGAGAGGATTGGGAAGAGAAGACGATTGTTGAATACCTCCACAAAGAATAATGTATTTCATTTATTATTATATATATAATAATAATAGAATATTTCGTATATATATGAAACCAGAATATGTTTTGATTATTTTAACTATATGTTTGGCACTATCCGTCGTGATCAATAAAAAAGAGGGATTTACAGAAGGTATACCACAAATAATTCATCAAACTGCGCCAAATGATAAATCAAAATGGCCGGAATTATGGTTCAAATGCCAAGCTTCTTGGAAAAAAATGTATCCAAACTACACGTATAAATTATGGTCGGATGAAGACCTGGATGATTTGATAAAAAACGATTTTCCAGATTTTTATGAGATATACACAAACTATGATATGAATATGAAACGGTTTGACATGGCTAGATATTTCATTTTATATAAACATGGGGGGATATATGCAGATATGGATTTTATTTGTTTGAAACCTTTTTTAGAAAATTTACCACAAGATAAAATTAGTATTGTGGAAAGTCCGTGGTTTAATGAACCTCTACAAAACTCGTTAATGATTAGTCCAATCAATCATCCATTTTGGTTGAAAGTGATTGAAAAATCAAAGTCTAGAGTAAATCATCATATATTGAGCGCAACTGGTCCTAAGTTAATTTCTGATACGGCAGCTAAAAATAAAAATGTGATAAATGTATTACCCGCAAAATTCTACAATCCAAAAAATAGTACTTCGGAAGTAGAATTTATACCAGATGAATCCGTCATTACATTACATTACGGTACTAAAACATGGTAGTTATTTTTCATATTGTTCTATTATTGCCATTTTGGAAGCCAATACAGCATCAACATGATCCTCCGAAATGGTAGAATCATTGTCTGATTTGTAAGTAAACATGGGATATTTGTATGCATATGTTTTTGCTATTAAATATATGTATCCATCAGCATCGTGCGATCTTATTTTTGGATCAAGCTCGTATTTATTATTTTTATAAGTAGTATTTATGATTTTAGATGATCCTTTTTTATTAATAATATAGGACAGTGTACTTGAAGTAAGGTGATCTGTATAATCACCTACGCTATCCCAATCGTAAAATACATGGTCGCCTCCTAATGTATAACTTAACATGATAATCTCCCAATCGGACGGAGCATTATTTATAATTTCTTTTACACTCTTAGTCCAATACTTTTTAAATTCTAAATTAGCATCATCTTCCATGATGAGAGCAACATCATATTTGCTATCGTTGAATGTTTTTATTGCTTCTAAGTGAGATAATAAACATCCATATATTGTATCCTTTGCAACTAATTTTTCTTTTATCACAAGTTTAGCATACATTTGTTCAGGGTTTAGTTTACCATCAGCTGCGGTGATTCGTTGATTTGGTATATTTGAGAATGTATCATCTTTGAACATTTGCTTCATACTATCATATCTATCTTTGGAACGATCTAAATTGATCCAATAAACAATGTCTATCCCACTGAGATAATTATTCTCAAACCCTTCCTTATTATATCGTATCAATAGAGTGATCACTAATAGAAAAAATATAGCCAGAATAAAAATGAACAATTCATATTTTTTCATTATATTGTTCAATTATTTTTACTTATGATATTTTCTACTACAAAGTCTTGGGCCTTACCGTAATTAAATAAATTATGGACAAATAAATATGTATTTATTATATGCTGTTTTTATTCATGTTAACCATATTGGCGGCCTATATGTTATATTCCACTTTCAAAAAAAAGGAATATTTCACACAGAATAAATGCGCATTTTGTATACCATTACATCCAAAACATTTCAGCTATGGTTATGAAATAGCAGAAGATCTCAGCGACACCGATGCCGATTTGTATTTTATTTTTACAGACAAACATGAAAAGGATTTGTTTTACAAAAATTTGTATGCCAAATGCAATTATTTGATACTTGAAGATTTTGTGGATATATCTAGATTAGATGAAAATAGATCTTGGGTCAGTGTTAAAAAATTGTATGCACTTTCCAAGCTTCATACAAAATATGAATATATTAGCTGCATAGATTCCGAAGTGATGTTTATTAATAAAAAATTTTATAAAACTATGAAACGTGTAGCCAACACCAAAATAATATGTGGGGGTGATGTAAGTGATTCAGCAAATAAAGATTATTACAAAATTTTAAAAGAAAGTTTGACTATTATGCCACAAAAAGATCATGCAAAACTGAAACAACTATCACAAAATTACAAAATATATACGTGGTGGTCAAATCTTCCGGTATACGATTGTAGTAAAGCGGGTGAGTTTTTAAGTTGGATACAATTCAATAACAAAAAATTCATTGATAAAATTACATGGTACGTGTTTGACGACATTGTATATAACTATTTTGTTATTTTAAAATACAATTTCAAATTGTACGTGGTGCCAAATATCAACACAAGTTTGGAATATGCATCCAACAAAGTAATACAAAAGGTAGATACGGATGTGTGTAAATTATATTGGGTAAATTACTCGGTTTATAAAAAAGACGCCGATTATTATAAAACGAATGATTTCATACTAGCATATCATTTGGATAGATAAAAATCGCTATATTTTTCTATATAGTATTCTGTTGGATTATCCAAATAACTTTGTTCTTTTTCGGAATATCCCCTGCATTTTTTGACATCTTTGTGTGGATTTTTATTTTCTTTGCGACTACTCATCAAGTAATATGGATTATTCTCTCTATAACTATTTGAATCAAATATTTTATTAGAAATAAATGTCATATCACTGTCTGATAAATTGTATATTTTCTTGTAATATGTCCATGAATTATGGTTCAATTTGAATTGATCGTCTAGTATGTAAAAGTATTTTTTAGGTATATATGCAAACAAATCAACTATAACAGGATCATTTTTATATTTGGTTAAGCAAGTATTTGTATCGTAATTGTTGGCAATGAAGGAAATTTTATCTGATTCTGTATCTAATATATCATAAAAATCTGGCTTCAAAAATAAATCTATGCGGACAAATAAAATAAATTCATAATCATATTTTTTTAATTTATTTATATTATCAATCGTAGATTGTATCATGTAATCTCTTCCGTGCATTTTTTCTGATAAACGATTGATTACAATATTAAAGGGGTCGTACCACGTTTCCAATTGATTGCTGTATTTTGTATTCCTCGTATTGATAAGAATGTCCGCTTGATAACCTTTTTCGTTCAAGACTTCTTTGAGTTTTGCGTGGGTTATACTTGTATTTTTTTGTGCATTATATCCATAATTACTGTCTCGTTTCGTGGATCCTATATTACCTTCACGAAATGCGCCGCCATAATAACAAATAAGTGCCTTTTTATTTGCCCTTTTATCATCCGATTCAAATCCTTCTACTCTTCTTTTGAATACTATATATAATAAAACGAGCATTAATACAATGATTAAAAACATATATATTTCCTATATATTAATTATATCGCGAATCTTTTAACATTGACTCAAATGATAGTTCGCCTTTCAAAAAACATTTCAGCATGAGTGGATCATTTCCAGAAATAATCGTTGTATTGTCTTCTTGTCTGGGCAATTCCCTGGGACCAGAGAGATTCCAGTGGATCATTTTCAAATTGTTATGCTTGTAAGGTTTATTTGTAAAAAGAATGAAGTAATCGTCTAGTTCTTGTACTGGTGAAATGGCGTGGTACAACTCCTTTACAGCCTCGTTGAATGGCTTGGATACATTGATGGATTTGGATCCTGTGTATACGTGGCCTTTTGCAGCTGCAAGTGCAAATCCGATTCCTTCCACACAATCTACTGCAACCAAATAGTTTGACTTTGGATATGTTTTGGAGAGATCTTCCCAGCAATAATTATAGAGTGGGTCCTTTTTCTCCAACGAAAAGGATACTAAATATTGGGGAGTTATTAGCGCCTTGTTAAAATATCGCTCGCGATTAGAAAGAAGAAGGGGGCAATGATTCATGAAGGATCTATATTGAAGGCGCAGAGTTTCGCCGCGAAGTTGAGGTATTTCCCATTGTCCATTCATATGGATCTGCGCTGTATCCAGGCGCCGATTTATTTCTGCAATGTCGTGGCGATATTGTTTCATAGCATGCGAGGATTTGTCATATCCTTCATCATAACAACACCATGCAATCTCTTTTGCTAACCATCCAAACTTACTTTTCTCTCGTGGAAGCCATTTGGCGAGTAAGGAAGGTGTATCACTGATTATATCCTTTTCCAACTGAGGTTGTATAAATTTACGAATGATATGATGATATAGATCGCGTTTGTTTGGAAGTTCGGAATCTTTAATGTATCCACAAAAATATTTAATGTCTTTGTACGATCCATATGGATGTTGTCCTTCTATATGAAAAAAACGTTCAAAAATATAATCAAATAAATCAAGACGACCGTATTCAATCAGTGTTGCGAGCATCATGTAGGATGTATTGTATTCACCGCGGCCGAGATATATATCTCTCATGTAACCGATCAAAGACGTGTTTGTAAGAAAAGGAAGAAAATCTTCTTTTAATGGGTTGCCATTAAAAAAACATTCAAGTGACATTTGTATAATATATGAATATGGGTTTAAATTGGTTTATGTATCCCGTGATATTCTTTTCGCAATATCGTCAAATGCTTTTTCAAAAATAGCATTATTGTTACCCTTTGGGTTTAATTCTTCTTTCATTTTTATTATTATTTCATATATATCCGTAAATATTTGTTTATATCTATCATTTGAGGGCGCAAGTGAGGGCGCAAGTGAGGGCGCAAGTGAGGGCGCAAGTGGAGGGTCAGATGATTCAGCTTCAGATTCAGCTACGAGTGCAGGTGACACTACACGCGTGGCTACGGTTATAGGTACTGTTGGTGCAGCTACGGGTGCAGGTGACGAAGTTTGAGACACTGGTTCTTTTGGCTTAGATCTTGAAAACCATGATGTTTGGGGTTTACTTGGTTTGGAGTTTATTGGTTTACCATCAGCGTTTACTATTTTACCGGCCACTGGTTCTTTTGGTTGAAATTCTTCTACTTTATTACTATTTTTAATTGCTTGTTGTACTCTTTCTTTCCATATATCATTTCTTACAGCTTTATCTTTGTTTTCCTTAGCTCGAACCTCATCACGTGCTTCATCTATATAGTATTCTAATGATTTGGATTTGTCACTTTGATCGTATTTTTTTTTTCCCATAACCTGAGCAATAAGATTTATTTTTTGTTCAAGATTATCTTCAATCGCCTTTTCTCCATGGGCTCTTTTCAGATCATTTTTTTGGAACCTTTTCAAACTGTTACTTGCTTTATTTAGTTCTTCTTTACGTCTTGTTTTGCTATTTTCTACATTTTTTTCATATTTTTTTTGTTCATTTTGTTTACTTTTAATATATTCTTTTTTAAAATCTTCTATCATTTTTTCTTTATTCCATCCAGAAGATGCTAGTTTAGCTTTAAACTCGTCCTTTAATGATTCAATATTTTTCTCTATATATTTATCATAATCAATATCTTCGGGTAAACTTCCTTTTACATCATTATATTTTTCTTTCAAAAATTCGTCATATTTTTCGTCATATTTTTCGTCATATTTTTTATTAGCATGTTTAGCTGCATCTTTGCGTATGTTTTGTTCACGAGCAGCATTGTAACGTTGTTGTTCCAATCTATTTTTTTCCAATTTTTCTTCTTCCTTTTCACGTTTTGTTTTACCTACTAATGTTTTTCTTAATTTTGTAAATGACATTTATATATTACACAGACTTTAATGTTCTTCTTTTCGGCACAATTGTTGATTTTTTAGTATGTTTATTCTTTTCATTCGTTAAAAAGACAAAGAGAGAATTATGGTGCTGGAAATAATCTATTGACTGCGCGTAAGAAATCGCATCTATATTCGTGTGGTGAGTAAACCCGGAGTCACCCTGTTCTACAAACGCAGCCAGATCATCCACATTAAAATTATAGCTGTACACACCAGCAACGTTGAATCTTCTTCCGTCATTCCGTTTCTTTACAATTTCTGCTAAAAGATCCTCTTTTGTTAATAGACCTTGTTTCAAAGGAACCACTTCTTTTGCATATTCATCGCACTGGTTATTGATAACATATAAAAAATAAATATTCACGAACTCGGGCATCGTCCTATTGAAACTGCCCTTGTATTTCTCTATTTCTTCTCTGATATTTTCCTCAACATAAGATGAAAAATTCATTGTTATTTACTTAGAAAATATTTACCCATTTAGAACTCATCTTCTTCCGGGTCTTCGGCATAACTACTTTCGGATTCTTCCGATTCTGCCTCCGATTCGCTTTCTGATGTGACAATTTCTTCTGGATCATAATCACTATCATTTTCTAATCGCATCAAGTGGTCGCGCTCTAATCTTTCGCCAAGACGGTCCAAGTTTAGCTGAATACGAAATTGTTCATTTTTATGATCTTCTGCAGCGCGCTCTTCTGGAGTTAAACTATCAATAACGCCGTCATGTGTAAGTTTCACCATACCCCATTTCATGCGATTTGCTTTCGCGCGTCGTTTTTCGTTATTTTTAAATAATTTCTTGAAATCTAATTTTGGTTTATCGTCTACAATAGGTGGCGCCAGCTGAGGAAATTCTTGTCTGTAATCCTTTTTTACATTTTTTGCAGAAGTTTTACGAGCATGAGGAGGTACGTAAGACATTTTTATTCTATATTATAGAGTTATTTTCAATTCAATTTTATATAAACTATTTATATGCTAAACGAATTAAGGGATGATCAAAACGCATATTTTAATATCAAGCCAAAAACGTTTCACACGAAATATAAAAAATTGAATATAGATTGTATTTATTCTCTCCTATTTATTATATCCAGTTTAGAGATTCGGGGATTTACTCTATCGCACATATGTTTATCTGATTTTGAAATTTGCGATAACTACCTTTTTCTTAAAAATGATGATCACGTGGTTGAATTGGTGGATAATTATTACATGTATGAACAAAGATCTAAAACAAACTCTTTGGAATTTCTACCTCCAACAAATTCACGCAACTACAAAACAGAATTGTACAGGTCGGTGGGACAATTTATATTTTGGGTATTGACACACACAAATGTGGAAATTACAGAAAAGAATTTGGAACCGTATTATTATACCAAACCGTACTTTTTTATTAAAAATACTATGGGTACCGAACCCAGTTTAATTTATTTATAGCGTTTCCACTAACTCATTTTTAAAATTCATTTTTGAACTTTCTTTTGTTCGCCATTATATATATGTCAATTGCAACATTAAAGAAGAAATCTGGGGCAACTCAATTTGCACGTATATCGTCCGGTTCTTTTTCTCTCAACAGTTCGCGACGTTTAGAAGGACATCACCAAGAACATCAGATTCAAACCCCATATAGAGGAGTGGCCCCGCGCGGGACAGGTGTACCGGGCACCGAGGTGATTAATAAAAGCCAGAGAGTCAATTATGATCCGTATAATGAACCGCGTGCATCTGTTAAAAGCACCAGATCTCTCGTTTCCAAGTTGATGTGGACAAAACCAGTCGTGAAATGGACTGGTGCGAGAAATTACGATACCTATTATACGACAATTCATGAAAATTGTAATACAGATAAAAATAGTGGTACATGTAACACGGGGTATGCAAAGAACTTGAATCTTCCATCCTATGAGGAATATCAGAAAACGACATTGTTGAAAAACAACTGTATTACTTCTAAAAATATTCATCTTCCTGTTGCGGGAAATGGGCTTCAATCTGCAAGAAGCTGTTAACATAATGCTGTCCCTCTGTTGTATGATGGCGCGTAAATTCAAATGGTGACATGATATAATATTTCTGGTTTAAACAAAAAATAATCTTTTTAATATTGTAATCTCGTATTTTCTTAATACATTGGAAACAGGGTGCCGAATTTTGGCTGTCACCGCCGCGCGTCAAACGACCAATGTACAACTTTGTTTTTTTAAACATGGTTAATATCTTTTTACGCTTGTACTTACGGGTATATGTATTATACAATTTGTCTAATACATTTACCTCAGCATGACACGTACATGTTTCTTTTGAAAATTTACTTGTATTACACGCACGGCCAATTATTTTACCACCGTAAGTTGCAACACAACCAAGTCTATACCATATTTCAGAACGAGACGCCTCCTTTAAACAAAGGCAATATATGCTTTTCATCTTCATTGATAAATCGTCCATAATATCTTTATATTATATATGAACACTCGTTCTTTATATAAAAAACGAAATATAACCAAGAAATCATACAAATATTTTAAAGATAACATAACCAAATATTTATCCATTGATGAACAGGCCAAGTTGCCTGGTGTAAATGATATGCTAAAATACAGACATTATCCAAAAAAATACAAAGTATTTGCGACTTTTAAAAGTAAAAATGTTGACTTTTACAAAAAAGAAATACAAAAACATTATGTTGACAAAGAATTCACTTACAATTACGAATACCCACAAATAAAAATAAAATATTCCAAAAATGAAAATTACAAGAATTTTTACATGAAAAAATGCAAAAACTACGACATTTTGAATATAAATAAAATGGCCAAACCTTTTGTATACTTTGACATAACAGATTTTCAAATGAATCCGAGCCAGACCCACTTATTGTTTGGAGTGGATTTTATAGGGAATCGCTGTTATCATTTATTCATAAAAGGCCTTTTTTCAAATGAAATTAAGGAGTTACATATCGCCAAGCATAGAGTAGTAAATACCAAACAAATATTCAACAATGATTCTACTATATCCGATAGTTTTACTTGGTTGACCGACGAGACTATTGCCTACACCGCCATGGACAAATATTATAATCAAAAAGGCGTGTATGTTTATAATATAACAAACAAGAGTATACATTTACTTGCACGTATCCCCCACGGATATTTTGGTGAAGTCAGCACAACAAGCGACAACAATTATATAGTTTTGAATATTTCGGATTATAATAGCGACGAGATTTACATTATGGATAACGAACCCAACCCACGCATGGGTAAACCCATTTTCAAACGAAAATTCTCTGTCGCATACCCTTTCATAGATCATGACGGCGAGTGGATAGTACACGAACAAAACAAGGGTGTAAATAAGTTGAAACGAACAAGAGATTTTAAATCCTATCAAATTGATTATGTGAACAATAATCCTAATGAACAAATCATAAAAACGCAATATGTAGACGATACTTATATATTTACATTGTGTCATTTGAAAGGTATTGATCTGTATACGATTCAGTGCGGCAAATTGAAACTCGTGGCAACAGAACCAGATGGCTTTATTAAGTTTGATATTTCAAGTATGGATCACTTCCATTATTGCAAAACGTTTTACCTGACCCCGTGTCATGCTAATCAAGTAAGTCAATATTATGAAAAAAAGACATATATCAAAAAGGATTTATTTTTTACTGTACTCGCCAAATCGCGCCCTACATTATCAAAATGTCTTTTGATTGGTTATGGTTCATACAATGTGATTGATACGCCAAAATATTCGCCGCATTTATTAGCATTGGTGTTAAATGGATGGACGGTCGTCATAGCACATTTAAGAGGAGGGGGTAATTACGGATACAAAGGATATAATGATGGGCGCCTAAGTAATAAAAAGAACACATTTCATGATTTTATAAGTATAGCAGACTATTTAGTAGAACACAAATTTACTACTCACAATAAACTTGCAATATGGGGAAGATCGGCCGGCGGTTTACTCATATCAAACGTATTGAATATGCGACCAGACATATGCAACTTTGCTATATTAGGCGTACCTTTTGTTATGCCATGTGAAACAATGGTAAATTACAAAAATCCGCTTGGATTAGAAAGCCGTAGCGAATTTTCATCTAGTCATATTGAAGATATTGATCCAATAAAGCACATCAATCTTGCTCATAATTATCCCAACATATTTATATACACAAATTTCTATGATACGCTTGTACCGTTCAAAGAACCATTAACGTATTACAATGCTATAAAGGAAGCGGACGTATTTAAAAAAGACAAGGAAGTCAATATTTATATTGATAACAAATATGGACATTTACAAGGAAGCTCAAATGAAAGTAAAATTCATACATTTTCTATTATCTTTGACCAATTAAACAAATATATTAACTAGGTAATCTCTCCCATGCATACAATAGATTTGTAGTGTTATTAAAATAATGTATGTCTTTTAGTACACCTGTTTTATCTTTGGCTTTATCAACCATAGCTTGAAATATTGGCATTTCCACAGTGATACCAGAATACATGTTACGCGCTCCCTCTTTGTAAGTATAAGTTGTAAGTGCAATCAATGATAAGATTGTTAATGTTATTATTAAAAAATTCATTTATATATATAATTATGACAAAATGTTGTACTAAACGTCCAAATTGTGATAAACAACCAAAATGTGAAAAAACGAATGTTTTTATGCTAACATCTTATATTATTGCATTCAATATATTTTTTGTCATTTTTAGAATATTGCTTATAAAACGTGAAGAATTGCAGGATATTCCGCCAGGATATTTCAACCACTTTTGGTGGTATTTGATGTTTATTTTATTTTTGGAAATACAATTGTTCGCAGTGTATTGCTGGTATTATATTACTCTTGATACTATTAGAAGCATAAAAGCATGTTTGAAAAAATTAAGATACTATTTAACTGAATTATTGGGTAAAAGAATAACAAACCCATTTATGAAATGGTTGACATTAATTAATACAGATTGGTGGTTGTACAAAATATATTGTTTATGTGGAATCATCTTTTATACGGCGTGTATTTTCTTTATCGTTTTTGGGTACTTTTTTGTTGTCTTTTTGTTTGGTCCGTACCTTTTGGGTTACTATAAGATGAATGAACCAAAGTAGCGCGCAAAAACCTAAGTATGTTTATTCCGTACTTTTTTTTCATTTGTTTCAACCATTCTACATTGGCTGAACCAATACATTTTATCTTCCTATACTCATCTATTGTTATTGTCTTCATCTGAGAGACTTGTGGTCGCAATCTCTCTATTACCGGATCTAGTCTAGGCGACGATACTATCTCGGCTAATATAGCAATGCATGCATGGTTTTGTTTACGAAGCCAATCACTAAATGCAACGTCGCCATATTCTCTAGTATAGTATTCTTCTTCTACGTACATTGGTTTGTAGTCTAATTTTATAATTTGATATGGATTATACATTTCTTCTTTTAGATCTATTCGTGGTGTAAAATCCGTATCTTTCCATTTAATATTTTCTTCTATATATTGATTTTTACAATTATGATCTTTATCGTTATAATACATAATATATAAAATATTATTTTATATTAATGGAAACCTTAAATATTCATACATTGTTGATTCATTTTATTAAGAATAATATGTTCTTATTTACAATCTACTTCTTATTCACTTTTTTACAATATCCTATACACGATATTTATATTCCGGATTACTATGGTAAAGTGATCAACTCATTCAAAGACAAAAATTCCTCCTTACTCTTCTTTTTCAAAATGTTGGTACTATTGTATGTATTAGAATGGGTATTTGATGGTTTGGTCATGATTGCTATGTATTACATTGTACCCGACTTTACAGAATACATCACGGGAACTATGTTTGAATTCATTATAGACAATTATGAATTAGATTTTGAAAATATACCTATTGGAGAGATATTGTCCAAAATAATAAGAATACCTAATATTTTATTTGACTACATCAATATTATTAAATATGATTTCTTACGGTATATATTTGTCTTTATCAATGGGTTTATACATTATTACGGTGTATCTAATAATTTATCAATACTGTACTGTTTTGTTATACTATTGAACTATATTTTCATCTACGTCATGTATAAAAATTATAATTTTTATGAAATTAAATCCAACCAATATCAGGATCATATTTACGAATTGTTGATTGATTGTCTGAACAACCTTACTAGCATTTACTCATTTAACCAAGAAGAAGTAGAAAAACAAAACTTTTATGATGTAACATATGCCAAGTTCAAAAAAATATTATATGCAACCAAGTCAGTAAGTTTAAGGGGCAATGTAGTGTGGGGAATCACGATGGTAATCGTATTTATTTCCATGAATTATATCATGTTTCAAGCTTACCTGAAAAAGGAAATTACAGCAGAAAAAACGGTTAGTACCTTCATCATCACTTTCTCTCTTATTCGCATGTTAGAGAATGCAGAACAAATATCGTATGGATTTTCTAGAATACAAAGCCAGATTAAAGATTCGGAAACCTTCTTCAACAACATATCTAAGGTGAATACAAATGAGATGAAACATGCCAACAGGGCATTCAAAAATGGCAGCATTGTATATTCACACGTATATCACAAGTATGGAGACGAATTTGTTTTAGAAAATATTAATATAACTATTCAAAAGGGCGAAAATGTTGCTTTTGTTGGACAAATCGGTAGTGGTAAATCTACCATGATCAAGTTGTTGCTCGGTTTTCAACCATTGCGAATGGGCCACATCACCATTGGCGGCGTTGATGTGAATGATATTTCAAATAAAGAGTTGCGCAAATATATATTTTATATTCCGCAGAAACCTAAATTGTTCAATCGCACTTTATATGAAAATATTGTCTATGGTTTAAAGAACCCGCCGTCAAAAGAGGATATCATCAAATTATTAGATGACTTGGAATTAACCGACTTGAAAGTAGAATTTGGAGAGAAAATGGATCTCCCTGTTGGGGTTGAAGGGAATAAATTGTCTGGTGGACAACGTCAAATTGTCTGGTTGTTACGATCATTATTTAGACCCTCTTACATTCTAGTACTGGATGAACCCACTGCATCGCTTGATCCTGAAAATAAAAAGATTATGATTTCTATTATACAGAAAATGTCCGTTGGAAAAACAGTCATTATTGTTTCTCACGATGACATTGACGCATCTTTCCGTAAAGTCAACTTCAATGAAGGGCGGATTGTAAAATCATCCTACTTTTGATTTAGTTTATAAATTTAATGAAACGTTTTGCACTTATATCTCCAATTAATATTAAAAAAATATTTGAAGATATGCGGTACTGAAATTACCATTATATGATACATTTATAGGAATATATGCTTGTTGAAAAGTCCTACCAATCGTACTATCTGTCGGTGTATTCATTTTAAGTAATCCATTATTGTCGCCTTCTATAGTAAGACCACCTCTCCAACTGATGTTGTAAATACTCATATTTAAATTGTTTGCAATGGTAATATTAGAGGCGTTCAGAGTTGCAACGTTTGCAGTTGGTCCACTTATTATTCCTGGTACAAATACTGTTTCTGCATCTGTCCCTAATACAATTTGATTGTTAGTTGACGTAGATGCATTGTACCCAATCGCGGTAGAATTACTTGCATTGATATAAGTATTTGCTCCCAATGCAGTATTATTTATTCCTCTTGTATTTAAAGTCATTGCAGAATGACCTATTGCAGTATTCAAATTTCCACTCATATTTTTTAATGCTTCAAATCCAAATGCATTATTTGAACTACCTATTGAAGAATTGAACAATGAATATGCTCCAACAGCATTATTATTAGTTCCAGTTGAACTATTATTCATTGATTGATATCCTATAGCAGTATTCTGTAAACCTGTTCTATTAAGGTACAAAGTTTGATATCCTACTGCAGTATTATAATTCCCTGTTAAATTTCTTTGCAAACCTCCATGTCCCATAGCAACATTTCTATCACCAGTTGTGTTTTGGCTTAATGCAGTAGTTCCAAATGCGCAATTATTATTACCTACTGTATTAGCCTTCATTGCACTATTTCCAAATGCAGAATTATAAACACCAAATGAGTTTGAGTACAATGATTCATGTCCAAAAGCGCTATTGTATACACCACTTACATTTGAGTACAATGCTTGATTTCCAAATGCAACGTTTTCTATGCCACTGGTATTTGTTCGCAATGCTTGATATCCAAACGCATTATTATTAGAACCATTTGTATTTAAGTACAATGCTTGATATCCAAATGCATTGTTATTTCCACCGGATGAATTGGTTAACATTGATTGATAACCGATTGCAACGTTGTTACTTCCAGTTGAACTATTCGTTAAACAATCATAACCGATTGCAGTATTATAACTACCAGTTGTATTAGCGGCGAGTGCCTGATGTCCTATTGCAGCATTATTAATCCCGGTTGTATTAGCGGTGAGTGCCTGATATCCTATTGCAGTATTACCACCAGTCGTTGTATATCGTAAACTCGCGTAACCAATTGCAGTATTGTTATTAGTATTTGTGTTTTGGTTTAATGCATTATAGCCAATTGCAATATTATTACTTCCATATTTATTTAGGTATAATGAATTAACTCCAAATGCAATATTTCTATTACCTGATGTATTATTGTATAATGAATTTTCGCCAATAGCTGTATTTTCATTTCCGCTAGTATTTAGTTTCAATGAATTATAACCAACTGCAGTATTATCATCTCCTGTATTTGTAGTTAATGTATCGGCACCAAATGCTGTATTGCGATTGCCCGTATTACTATAAAATGAATTATCTCCAAATGCTGTATTTGTTAAACCATTCTCACTATTTATAATTTTATTATACAATACAATAGATGATGTATTCATAGTTGATATACTTGCATTTGCAGAATTGATATTACCAGAGTTAAATATGTTGGATGTGTTGAGCGTTGCTACATTTGCAGTTGTACTGTTGATGTTTTCTGCATTAGAAATATTGGATGTATTGAGCGTTGCTACATTTGCAGTTGTACTGTTGATGTTCACTGCATTGGATATGTTAGATGTATTGAGGGTTGTAATATTTGCAGTTGTACTGTTGATGTTTTCTGCATTAGAAATATTGGATGTATTGAGGGTTGTAATGTTTCCATAAACTGTACTGATCGTTTCTGCATTGGATATGTTAGA
>Ga0187844_10001668_pt1 | contig 16613 bp, 19 predicted proteins | sample SpaLakP09_SKY_50_FD_134517 | JGI IMG/M metagenome (GOLD analysis project Ga0187844, IMG submission 134517) | Oligotrophic lake water microbial communities from Sparkling Lake, Wisconsin, USA - SP09_SKY_50 | ecosystem: Environmental > Aquatic > Freshwater > Lake | place: USA: Sparkling Lake...
ATCCGCATCCTCACGAGCGTTCTCCTCCTCAGGCTCCTTGATGTCTGCGAAGGCCGCCTTGGCCGACACGCGAGTCGGCGGGAAGATCTTGGCCAGCACGACACGCCACGTCACACCGAAGCCAGTGCCCGTGACATAGATGCTCGGCGCAATCACCATGCGACCCTCCATACGCTTGGCAAACACCTGCTCGATGTTGTCCAGCGTCACGGCAATCGACTCACCGTTCGGATCCATTGCATCCAGGCTGACCGCACCGTCCCAGACCGAGATCTTCATGCGAAGGCTCGGAGGATACTTACCGCTCGGAACCCACTCGCCATTCACCTTCTCCACGCTAGGATTCAGGATCGGCTTCATCGTCTCGCGGAGCACTGCCTCCGACTTGGACTTGCCGAACCACTTACCACTGTTCGTAATCGCATGCTGGATGATCTTCTCCTGAAGGTCCAGCATGAAGTTATACAGCTGACCAATCTCACCCAGATCGGTCTGTGCACGCTGCTTCACGAAGGTGTCGCAGCCCTTCAGCGAGGCCAGCAGACTGTAGCTACTCTTGCCCTGATCGTCCGTGCGAACGACAACTCCAGCGGGGTAGAAGATGCGGGGAATACGGACCTGGAAGTTCTGGCCATTGTAGCGAATCGGAACGGTCTTGCCCCCTGCCTTATTGGCACGGATCTCGCCGATGGTGACGCGGTTGATGTCCAGAGTCTCAGAAGGAACGATAGCGGAGGCAGACATTGTATTCAGGTTGTAAGACTGGTTGGTCAGCCAACGGCACTTTCCGTTTTTACCGCACGTTTCCAACTTTCAAGAAACTCTTCCAGTCATGTAATGCCGACTTGTGCGTCAGTGAAGAACGCCAAGTCAACCGATCGCTGCCCACATCGGGCCTTGTTGGGGCACACGGTGTGTGGTCGGCATCGTGGGGTGCGCACGCTTCGGTTATGGGTGGATGCAAACAAGAAAACTGTACCCTCGATTGTCCGTATCCAATCCTTGTTCCGTGGGTGGAGGATCCGTCGTTACCTTGCCTTATGTGGACCAGGTGTCCTGCGCAGAGCGGTGTGTGTCAATGACGACGATGTCTGCACGACGGTGGAGAAGAGCCGCCAGTACCCCTTGGACTACTTTGGGTTGGACGAAGCGGGAAAGGTGTGGTGGTTTGACTTTTGCACGATCTGGGACTGGAGCGCACGATCGATGGCACCACTGAATCCGTATACGAACGTGCCCTTGGCAGCGGCTGACCTGCATCGCCTTAAGAAACTGTGGGTTCATCGGCGTCGTCATGGGTACAGCATCCCGACAGAGGCAGGGGTATCGACGGCAGATCGGATTGCCCGTCGCTGGACTCTCTTGTGCCAAGTCTTCCGTTTCTACGGGTTCGAAGACGTTCATCCCAATATGTTTGCAGAGATCTCCAAGGATAACCTTGCCGTCATGTTCCGATTTGTCTACCGAGACCTTTCAGCGATGCCGCGCCCGTCTCACAAGGCAATGTGTTTGTGCAGGCGTGGAATGATCAATGCCAGCAATCTCTCTCCAGGGAGTTACGTCATGACCAGCCTCAATGCATTGATGTTCATGTTGATGGAGTCCAACGCCTACGACTTTGTGTTCCTTACCCTGTCTGCCCTGCATCGCTGCTAAAAACGGGTTTGAGAGTCACAGGCCAACGGATACTTGCCGCCATGAATATCTTCTTCCTCTCCCTCGACCCCGCCGAAGCGGCTCGCCTTCACTGCGACAAGCACGTCGTGAAGATGATCCTCGAGACATGCCAACTTCTGTATTGTGCCCACTGGGTCGCTGGAACACCTATGCCCAAGACCGCATACAAGAAGACCCATCCCAACCACCCTGTCGCAAAGTGGACCCGCGAGTCCCAAGCCAATTACCGCTGGCTGTGTCGGCTTGGTCTGGAGTTGTGCGAGGAGTACACCTACCGCTACGGCAAGCACCACAAGTGCGAGGAGCACCTCGCGTGGCTCTGTATGATAATCCCGCAAGGTCTGCCCGAGGCCTGGACACCTCCCAAGCCAGCCATGCCAGATGAATACAAGCACTCGGACCCCGTGGTCGCCTACAGAACCTACTACGTGTGCACCAAGCAGCGCATGTTACAGTACACAAAGAGACCCTCCCCCGATTTCCTGACGCAAGCGATTTACATGACCGCCGTAGGGTAAGAGTATACCAACGCGTTCAAAATGTCTGCCTCTTCCTCTGTCGTTAAGGCAAACAAGATGCCTGCCAAGAAGTCCGATGCCAAGCCCGTCGCCGTCGCTGCACCCCCCGCCCCTGTCGCCGCGGCGGCCCCCAAGGCCCCGAAGGAGGCCAAGGCCCCGAAGGAGGCCAAGGCCCCGAAGGAGCCGAAGGCCAAGGCCGTGAAGGTCGAGAAGGCCCCTGCCTCGTCCGCCTCCGTCACGCTCCCGACGGTTGAGGCCCCGTCTGCCCCCGCGGTTGCTGAGCCGACGGAGAGCTCGGAGGTCCAGCTCGCCGCCATCGGTGAGAAGCTCAAGGCCCTCGGCGCTGAGCTCCAGACCCGTCTCCGCGACGCCGTCAAGGGTGTCCAGGACGCAATCAAGACGGCCAAGCGCGAGGCCCGCGATGGCAAGAAGAAGAAGCGCAAGGACCCGAAGGACATGACGCCCGAGGAGCTGAAGGTCTACGAGGCCCGCCGCGCGAACAACGCGTTTCTTGTGCAGCGCCCGCTGACGGATGAGCTTGCCGCGTTCATGGGCCTCAAGTCGGGCGAGAAGCGTTCGCAGACGGAGGTGACCAAGTTCATCTCGGGCTATGTCAAGCAGCACAACTGCTTCGACCCCTCGTTCAAGCGCCGCATCCTCCCGAACGCCGCGCTGGCCAAGCTCCTGCGCGTCTCGGACAAGGACGAGGTGACCTACCTCAACCTCCAGTCGTTCCTGAAGGTGCACTTCAAGAAGGCCGAGGTGAAGGCGTAGGTTCCTTCGGAACCGCCGACGACGTAAGTGGTGTTTTTTGTTGGTGAAAGATAAATGGCTGTCACCCGTAGTAAGTCGTACGCTCCCGCCCTCGACGGCCCTCTGAAGTACCACCGCAAGCATACCGCAAAGTATGCGGCAAAGTTGCAGGCACAGACCGAGGCGGCGGCCATGAAGCGTGCACAGGGAGAGCAGGCGGAGTATAAAAGGTTGATGAAGGACCACGAGGAGAAGGAGGCAAAGCTGGCGAAGAGGACAGCGGAGCTCAAAGAGGAGAAGATGAAGGCTTGGCGGGAGGCTCGCGGAAAGACGGGTGGCACGCGTCGTCGTGGTCGCAAGTCCCGATACACTCGTCGCCGCTGAAGCCGTTGAATCCCCGCGGTAGACTCTTGAACTCAATTACAATAAAAATACCCTGGAACACCAGGTGATTTTTAGTGTCTGTATACAAGACAAATGTCTAGGCCTGTCACCCGTAGCACATCGTATGCTCCTGCCCTCGATGGACCACTGACCGACGCCCGCCTGAAGGAGGTGAAGAAGTATGCAGCGGAGGCGAAGAAAGAGAAGGCTGAGCAGGAGAAGAAGTTCGAGGAGTACATGAAGGAGTGGACGGAACTATACAGTCAGGAAACTGCTCGCTTTAAGAAGGCTCGCGATGAGTATGATGCGAAAGTGGTGAAGTACAGAGAGTATCTGGATGATGTTCAACGATTTGGCCCGCCGACCAACAAGCGCAAGGTCATGAAGAAACCGAAGGAGCCCGAGTTCAAAGAACCCATCGTACCCAATGCACGTCATCGCTTCGGCACGCACTTTGGTGGCGGCCGTCGTCGCACCCAGCGTAGCCGCGGAACCCGCTCCACTCGTCGCCGTTAGATTGGCAACAAAATGCCAGTGATTTTAGTGCGTAGATACAATGGGTACACCTATTCCACTCGAAAGAGTCGACGAGATGCCTCGGCGTGGATACATAACTCCACCAGGCGATGGATCTCCTCCATATTCACATGCTCGTCAAGTAGATCTTAGCAATGTCTCATTGAAAGCGCTTGGTGATGAAGAGGGGACACGCGCAAGCTTTGAACGTACTAAAAAGGCGTTGGATGCTGAAGCAGGGCATATGGAAACTCTGAAGCGTCTGGAGAACAATCCCTATCTGAACCCATCAAAAGGAAATGGTCGCAAGCGCAAGTCCCGCAAGACGAAGCGGAAGACCCGCAAGGGCGGTCGTCGCTGCAAGACCCGTTCCACGCGTCGCCGCTAGGGCTCCTCCTAGCCGTCGCCGCTGAAGCCGCTAAACGCTCGTGGTGATCCACTCGTGCGGCATTTCCATATACAGCACCGTGCTGAAGAAAGGCGACATCCGCTCATCCAGTACCAGTGCACGCTGCTTGTCATTCTCCATCAAGGTCTTGACCATCCTGCGAAGAACGACGGGCCTATTCTCCACGGACTGATTCACCTTAATCCGACAGGCGCCTGAGGTATACCCACACAAGGACGACGCATTACACGCGTCCTTTTGTTTGAACTGCCCGCAAGGAGTCCGCACCTTGTTCACAAAGTCACGGGGATTGGCCGTTGCGTCCCAATAGGATTTCTTAGTCATCCATGTCTCCAGCCGCTTGTACAGATTGGCATCGCGACGCAGGATGCTGTTGCGCAGTGGATTGAAGTCTGCGTTCTGGATATCCTTGGAGAGTGAGAACAGCAGAAAGTCAAAGACCTCGGCGGCATACGACACTTCACGGAAGGTCTTGACATCTTCGTCATTGGGTTGTCCGTTCACCAACTGCTCCTCGTTGGTGGTGCGAATGGTGCCCACAACCTCCTTGGCTGGGGTGTCTGCGACGGGTTCACCAGGTTGGAAGGGCGCACGGAATCCAGAGGCCAGCAGGAACTCCGTCGGCCTGCCCTCTGCATCCGACAAGGTCTCTGCAATCTTGAATCCAGCATGCTGCGTTCCGTCGAGGAAACCCCTCAAGTCCTCTTGCGTAGGCAATTCCTCCGTCTTGATGTCCGCATACCCACTGCGGATCGGAATACCAGGTAGCGGGGACTGCGTGTTCGGCTGAATCGGAAGCACCACAACCTTGGGCACGAACACTGCCTGCACGCGCCCGAACGGATCGTGAATCAGTTGCGGCTTGGACTGGGCCTTGACGCGGAGTTCTGTCAATGCCGATTGGAGGTCGGGAGTGTTGGACGCACAGGCCTGCGAATGCAGGGCGTTCAGAGTGCGGACCGTCTCCTTGTTGAAAGGTTCTTGCTGGATATCCACCTTGTAGTCGAACTTCTCTCCCGCCTTGACCGCACGGCGCGTGGCCTGACCCAGAATGTCTCCATCGAGCAGAACGATAGTGCGGGACTGAGCGCTCAAGGAATCCGACCAGTATCCGCAGGACACCGTGTTGGTCTTGGTGGACACGCGAATCACACGGCACTTCAGGATGGAGGTCACATACTCCAATTCATCCATTGCAGGAAGAGAGCCCTTTTGGTACGCTGCGGCGATACCCGAGACGATGCGGTCGGACTGGGTCTCGCCCTCACCCAACTCCGTCCATGTGCGGAAGAAGGAACACAGCATCAACCGATCCGCGGCCTTGTCGGGCGCGGGAATGGGCGTGGTATCCTTCAGGAACAACGGCAACGTCTTGGAGGGCCGTCCCACGCCGATGCGGAAGATATCCGAATTGCCCGCCTCAATCCGCTTCTTCGGAACGCTGGTGGGGTACGAGGTCTTGATGCGCAGAGACCGAGCCAGTTGGTCGGACAGGAACCCCAACCGCCGTTCAGGCAAATTGGAAGTGCCGAGAATGTAGGTGTCATCCTTGGTCTCGTCCTTTGCAATGACTTCCGTGGCTCGTTTCTCCTTGTAGCAGCACGGCTGGCCCTCCTTGTACGCGGGGAACACATTGTCCTGATTCCGCTTGATCACGCTGAATTCAGGGGTACGATCCGCCTTCTTGGTAATCACCTTGCCCTTGCACACGGGGCACGCATCGTCCACCAACTGGTCGGCGCGCAACGGAATCTCATCCACAACGCACCAATACTGCGGGCAAATGGCAACACCGTCGGGCTCCTTCAACTCTAACGTATCGAATGCCCGCGCAGAGTACTCGGCTGGGAGTTTCGCTTCGTCTTCAGGGGTGAGCACCAACACCTGCTTGGTCTTTTCGCAGTTGGTCGGGTAGGAATCATCGAAGATCTTAGGGTTGAACTTGCGCAGGCGGCGGTTGAAGTAATTGTATGTGGTTCCCTCTCCCGATTCCACCTTGAGTTTCTTGGTCGGTGCCGCCACGGGGGGAGCAGGTGCCAGGACAATGGCAGGGGCTGCGGCGGCAGGCGCGTCCTCCTCCAGACCCAGCAGAGCAGCCAGATCATCGTCCACTTCGAAGTTTCCCTCTTGGACCGTGACAGTGGCCGCAGGAGCCGAGGCCGCTTCCACCACTTGCAGACGGCGGGGACACACGGCATTCACGGCCGCATCGTCGGAGGTCAGGACGTGGCGAAGCAGGCTGGCATACTGCAGGACCCGCTCCACATTGGTGACGGAGGACACAATCACCTCCTTGCTGCGGTATTTGAAGGTGGGGTATCCACGCAGAACCCGCTCAATGTCGAATTCCTCGCCCAATGACAGGAACTTGCGGACCAAGGCATCGGCGTCCGTCTGCGTCATGCCCAGTTCGGCAACCAAGGTGTTTGCATCTGAATCGTCCGTCTCGTGGAGGAGTTGGTAGGCCTTCAGTTCCTGTGGCGTCAGGTCTGCAGACAAGTGCTCAGCCCGCATCAGACGGAAGGAATCGTCTTGCGTGGAAAAGACCGCGCGCAAACACGGAAACCGCAGCATGTCAAAGTTGGAAATCTCCTTTGCATAGGAGGCCAAGATGGACAGGTCCTGCAACTCCCATCGCCCCAACTCCAGATCCTGTGTCTCCACGAAGGGCGTAATCGCATCCAAGGTCTTGAACCACTTGACAAAGTCCTCCTTGATGGTATCCATCGTCTCCTTGGATTCCTTGGTGCGCCACGCCGTGAAGGTAATGTCCTTGTTCGTCACTGCGATGCGGTCAAAGGAGGTGCGGCTGGTTCCGCGGTACAGCAACAAGGTCGGCAACTTGCGCTGGGGCTGTGTGTTGGAGGCCCACGACTTCCACAGGGTTGTATCCACATAGGGTTCCTTCGTGACCTCGTCCGTGACAAAGAACTTGTGGCGGGTCTTTTCCTGCTGCGGGGTGAAGTAGCCCACATACGGGGTCTTTTTGCTCACGGTCAATCCATAGAACATCTCTTCGAAGCGGGCCCGAGGCGCATTGAACTCCGTGTCGACGAACGGCACGAACCACTTGGCTCGCAGAATCGACACGTGGTTGGGTTGGGGGGTCGTCAGATCCAGCAAGGTCTTGAGTTGATCCGTCGTGGTGCGGAGCGAGGTGATCTCCGAATCCGACAGGCGCTGGGGTGTGTCCGATTGCAGCAAGGGAAAGTACACCCGCTGCACGATCTGTGACGGGTCAAGAGGCAGGGGCGTGACGCGAAACTCCTGCACATCCTTGCCTTCAGGGTAAAAGGTCTCGAACAGGCTCTGTCCACTCAGCACGGGGATACGCGAGGCGGGGACGTTGATATCCTTCGGAGGTAACGGCAAGACCACACAACGGTCGTCGGCGATACCAAACTGCCGCCACTCCAAGAAAGGTGCGCCAGGTGCAAATACAGATTCAAGAGTGGAGGGGCGCGCCATCCATTCTTCGCGGGTGGCAGGCGGCTCCACCAAGGCGAGTCCGCGGATCTGCTCGAGATACACCTTGAATAAGTCCTTGTCCACTCTTGATCCGTTGAGGGACACGCGGAGGAACAGGGCCTCCCAGTGACGAGGGTCTGCGTAATAGTCGGCTGACAGGGACACATGTGCTTCGACATACAGACGAGTGGGGTACGAATTCACGGCAAGAGCGATGTGCTGTCGCACAATATCGAGGGTGTCGTCCTCAAAGAACGACACGGACCCCGCTCCTGCAATGGGAACTGTCTTCATTATGATTGAAGTAGGTTTTTACTCAGATTGGTGTATCCGAAACGGTCATGCCGCAGTAGGGCATCGGACTACGGGCATAGTTCACGGGACGATAGATCCCAAGACCCACCGCATCGTGGAGCATGCGCTTGAAGTTGTTCCAGAACTCGGGAGTGTGACCGATGGTCTCCGTCATGAGGTGGCTCATTTCGTGGAGCACCACGAACATGACAGTGTTCTCATCGACCAGAGGGTAATCGGGCGCGCGAGTCTTGTCGCGAAGGCAAATCACAATCTTCTGCCCCTTGTTCTCCGAGTACGACGTGTCCGACGACTGCATGTCGTTTTCCACAAACACATCGGAGCTGAAGTTGGCCAAGAAGCGGCCCACGGGCGGATCGGCGGCAAGGGCAGGTTCCGTGTAGTGAGCCTTCAGTTTCTCAAGATTCTCGTGAATCTTGACCATCAAGTTCAGAGCCTCCTCCTTGTGGGGAAGATTCTGCATCTGGTATGTTTTTCCGTCCGATCCCTTCATCGCAACGGTGTTCTTAGGTCCTGTGTAATAGAGGGCCAGGGCTGCCACGGTCAGACCAGCGGCAACAGCGAGCATTGTGTAGTAGTGGGAAGAGGTTTAGGCGCACAGGCCATCCAGGGCGCGCGACGCACGGAAGGGATCGGGGTCGATGGTCGAGTTGAGGAACGGGCCAACCTTCGCCTGCGAGTTGGGCACCTCCGAACGGATGTCGTAGGTCGGGTTCCTGTTCGTCTGGCCCACGCCGACAATGGAGACGTTGGTGTGGTAGCTCGACTGCAGGAAGTTCTGGCCCTGGAGGTCGTTCACGCCCGTCGGGTTGACGGCGGCCCACGAGGCACCGATCTCACCCTTGGGGAGCAGGTCACCCGAGTCGAGGGTGCGCTGGGTGTAGGTCTGCTGGCTTGTGGGGGTCGCACCCTGCATGCCACTCACCTGGACGGCGTTGCCACCCAGGCTGCCTGTCTCCGACGCGGGCACATACGGGCCCGTCTCGGACATGGGTCCCGCCGAACCCTCTCCACCCAGCTCCTGCGGAGACAGGGTCAAGTTATCCAGGACGGCACCCTTGCCGCTGGCATACGACGTGAAAAGTCCATAGACGACCACGATTCCGACAAGGACGGCGCCCAGACGAAGGATCTTTTGCTGCGAGAACTTCATCGTAGTTTATTATCACGCACAGACAAATTTCATGAGGAAGTTGCTTGACCCCCTATTAAAAGATGTGTTGGAGCAGTTCCAGTCGGCGGCGGTCCAAGAGCCTCTGGAGGAGTTCGTCCTACGACCCTTGCTGCAACGCATCCTACACCTTTTGTACCCCTACCTCTTTGGGGTCATGCTCCTCTGGATCATGATGTTCCTGTGTCTCGCGCTCATCCTCCTCGTGCTTCTTCGGGGTAGTGTCGTGGACGCCGTGAGCGCCTTCAGCGTGTTCAGGAAACAGTAGCTCGACGAGGCGGTCGCGACGGAGGCTCCAGAAGCCACGGATGTTGCGCGTCTTGGCTTCCTCGCGGAGTTCGTGGATAGTCATCTTTTCGATACGGTAGGAGGCAGGGAGTTCAGGAAGACTTAAGAGACGAATGAGATCGGCACGCTTGAGGATGTAATACTGCTTGATGTTACGGGCACGGGCAACCTGCTTAAGTTCGGGGAGAGAAAGACGGTCCATGATGAAGTCCGTTAGCCAGCCGCCGCGGAATCCGTTTTTTCGCCGCCTCCTAGTAATGAAGCGCACCCCTGTTGTACTGGCCTTTTTCATTGGAGCATTGCTCCTGGGACTCTACGTTGCGTTCCAACTTCCAAAGACGGAGACCTTCACCATGGCGACTGAACTCGGTGCCCCCGTGCCGAGGACGGCCGTCTACCCTGTTGAGGAGGGCGTGTCGGGCCCTGGCAAGGTCGACCCTGCGCCGTACGTGATCTTGGAAGATGAGAAGCTCTTTGCCTTTGACGACAATCGCAAGTCGGCCGATTGCTGCCCGAGCCCCTTTGTCAGTGACGAGGGGTGCATCTGTGTGACGGACGCCCAGAAGAAGCAGTTCGCGGCCAGGGGTGGTAACGGACAGATGGCGTGATTACGCCGCGTCTAGGGGTGGTAATCGAAATGTCAGGCTAACTACAATGGAACACCTACGGGCACTCATCGCCCACCTGAAGGATGCGTCACCTACCCTGACCTTTCCCAAGGCCACAGAGGAGATGTTCACCCAACTGCAAACTGTACTCCTGCCCCATGCCATGAAGGTGGTGCAGAAGGACAATACCCTGTTCCGTGGAGAGGAGGCGGTTCAGCTCTTTGAGGGCGTCGACATGCGCCGCGCCTGGCCTGGAACGGACGAGGCGTGGAAGAAACTCCACATGACCCTGTTGTATTCCTTCATGCAGGGTGACCCGAAGGCGGCCCTTGGCAAGGCACTGGACGCTGTCAAGAACATGCTCCCTGGAGGAACCACGCAGACGGACGAGATCCTGAAGATGCTGGAGGAGGAGGACACCACGGACTCTCTCCACGAGATCTTCGAGTTGGTCCTGAACACTCGCCTCGTGACGGTGGTGGGCGACCTGGTGTCGTCGATGGACTTTGACGACCTTGGAATTGACTTTGAGAACCCCACGGAGTTGTTGGAGGCGCTGCAGCACCCCGAGCGCAGTCACGCCATTCAGACCATCATGAAGCGCGCACAGGACCTTCTGCAGGAGCGTATCCGCACGGGACGCATCAACCAGAAGGAACTGATTCGTGAACTGGAGACCCTCCGTGCCAAGTTCCAGTCGACCTTTGGCAAGTACCTCAATGAAATGGTGGTCGGGCAGCAGGGTAACACGACAGGCAACACGTCGGCAACCATCATGGGTAACTCCCCCGAGGCTCGGCGTGCTCGCATGCAGGCACGTCTTCAGAAGAAACTTCACGAAAAAGGTCGCAAGTGAAGATAAGAGATGAGCGAACCTTTTTGGATCGCAGACCCGTCTGTCTTGTTTCGCTCGGACACATGGCTGTCCTTCGTCCCTACTCCGAATATGACGGTGGACCAGTCGCTCAACGCCGTGGTGCGATTCGTCACCTATCTGTCGACCCTGCTGTTTCTCTGCTCCATGGACTTCCGTTACATCCTGTATGTCCCCGTGACCATGATGATCACGATTGCCCTCCACAAGTGGTTCCCTGTGGCCAAGGAGATGTTCCAAGGGTCTCCATCGATTTCAGGGTATGTGGGGAAGGACACCACGAAACCGACACAGGACAATCCGTTCATGAATCCTTCGCTCACCGACATTAACGAGAACCCGAACAAGCCGCCGCCTGCCGAAATCACGACCCGTGAGATTCGCGAGAAGGTGAATGCATCCTTCGCGCAGACCTCAAATCTGTATATGGACACCAGCGATGTCTACGCCAACATGCGTGCGGAGATCAACTTCCACAATGTGCCGACGGATGATCTTGATGGGTATAAGAAGTTCTTGGGTGGCGGCAAGGGATCCGACAAGATCCTGAACGAGGGTTATGTCCCTGCAAAGGGTACCATGGCGAGCCCGAGTGATGCGGACCTGTATGCGGGCGTCACAGGACGCAGCTAAACACACTTCGCTCACACCCGACGCCGTGTCTTGCGAGTGTCGGCCTTGCGGCGGCGCGTACCCTGCTCTCCCTTCAAACCCAGTTTCGAGAGGATCTCCGCACCCCTGGTCTGCGAGCCAGGCAGCGCGCGATCGGGGCCCACCTTCGGGCGATACTTCATCGTGGGGAAACTGGTCACGCCCTCTTCGGGAGGCACATCCTTGGACTCGATCCGCACAATCTTTGCCTTCCCCTTCATCTTCTTGGCCGCCGCACGGAATGCAGGTTCATTACGAACGCAGTGTTGGCATCCATTCATGAAGAACAACACGAGAACAGGACGCTTCTGGAGAGACCTCCGCGCTTCCTCCATCTTGCCGCCCGTTTTGGGCGCATCGGAACGTGGGCCAAACACTGGGTCAAAGACGTCAGCCATTTATATCACCTACTAGAAAATGACAAGCATCGGGTCATCGGCTCCTCCTCTCCGTCCTAACGGAAATGAACCTGTGGTGTTGAAGCAGTACAAGGACTACACGGAGTCAACGGCCGTGTCGTTCAAGACCTTTGCGCCGCGCGATCCGTCGACCCAGGCAAAGTATGACGCAATGAGCCCGTCGTGGGAGGGTGTGGACCCAACAAACTCGGCCCTCAGCAGGGGTGAGTTTCGTCTCGAGTCTGTGCCGTCGTCCACCTACGATCCGAAGCCTCCACCTCCTGAGGCACCCGTCGAAGCCAATTGGTTTTGTGTCGTCCAATAACAATGTGGTGGCTTCCTTTGTTGTTGCTCGTGGCCCTCTTGGTCATGACGAGCGTAGAGCGCTTCACCGAACCTGCAGGAGGGTTTGCAGCAGTGACGCGCCCCGACACGAGCACCTTGTGGAGTAGCAAGGTCGTTGCCACCACGCCGTTCGGTAGCGATGTCAAACCCTACATTACTGCGCTCGCTGCATTCTACGACAAGGTGTATGCTCCCGCTCCCAATCGCCCAACGGAAGCCGACGTTGACATCTTCATTGCGACCCCATACCCAGGAACAGACCGTGAGTCACTGAAGACCATCATCATGGAAGCGTTTCACATTGATGCTGCAATGGGCAAGGCGGCGGGAGAGGACAAACAGAAGAAGTTCGAACCCTCTGCGCGCTTGCTCGCCCCCAAGGACGGTGTCGATGAAGTCCGTGTTCGTACAGAGGAGGAGTATGTGCCCACCGACACGACGGGTCCATTCGATGAATCTCCCCTTGGAACCGTGGCCCCCACACCACAGACCGTTCCGTCGAGGGGCGAACGGAAGCATCGCGAACTGACACCCGTTGAAAATATTTGATAAGAGTAATGAGTCGGACAGGGTGGTTTCTCTTGTTCATCCTGATTGCAGTCTGCGCATACGCGTCCCTTGGCACAGAACACATGGTCACTGCGAGTGGGCATACACTGGGCCCACCCACAACGGTGAATAGTACTGCCTACGCAGATATGTTGGCCGAAGAACTTGGACAGGTGGTCACGCCTCCTGGCGGTGCCACTGCATCAGCCAATGCGCCTGCAACTGCGCCTGCAACTGCGCCTGCAACTGCGCCTGCAACTGCGCCTGCAACTGCGCCTACAACTGCGGACGAGGCATTGTCTCCGCCGCCCCAGTGCCCGCCGCGTCGGCCGTTCGTGCCTGGCAAGGGATGTGTTGGATCGAACGGCAAGGTGTCGAAGCCCATGTGTTTCGATAATGCACCCTACATTCCCGATCCCCAGGGCAAGGACATTGGACGATGTGGACCTGTCCCTGAGCCCAAGAGGGCGACCCAGAACCGTGCACCGCCAGCCGAGGGACCTCCAGGCGGATACACCGACGAAGGAACTCCTGCAAAGGTGGCGCCCGCGGCCTTGACGGGTCTTCAGGTGGGCGGACCGAGTGATGGTGGCATCGGTCCGTCACCCGCGGGCTCAGGCAATGCCTCCTGGGGTGGGGGCGGAGCCAAGTATCCCAACCTGCTGGGACCGAACCCCAAGAAGGACAATCTCCCCGACAATAACATGACAGCCAATCTTACCCTGCCGACAGCATGCCAAGTGGGTGCCGATGGAAACACCATGTACTCCCCTGGGTGCCGTGCGCCGACGGACCTTGGATACTTCACACTCCCCACGATTCCAAAAACGGATGGCGATCCGTCACCGTTTAGTGAAGATTATACAGTGTTTATGAGATAAGATGGCGACATTTGGACTCCGTAATCAGCGTGGATCCTGCTGGGTGAACGCAACTCTTCAAGCCATCTACCGTCTCCCTGAAGTCCAACAGCGCTACACCGACGAGAAGGCCGATGAGAACAACCCTATCGACCTTTGTCTTCAAGAAATCTGGGCCTCGAAGGGTGACGAGGGTCTCAAGGCACTGTACGAGTCTGTCAATACAGACCTCATGCCTGCAGGAGAGGGCATTGGCGATTCACATGAACTGCTGGAGTTCTTCTGCGACAAACTTCCCTTCCTCGACAAGTTGTGTCGCTTCAAGATGTCGCACCAGGTCAAGTGCACACACTGCGACTACTCCGACCTGCGCACGGATTCGCTGATTGAGTTCTCCGTGACACCGACTGCAAAGAAGCAAGGGTTGATTACGACCATTGGGCACGCGGTCCAGCCCGTAGCCATCTCGGACTGGACCTGTGAAAAGTGCAAGGAGAAGGGGTGCACAAAGCAGTTGCTGATGGGAACCTTCCCTGATGTGTTCGTGTTCCACTGTACGACGCTGGATACGTCCGTGTCGTATTCGCCCTTGCTGAATATCAACGGACAGCGCTATGCCTTGTCGAGCGTGGTCTGCTTCAATGGCGGCCACTGGTGGACCTATGGACGCTCGCAGCCTCCAGGATCGAACTGGGTGGAGTTTGATGATCAGCGGGTCAATGACCACGGCCCGCACAACTTCCCGTTGTCGGATACGATGCGGCTGTTATTCTATTATCGCCTCAAGGAATAAGCAAGGATGCCTAGCAGTCCAACCGATACCGCAACCTTGAACTTGAATGCGGCGAGTTTCGTGGCGACGAGCCTGTCCGTCGTGATGATTCTGACCTTTTTTGTCTTCTTCATGAGCGGCTCTTTGCTGGCCGTGATTGTCTTTTGGATGGTGCTGGTGCTCTCGTCCGTGGTTCTCTGGTCCTATGGATTCATCAGCAACGATCTCCTTCAGCTCTTCACCTATTCCAAGCCCCCGCCTGCTCCTGCCCCCGACAAGCCTGAACCAGGCAGTGGGCTGGTGGGCATGGAGGTGTTCCACATCGACAATAGCCGATTCACGTACGATGAGGCTCCTGCAGCGTGTGCGGCGTTCGGTGGAAACCTGGCGACTCTTGAGCAGGTCAATGAGGCCTACAATTACGGTGCAGAGTGGTGCGGATACGGATGGTCGGCAGGTGGTCTGGCCCTGTTCCCCACCCAGCGCGCCACGTGGGAGACCCTGCAGCAGGAACCGAACACCGCTAAGCGCACCGCGTGTGGTAAGGTCGGTGTGAACGGTGGCTACTTTGACCCCTCCTACAAGTTCGGTGTGAACTGCTACGGATACAAGCCCGCAGCCAGTTCCAACTTGAAGCTGCCCCTGCCTCCTCCTGGAACAAATGTCGATGCCTTCAACTCCATGGTTGCCAAGTTCCAGGGCATGTTGTCGTCCTTCGAGGTCTCGCCGTATTCCCGCACACAGTGGTCGGGATACGGAGCGCTGGATACGGGCGCCCGCGCAACGGCAGAGTACGGAACTCAGTTTCAGCAGAATCTGTCTGGCCTCGTGGGACCCGACACCCCAGCGGCTCCCGTCACGGTCTCCGCTGCCACCACCACAGAGTCCTTTACAGTGAGGAACTCGGATGCGAACATCCTTGATCCGAATCGGCCAGGTGGTTACACCTACATCCAGAACCCTGCGAATGTGGATGGACCTGGCGGCGCGGGTGGTGCAGTTCCCTGGTGGATGATGAAGAACCCGATGAATCCCATGGGCATGACAGGTCCGATGGGAGTGGGAGGCGCGATTGGTTCGGACGTTGGAGGAGGGCCAACTGGACCCATGGGCCCAAGGGGGCCGACGGGACCAATGTCGATGGCGACCAACGTGGGTAACGCGGCTCCGGTGACGACACCGCCTGCAACCGCAACACCCGCTACGGCAACAACGACACCCCCAGCGGCTCCTGCGGCTCCTGCGGCTCCTGCGGCTCCTGCGGCTCCCCCGACCACACCGGCGGCTGCTGCTGCGGCTGCTGCTGCTGCTGCGACAACACCGTCTGCTGCATTCCAGGCAGCAGCGGCAGCAGCTCCCGTCCTCGGTATTCCAGCAGCCAGCATTCCCCCCGCCAACTCCTCGTGGTGGGCAAGTATTGCAGCCGCGAACGCACTCATTGCCGCAGAACGAGATGCTATGATTGCCGCGGGACAGGACCCCGACAAGTAATCAAAAATTCAAGAACCCAAATAACTGAATCATGCTGGGCACCTTGGAGTCCGCATCGTAGTAATCGAGACGCATCGGCTTTCCGTCCTTCTCCTTCTTGATACAGAGATACGGCATGAGCGGCACGTGGGTCATTCCTGGAGGACACGGCTTGTAGCACATACCATCCACGCGATCGGTGTGAATACCCTCCTTCACAAGTTTCTCTTCCTCGCACGTCCGCTCATCACCGCGAGCACCTGGAGGTTCGCTGCACTTCTTTGCGGTGCGAGCCTTCTTGTCAAACGCCCCCTTCCATCGCTTATACCAGTCGTCAAAGAACGGTAATCCACCCGCGTCCTTGGGGCCTGGGCAGATTCCGCCGCCATCTAGGCGCCCCTTCAGGTTACCGCCTGTGCACTGGAGGAGCCATCCGTCCTTGAGTCCGCAACGGATCGGCTCTTGGCACACCAGACCCCAATTGTTCCATCCGTCGGGACACGGCTCCAGTCCAACGGGAGTTCCAACTCCAATCTCCTTCGTGTCGGCCCAGCACACATCGCCCACGCGGTGACGGCCACTTGGGC
>Ga0187844_10001670_pt1 | contig 16602 bp, 14 predicted proteins | sample SpaLakP09_SKY_50_FD_134517 | JGI IMG/M metagenome (GOLD analysis project Ga0187844, IMG submission 134517) | Oligotrophic lake water microbial communities from Sparkling Lake, Wisconsin, USA - SP09_SKY_50 | ecosystem: Environmental > Aquatic > Freshwater > Lake | place: USA: Sparkling Lake...
AATCCAACAAAACCTTGGATCATTTTTGGCAGTGCCATGAAAATGGGACGGTAGCTCAGTCGGTAGAGCAGCGGACTTTTAATCCGTTGGTCGCGAGTTCGAATCTCGCCCGTCCTACCATTTACAAGTGGTCCGTACCGATCACATGGTTTACACTTTTTGCCACTCACACTCCTAGTACTTTGGTACGGTAATCATCCCCTAGAACCAAAGTAATCAGAAGTAGAATTTTCTCTATTAGAGGAGTTCTACATGAAACGTTCTAAATTTACCGACAGTCAGATCATGGATGCCCTAAAACGGGTCGATGCTGGCCTAGCCGTTCCCGATGTTTGCCGTGAACTGGGCATTAGCTCTGCTACCTTTTACAAGTGGCACGCTAAATACCACGGCATGGATACCTCGATGATGGCCCGCATGAAGGAGCTTGAAGCTGAAAATGCCCGCCTCAAGAAGATGTACATCGAAGAGAAACTCAAAGCGGAGATCGTGACTAAAGCCCTCGCAAAAAAGTGGTGAGGCCGTCTCACAGACGTGAGATGGCCCAGCGGGCAGTCAGAGATAAAGCAATTCCCATTCGCTTGGCGTGGTATACCCAGCATTATTCGAGCAGATAATGGGCCGGAACTTATCAGCGCCAGACTGATGTAATGGGCAGCGAAGCATCAAATCCACATCTAAAATATCCCAACAAGGCAAACGACAACAAAATGCCTACGTCGAACGCTTTAATCGTACCGTGAGGTATAAATGGTTATTACAGCATTATTGGGAAAGTATTAACAAAGTTCAAGAGTTTGCAACGCAATGGATGTATAAATATAATTTTCAACGTCCAAACATGGAATTGGACGGCATCACCCCGAAACAGCGACTGGGCCATGGTTGCTTAATGAAGCCTACTTGTGATAGTGGTAGTAAATGGGGGGGATTACCTTAGTCTAAAAAAAGGTGCTCGCTTTTAAAGTTCCGCTATGCCATTAATGGCACTTTAGGCAATTAATAAGTTTGGAGGGGCAACTAAGAAACTCTTAATCAAGAGTAATTAAAAACTTATAAGGTTTACAATGGTCGAAAATGATACTGTTATTTATTTCCTTCTTTAGCTCCATGATTCTTATTTTAGGAATTATCCGCTTTAAACATCTGCATGAGCAATTCAGCGGTGATGATGATCTCAGTGGCCCGCAAAAGTTTCATATCAACAATACACCTCGCATTGGTGGCTTGGGAATTTACTTAGCTCTCTGGGTTACCACCGTAGCAGCCTTTTTTAAGGAACTTCTTTTAGCCCAATTCATTATTTTTGTATTACTGAGTGCACTTCCGGTATTTGCTGCTGGTCTTCTCGAAGATTTCACCAAAAAAATAGGAGTAAAAATTCGGCTGTTAGCGGGACTCCTCTCAGGCACCCTCCTACTCTATTTCTTTCAAATCACTTCAATTCGTCTGGATGTTTGGGGTCTTGATTTATTGTTCATGAACGTCTGGCTAGCCTCTCTCTTTTTAGTAGTTGCATGCTCTGGACTTTCTAATGCCTTTAATCTTATTGATGGATTTAATGGCTTAGCGAGCATGGTTGCCATCATGACAACCATTGCAATTGCCTTTGTGGCCTTTAAGGTTAGTGACATAACCTTGGTGTATCTGGCTTTAATTCTTTTAGGGTCGATTGCAGGATTTTTTATCTGGAACTATCCTAAAGGACTCATCTTCTTGGGCGATGGTGGCGCATACCTGATTGGCTTTGTCATTGCGGCTCTCTCAATCTTACTGGTACAGCGCAATCCGAGCGTTTCGCCGTGGTTTGCACTATTAGTCAACGCCTACCCGATCTTTGAGACCCTCTTTACAATTTGGCGTCGCACTGTTCATCAGGGCAGAAACCCAGGCTTACCTGATGGCGTCCATTTTCATTCGCTCATCTATCGACGGGTGATGCGCTGGGCCAACCCTAAATCTAAAAATGTTGACCGCAATTACCTAGGCAATGCGCGCACCTCCCCATATCTTTGGGTGATCTCATGCTTAGGGATAGTTCCTGCCATTCTGTTCTGGAATAGCACAAACTTGCTGATGCTAAGTTCCATCATTTTTATGCTCTTGTACGTCTACATCTACCGAAGGATAGTGCACTTTAATAAACCCAGCTGGCTAAGCCCCCCCCCGAGATAAAGAACTGAATTAATGTATTTAGTACACAGCGAAGGAAGCCGGCCGTAAAATATAAAAAAGCTTTCTGAGTTCAAATACTAAGTCATCGCAAGCCCAATACTCGTTAACTAAGTTCAAAAACTTTTCTATTAATTTTTGATATTTATTTGAGATGGCATTCCCCCGATTCGGTAGACAGTTAATATTGTCAACAATGAATCAAGGGAGTGTTTATGAAGCGAACCAAATACACCGCTGAGTTTAAATCAGAGGCGGTCAAGCAGATATTAGATAAAGGGTATTCTGCAGTTGAGGTATCCAGTCGCTTGGGGGTGCCTGTCGGCCTGCTGTATACCTGGGCTCGAAAGCTCAAAGCCGAGCTTAGACGAACGACCGAAGAGCGCGATATCCTTAAAAAGGCCGCCGCGTACTTTGCCAAAGTGTCCGAGTGAAGTACGCGTTTATCAAAGAGCATCGCCAGGAGTTCCGGCTTTTGAGCATGTGCCGGGTTCTGAAGGTGTACCGCAGTGGTTATTACGCTTGGTTAAAAGAACCTCAATCACCCCGGGCTCTGGAGAACGCCAAGTTATCAGAGCAGATCCGCTACTACTATGATCAAAGTATGGGGATTTATGGCAGCCCCCGCATTTATCACGATCTTAAAGAAGCAGGAATTAGTTGCAGCGAGAACCGAGTGGCAAAGCTCATGAAGGCCTCGCAGCTGCGCTCGATCCGCGGGTATAAACGCCCACGTTATCGGATCGGTAGACCGTCTTTGGTATCCCCCAATCAATTGCAGCGTCAATTTACCCATGACGCCCCTGATCAAGCTTGGGTGACTGATATTACCTATATCCGTACTTGCGAAGGCTGGTTGTACTTGGCGGTGGTGATTGATCTTCACTCCAGATTAGTGGTGGGCTGGAGCATGCAATCCCGTATGGAAACCCGCTTGGTACTAGATGCCTTAACGATGGCGGTATGGCGTAGAAAGCCTAAGAACGGTCTTATCATCCACTCTGACCAAGGTAGCCAGTTCGGTAGCGATGAATTTGCTCGCTGGTGCAAAGACAATTGCTTGAGCCCCAGCATGAGCAGAAGGGGTAACTGCTGGGATAACGCGGTCGCTGAATCCTTTTTTAGCAGCCTCAAAAGCGAATTAATTAAGAAAAAGATCTACCCAAACAGATCTGTAGCAAAATCAGAAATCTTTGAGTACATCGAAGAGTTCTATAACCGGGTGAGGCGTCACAAGCATCTTGCCCAATTAAGTCCAATGGCGTTCGAACAACGTCAAATTGCGTTAAGAAAAGTGTCTACGATATTGGGGGAATGCCAAGGAAATCACCTAAAACTCTTAATATAAATTTATTTTGATAGCGATATACCCTGAATGCCTTTTAAAATAAAATGTTTTTTATCTATCAAAACAAGGCAAACAAAAGTAATAATTAATGCAAAGAAACTACTAAAAATAATGTCAATGAAATTAAAAGAAGATTTAATATTCATAGATGAAGGCAAAGGAGTAATTTCTTTAAAAAACTGGATTTCTGAATGGATGGTTTTAATTATATCAATAAAAATTGTATTTGACGAAAAAGAATTCGCACGTAGCAATTTTTCATAACTCAAGATACCCTGCTTATTGTAAGTATTTAGATCAAAAAAAATTCGATCTAAATCAGCTATTCGACTTTTGATAGTAATTAATTCATTAAGCTGATGCGCAGTCATTTTATTTTGATAAAGTCTTGAATTTAATTGAAGCGCTAATGGAAGATAAGCAAAATTACTATCTGGATTATGAATACCAGTTATAACATAAGGGCTTATAAGTTCAGGTCTTTCCCTACTAATTTTGCTCAAATACTCAATATCTTCATTGAGTACTCTCAATTCACCCTGTGTTTTCTCAATTAATGTAGTGAGAGTCTTTTCATTCCACAACCATGGCGCCTTTTGTTGTAAAACCTCCTTAATAATGAAGGACTCTGACATTTTTATAAATTCTTTTTTCAATTCAGAATTAAATTTAACTGCCAAATCTATAGAGGAGCCCCTAGACGTAACTGTAAACCCAATTACATTATTTTTTTCAAGAACCCCCTGGGCTGTAAGTTGCGAATATTCCCGTATATCTGATTTTGTGTAAGTCAAAATTGGGCGAAGAGAATTATCATACCAAATTGTACTGGAAAGCGACTTCAGTACAGGTGGATCACTTGCATTAATACCTTCAATACTTACTAAATATGAGGGTAGACTTTTAACTATTAATTGCCATCTCGCCAATGTGATCCCAGGATTAAGAGTCACAGAATTAGAGTTTTGATCATTAAATTGAGATAAATTATGGAAGTATGAAATTTGTACGACATATTCATTAGAATAATATTCATAAGCGCTTGATATCATCCCCCCGAAAACTAATGCAAAAGTTAAATACATAATTCTCCTTTTGCAAAGTTCTAGTAAATAATCTTTATTAAACAGTTCTCTCTGAAAATTTATATTCATATTTATATAATTTGAAATTAATGTGGGTTTAAGGCTTCATTCTACTGAGCTCGCTTTGAACACTCTCGCAAATATCTTCTAAAGAGGACCGTTTAGCTTTCCAATTTAAAAAATTAACTGCTCTCTCAACCGAAGCATATACAATTGGTAAATCGCCTTTTCTTTTCTCAACTATTTGGTATGGAATTTTAATACCCTGTATCTCTTGGAGCTTGTTTAATACCTCAAGTACTGAGTATCCTCTCCCGGCTCCTAAATTTAAAGTATGAGAACCTTTTTCAAACAAAGCTTTAATAGAAGCAAGATGACCCTCTGCCAAATCCATTACATGGATATAGTCTCTAACTCCAGTACCATCCGGGGTTAGAAAATCTCCTCCATAAATTTTCAAAAAATTAGACTTCCCCGAAACTACCCTCATGATACATGGCATAAGATTAGATAAATGATCTTCAATTCCTTCGCCAAGCAGTCCACTTTCATGACATCCGACTGGATTAAAGTATCTCAGGATACCCATTTTCCAATCCCTATCAGATGCCGCAAGCTCACTTAACAGTTTTTCTCCAATAAGTTTAGTGCTAGCATAGGGGCTTCCGCCATTAATCGTAGAGTCTTCAGTTAAGGGCTGAGATTTTGTTTCTGAATAAATAGCTGCACTACTAGAAAAAATAATTGACTTGCAGCCAGCTGAATTCATCGCCCGCAACAGCGATAGCATTCCACCAACATTGTTATCATAATATTCAACTGGTTTTGAAAAAGATTCACTCACAATCTTTAAGGCTGCAAGATGAACAACGCAATCAATAGAATAGTCGTTGATTACCCCGAGAACTAAAGCCGTATCTCTAATATCTGCATTTATAAAATTTATAGCGCATCCAAGAACGGATTCCAACTTTTGAATATCACCAATACAACTTGTTGATAAGTTATCAACAATTACTAAATTATGTCCATTATTGATGAGCACTGCTGCAATGTGACGCCCTATGTAACCGATTCCACCAGTTAAAAGTATATTCATATCTAAATCATTGCCGATCTATCAATAATTTTTTTATAGTCCAATAATGCTTGTTTTATTTTTATTGATGCAGTCCCATCACCATAGGGATTATGGGATCGAGACATAGACTCATATAAACATTGATCATATAAAAGAGTGCGAACTCCAGCTATGATGCTTGCCTCCGAAGAACCTACAAGTCGTACAGTGCCAGAATTTACCGCCTCAGGCCTTTCCGTAACATCCCTCATAACTAAAACTGGCTTTCCTAAGCTTGGGGCCTCTTCTTGTATTCCCCCGCTATCAGTAACTACTATATGCGCCTTTGAGAGCAAGTAAATAAAAAATTCATAATCCAAGGGATCAATCAAATAAACATTAGAAATGCCAGACAGTAGTTGTTTAACAGGATTTTGAACATTCGGATTTAAATGAACTGGATAGACTATTCTAATAGATTGATCTGATTTAGCCAAACTTGCGATTGCTTTGCAAATTGAAATAAACCCACTTCCAAAGTTTTCCCTCCTATGCCCAGTTATTAAAATAAACTTTTCACTCTTCCAATTAAATCCTAATTGCCCATCAAGATGTTGTTCAATTTCTAAAAGTCTAATTGCATTAGATTTAATTTTATTAAGAGCCAACTTAAGAGCATCAACCCCCGTATTACCGGTGACATAAATTCTTTCCTCCAATACCCCCTCTGCTATTAAATTATTTTTACTCAACTGAGTTGGAGAGAAGTGTAATTGAGCAATCATTCCTGTCAATCTACGATTAAATTCCTCAGGGAATGGTGCTTTCAAATCAAAGGTACGCAATCCAGCCTCAATATGCCCAAGCGGAATACCTAGATAGAAGCCAGCCATCGAAACAGCCATACAGGTTGTTGTGTCGCCATGAACTAAAATGATATCTGGCCTTGTAGAGCTAATCACTTCTCTCATTTCAATAAGAATTTTAGATGTAATATCAAATAAATCCTGGTTGGTACGCATAAGATCTAAATCAACATCAGGTTTGATATCAAAAAATTTAAGTGTTTGATCCAGCATTTCTCTATGTTGCGCAGTTACGCAAACTTTTACATCGAAGCCTTCTTCAGTCTTTAGCACCTTAATCAAGGGCGCCATTTTTACAGCTTCAGGCCTTGTACCAAAAACGATAAGTATTTTCATTACTCAAACAACATTTCTAATTGATTAATAATTTGATCTTTCGAATAATTTTTTTTTGCATAGTCATAGCCCTGTTTGCCCATTTTATGAAAACCATCAGCTGACTTCATAAATTCATTTAAAGAATCAATACACGCAGATAAATCTGAAGAAAGTGAGCTCACACCACATTTAGCATTTTGGATAATTTTATGTCCGTCGCTCTCTTTATGTAAAAACCCTATAACCGGTTTTGAAGCCTCCATATAACCCAATATCTTTCCAGGAACAACTGGGGTCTTATTATTAGGGCTCAGGGACACAATGCCAAAGGAGCATTGATTTAATATTTCCCTGTAGATGCCAGGCCCAACAAAATCTTTAAACATTACGTTTTCTAGCTTTAGTTGCAAACTTAATGCTTCAATTTTTTTTCGCTCAGTTCCATCGCCAACTAATAGAAATAGTAAGTGTGGATTACTCTTCTGCATGGCGTTTGCTATCCGTATGACTAACTCAAGATTCTGAGAGGGACCCATAACCCCAGCAAAAATAGCAACATGATCATGCTTAATTCCCCAGTTAGTTCTAATATCAATGAGTGAATTCTTAGTTTCCTCGCGACTAAAATCTATCCAGTTGTGTAAGACTGAAATCTTCCGAGTAAGCTCGGGGTGTGTGGATAATACTAAATCTCTATTTCCACTTGAATGGACGGTAATTTCATCTGACTTTCTATATATATACTTTTCAATACATTTGAAAAACCAGATTTGATATTTACTAGTTAAGATGCCCAAATCGATAGCATTTTGAGGGAAAATATCCTGTAAATTTAAAATGAATTTTGAACCAAATATTCTAAGCCAAGCTCCAAAAATTGCTAATGGTAGAGGTGGGCTATAAACAATTACAATGTTTGTCTTCCTTAAATACAATAAATATATCAAAAGAAACTGAAAAGGCATTATTATTTGCGATATAGCCCTTGTAAGATAATTCACATTATGGTGAGGCAATACCTTAATTCGCACCACCTTTATTAAGCCCTCCACCAGAACTATTTTATAGGTTAGCGCTTCCCTTGATACATCTAAGTTATATTTTGGCCATGTGGTCATAACTGTAACTTCATACCCTCTACTAGCCAAACCCAAGGCTAACTCTGACATCAATTCAGATGCAGACCGAATTTCGGGTGGATATGAATCCGTTACTAAGAGAATTTTTTTTCTTTCCATCAGTAAAATCTCATTACATATTCAATAATTTAGTTACCGGCTCGCCAGTACCAAGAGATTTTTCTATGGCAAAAATTATGTCCATTGTTTCGAAAATTTCACCATTTGACACTGAAAGAGAATTATTTAATCTAACTGAGTTAAAAAAATGGTCTAGCTCTTCCTTATACCCAATTGACTGACTTCCGGTTTTAAATGTTGAAACTCTTTCAGGCATATAAAACATAGTTCTTTTATAGTCTTCAGAAACTATTACAGTCTCATCGGCATATATCTCAAGGCGCTCCCTTGCATATGATCTATTACCACTTGCACTATAAAGAATAGATGCTATGGATCCATCCTCAAACTTCAAATTTACTAAAATATTATCATTATTTAAAACAATATTATTGTCCCCGGAAATTCTCTGAGCGAAAACAGTTTTTACTTTTGCTCCTGTAATCCAAATTAAAAGATCAATGAAGTGGGACATTTCACCCACCACCCTACTCCCACCCTCAGATTGAGAATGAACCCAATGATTCTTATCTACAAAACCAGCATTGACGCTCAAATGACAAGTCAGCGGCTTACTTCTTTTATCTAAATACTCCATAATCTTAGCGATATGAGGAGAAAATCTCCTATTGTGCCCAATCATTAGTTTTGGAGAATAGTCTAAGGTAGAAAAAAAATTTATTAAATCAATAAGTTCATCATTATTTACACAAAGAGGCTTTTCTAAAAATAATGGCTTTTTATTAGCAGCAGATATTTTTACCAAAGCTGCATGATTGCTGTGTGACGTTAAGCCAATGATCACATCTATTAATTGGCTTTTCATTACGGAATTTACATCTGTCGAAAAAACGTTAAATCCAAACTTTCTCTGTAAGTGAGATAAATTTGCGCCTGAATTAGCGGTTAAACACTCTAAATTTATTCCTTTTTGTTTTTTTAAAATAGGTAACATCACAGCTCTAGCAAATAAGCCGGCTCCAATTACGCCGACTGAAATATTTTCATTTCTAATCCGTGTTTGAACTGGATAATTACTCAAGGTATGTCTTCTAGAAAAGCCTGAATCATTAATTTCAATTGGATACTCAAGCAGAACTCCGATTGGATTTTCGAGCTTATTTCCCAAGAGGGCGCTATAAGCCTGGAGTGCATCTGAAAAGGGGAAGATATTTGTTATTAATGGGTCAAGCTTTACAAGTCCCTCTTTCACCAATCTTAAAAATTCTTCCAAGTTTCTTTTTTGAGTCCACCTTACATCCCCCAAAGGAAGGTCAATGCCATCTATCTCGTAAGTAGGGTCGAGGGAGCCTGGGCCGGCAGCCTTTGACACCACAATTTCAACCTCCTTATGCCAAAGGTCATTTCTATTTGGATGTATATCTACGACGCCGACTACTACTATCCTCCCCTTTTGTCGGCAAAGGCTAACGGCATCATTAACCAAGACATCACCTGCTGTACTTGCCGTTATTATTACTGCATCAACTCCAAGACCCGATGTATGAAAATCAACCATCTTAGTAAGCTCATCCATAGTAGATGAGGCATGCGCTATTCCAAAACTTTTGGCTAAGTCAACTTTAATTTTATTTAGCTCAATCGCAAATACTTGACATCCATATGCCTTCAATATTTGCACAGTAATAAGGCCTAAAAGACCCAAGCCCATGACAACAACACGCGAACCAAAAGTCAGGTTAGCAGTTCTTACACCATGTAAAGCAATTATTCCCAACATGCCAAACGATGCTTCTTTTGATGAAACTGTTGCAGGTATCCTAACCATCATGTTTTCGGGCATAGATATGAATTCGGCATGAGATGCAAATCCATGCCCAATACATGCAACCCTATCGCCAGGGGAAAAATCTGTTGCCTTTTCTCCTGATGCATATACAGTGCCTGAGGAACTATATCCAAGTGGAGTAGGGGCATCCAATCTACCCATTGCATCATGCCAAGTTTTAACTACCCCTTCTTTCTTCGCCTTTTCTATCACCCTACGAACAAGATCAGGTCTAGCAATAGCTTTACCAATAATTGATTTTTTTCCAAGATCGATTATGGATTTTTCAGTACCTAAACTTATTAATGAGTACTCATTTTTTACAGTTACAAAACGACCCTTTGGATTTGGTACAGGAACATTGTCTAAAAATACCTCTCCTGTTTTATAGTTTTGTATAACCTGCTTCATTAAGTTTTTTCCTCATGCTGCAGCACATAATTTTTTACAGCAGAAGACATTCCTGGCGGGAATTCTGCATCCATTACGATTTGCTCCCAATTGGTTTCGAACCAAGCAACGGTTGCCTTCAGTCCATCTTCAAATGTAGTATCGGGGTCATAACCTAGTTGCTTTTTTGCTCTATCAATACTAGCCAGCAATCTAGACTTAGTATCCCATTTTCGACGATCAGTAAATACCATTCCCGCTGAATTACCCACTAATGAATTTATCATCTCAGCCATTTCAACTATTTCAATTTCTCGCCCAGATGCAATATTCATTTCAGAGCCAATAATGCCTTCTTTTACTCCAGCCCTAATGAGGGCGTCAACAATATCGCCAACATAGGTGAAATCCCTTGTCATTTTTCCATCCCCGGTAATGGGAAGTGGCTGACCTTTCATGGCCCAATAAATAAAGTTTGGAATGACATTCCTGTATTGACCGGGAACCTCTCCAGGGCCATATGAATTAAAGAATCTAGTCTTCACTACTGGAAGCCCATAGTGATGCCAGTAAAAATTACAATACAACTCTCCGGCCATTTTTGATATTTGATAAGGGGTAGTTAAATGCATCGACATAAACTCCTCCTTGAGGGGGAGGGGGGCTTGAGCACCATATATTGCACAACCAGATCCCGCATAGATAAATCTTTTAATTCCACCAACAAGAGCAGCGTACTCAAGAACCTTTATGGTACCCAACTGACTAACAAGCAAATCTTTTTCGGGATAATCTACGGAATTTTGGTTTGCGAAAAATGCAGCGAGATGAAAAACATATGAAGGTTTTTCATTGAATACACGCTTTAAATCAATGTCACTAGTAATACTCCCCTTAACAAATAAAATATTTGGAAGATTGGGAATATTCCACTGATAAGACGCTGACAAATCATCTAAGATGATAACTTTACGTGCGCCAATTTCAGCAAGTTCCTTGCACAAATTGCTTCCGATTGCACCGCCGCCCCCCGTAACTAAAATTACTTGATCTTTATATTGCAGCATTTCGGGAAATTGTTTTTTTTTCATAATTAATCAAATTGTTTAACTCTAAGGTCAGGCGCACCAATGCCGCTTACCGTATTATTATAAACGCTATTATTAATCTTCATTTCTTTGTATTTTAAGTAAACCAACTGTAAGACAGAGACCCTTAATCTTGACCATACATACCCTTCGTAACCTCTGAATATTCCACCTAAATACAAATAGCAATAAAGAAAATAAACTAAATATCTAAGCGGAAAATATTGGAAATTTTTTTTCAGCCACATCCACCTTTCTGTTGCGGAACCAAACAATCTCGGGCTAAGTGCGAGTGGGGTTTTTTTGTATAAATTAGTCGCCTCTAGTGTTGAATATCGATTCTGTTTTTCAATCCAATGCTCTAAGTTTGGACTGTCAAAATGCTCTAAATAGCCGGAAACTGTTGAAATTGGGCCACCCACAACAGGATACTCATTTACTGTCACATCTGTAAAGCGGCATTTGCCCGCCCTCCATACCCTTAATATTTGCTGTGAAGCAAGCAATGGTTTTCCCATAAACCATAGCCTCCTTTCGAGGAAAATCCCATGCGCATCAGTAGCAGTCAGCATAGACCTCAAATTACTCTTCAACTTATCGGATAACCTCTCATCTGGATCTAGCTTCATTACCCAAGAGGATCTGATGGGGAAATTAGTTAAAGCAAAGTTCCATTGATCTCCAAAGTCAGTAAATTTCCGCTGGGCAACATTCGCACCAAATTCAAGAGCAATATTTACAGTACAGTCCCTACTATAACTATCTAAGATAAAAATTTCGTCAGCCCAACCAGAGATGTTTTCTAATGCCCCTCTAAGATTGTGCCCCTCATTTAAAGTAATCATAACCACAGCGATTGTTGGGGGCGCCTTATCAAGCAGAGAGTTATCTTTAATCTTTAACATCAAGCATCATCTTAAAAAGGATTGAATGGGCAAACATAAAAGTGAAAATGTTGGATTAGACGATCCGGCACTTGGGAATAGTGACGTACTTAAAAGATAAACGTTATCATAGCCCCTGACTTTTAAAGTTTCATCATCAACAACTGAGCGCAGGTCACTACCCATCCTACAGGAACCCGTTGGGTGATAAATGTCATAGGGCCTAGCCCCATCAAATCCGCAATCTATCTTAGTTAATTTCGGAAATATGCTGGGTAGCGAATTCCAATCATTAATAATTTTGGCACCCAACTCTTTTAATTGAAAAATATCATAATCTGATATTTTCCATTGAATATATATTTTTTTTCTACCAAAATCATCCAAATCAAGATTTGATAGAAAGATACAATTTTGAGATGATGAAGACTGTTCAACATCTAATTGAATTTTTATCTGCGAACCTTCTTCCACATATAGTCTTTTATTAAAATACCTATTAAATCCAAATTTAATTATTTGAATTCCTCCAAGAAAAAAATCACGTTTATCTGTTTTACCCAAAATTCCAGTTTGAAAATATTGCAGTATTGACCTGATTACCCTCAAACCTTTGCCATCACTCAAAACTTGTAAATAAAAAAAGTGTCTTGGATATTTATGGGCATCCTTTAAGATAAATCGAAAACTTTTCATCCAGTTCTTACAAAAGATGGGGAAAAAATGTTTAATCAAAGGGTTAGTCTTTGAATACTCAAAACTAGCAATCGATGCAGAAATATGATCGCTGAAATAAAGGCCAAGATCAGTTTCGGGAAGACAAAACCCAGATGCCTTAGCGCGCTCCTGAAATTCCAACAATAGACGTGTTGATTCAATAGCTCCATTAGCTATTAAAACCTTCTTGGCGCGCACAGTTAGCCTGTTGCCATTCTCTGATAGAGCCTCTATGTTCTGTATTTTTATATCATTACTCGTAGAGGGTATAAATTCAGAACTCACTACAACTGAATTGTAAAAAATTAGAGTCGAAGATTTTTTAAACTCACCTTTTCCAAACATCCAACGAAAATTTCTTTTGCTAAATGGAATCGTTAGGGAACTTATCAAGCATATACCAGCATCAGCTAAAAACTTTATAAGAAAATTGGGAACTGCTAGTATGTTGAATTGATGCTTTGAATGGAATCCTAAATTTCTGAGCACTAAGCCAGAATGATTTCTGATTGAATTTATTATTGTTTTCCAGGCGCCGCTTTGACCATTGACATTCTCAACATCAACATCGCCATAGGGAGCCAATAACCCACCCCACAAACTTGTAGTCCCACCTACCCCAAATGCTCTTCCAGAAATTGCACCGGAATACACCTCATCATTAAACATTGCAGAGCTGAAAAACTTCTTTGAATAAACTGAATTAATCTCACCTGCCTCTAAAACAACCAAATTTTTAAAATGGTTAGAGCTAATGGATGAAAAATAAATTCCTGCTGCGCCTGCGCCCACTACACAAACGTCTGCATCTATAGTTGCTTGTCTCTCCAACTGATTATTTAAATTTATTAATCTCATTAATAATCACTCAACCAAGGACAAAATATTTTTTATTCTTGAAGAGGATATGATGATTGACCCATATATATCCTGTACAGAAGCTTCCCGCAATTTTTTGAGTACGCTAGGTAAATGTTCAGTTGTAAGATTTTCTTTTGAAAAATGTCCATATGAAAAATCCACCTGCATTGGGCTTGGAAGCATTGTTTCAAACTTATTGCCAACTCTCGTCTGTAAGATGTTACAAAATTCAGAGCCATGGGAAATGAAGGGAATAACTTTAGACGCCTCACCACAAACGCCCCACTCCCTTATTACCCCCTGTTTCTTTTTATCATGCAGCCAATTAATCATTTCATATTTATTAATTATCGAATACTCCGGCTCATGCAGCACAAGAAAATCAATGTAGTCAGTTTTTAGTCGCCTTAGGCTGTCATCAAGGCTGCGCTGCACACCTCTAATACTCCAGTCCTGGTGTATGCCATATTGCGATTTAAAAAATCTGCCGAAAGCTTTCTTTACCCATATCGATGGCAAACTAATATCCAAATGATAATTTGGGGCAAAACCAATTTTTGTAGTAACTGTGAAGTTCGCCCTTCGCTTAGACAAATACTCACCCAATAAATTCTCGGCATAACCGTACCCATACATAGGTGCTGTATCAAAATGTGATATTCCAATATCTTCTGCAGCAGACAGTAGATTGAGGCCTTTTTCTTTCGATATAAGTTTGTGCAGTGATGCAGTGCCAAATGATATCTTGGACACCCTGATATCCGTACTACGAATCAAAAACTTATTCATCAGAAATTAAATTTCACTTTTATCTTTTACTATTTTACCTAGGTATTCACAGGATCGATTTACAGCAGAACTCCAGAGATATTTTTCAGATTCAATGGAAGACGAATTAGATAATTCAGTCCTTAAATCCTTATTGCAAATTAGATTCTCAATAGCAGTTTTTATACTTTCAATTGAGAGTGGATTAAAGTAGACTCCGAAATTTTTCAAAACCGATGGCATTGGACCCATATTTGAGCAGGCAATCGGCAATCCAGATGCCATCTTCTCCAGCAATATGATCGGCAAATTTTCGCAACTAGAACTAAATACTGCCAAATCATACTTTGTATAAATGGAAGGCAGATTTTCATATGCAATTTCATCCAGTATATTTATCCAACTCATTTTTGGATCGATTTTTGATATAACCTTTTTTAGCCTCACTACAGACTTATCAAAAACAGGTTTACCGATAAAATCAATTGATACTGGATAACCCATTTCCCTAAGTTTTCCTACTGCCTCAGCAACATTCCACTGATGTTTATAGGGCCCAATGAATGATGTACATACAATTTTGTAGGGTTTACTAGAGTCATAATCATTTATGAATCGCTGCTCTTTAGGCCTAACTCTGTAATTATCATTGATGCCATGCGGAATTACTATTGAGTTTTTTACTTTTACTATTTTTTTAATACTCTCACGAGCATATTCACTAAGAAAAATTACTCCGCTTGCATTAAAAATTGAAATTCCCTGCAAAATTCTTAAAATGAAAAATCGCAGGGTCTCTAAGGAAAAGCCAAATCTTAAGGCCTCCCTGATCTCAAATGGCAGCATATTTTGACTAATAACAACATATGGTCTAAATGGGCCTAAGTATAAAGTTCCTGGCACAAGTAGTATGTCAATTTTATTTGCTTTAAGTATCTTTTGGAAAGAGAATGTTTGCCAAATCAACTTTGAAACAAAGTTGCGAGCAGGCCGCACTTTGTGTTTAATTACAACGCCATCAGGTATTGATTCTAAAGCCGACTCACTTGACCAAATATGAATTTCAATTGAATTGGTATCACTTTCTTTGAACGCATGTATAAACTCAATCAGATACGTTAAACCACCACCTCTGCTTATGTTTAATGCATCTATGGCAATTTTAAGCACGATTATTGATCTGTTTAAAGGCCATTTTCCGTTCTCCACAACTCAAAAGTAGTAAGCATAAAAATTCTCGAACTATTACCTCTCCCTGAATCTAAACCTTTGAATAAACTTATTATCAATTTTTTATCAAAATATGAATTGCTTCTTAAAAGTACATCTAAGCTAAAGTCTCTATATGACCCAGCCAACAACATCTTATCCAAAGGAAATGAAAATCCTTGTTTTCTCTCAAAATTAAAATTCTCCGGCAGAATCTTTTTGGCAAATTTTTTAAATAAAATTTTCTTTTGAACGCTATTTACCTTATTAGTTGTGCTGATATTTTTAAAACAATATTCGACTAGGTTTTTATCCAGGAAGGGGGAGCGCACCTCCAGAGAATTCATCATTCCACATCTATCTATTTTTACAAGAATATCTTCACGCAAATATTTCTGAAAATCATTTCTCATCCTTTTCCCAATTAAATCATTTCCTCGAAAACTATGATTAATATATTTACTTTGAGTCTCTATTTTATTTAGTTTATTTTTAAATAGATAATTTATTTCGGATGGATGAAAAAATGGAGCATCCCTAATATCATCCAGGCCGTAATCTAAAGCCAATCTTGAACCAAACGCTCTACCCCTATAGCCAATAGGTGATATATATCTGGAGGCATAATCTAAGATTTTTCGAATAGGCAATGGAATCCCATTAATAGCCATCTTAAGTTTTGCAAGTTCGCAATAGTGACTATAACCACCGAATAACTCATCCCCCCCATCACCACCAAGCATGACTTTGCAATGAGCGCTAGCTAATTTAGATACTATATATGTTGGCAATATACTACTGTCCGCTAT
>Ga0187844_10001671_pt1 | contig 16597 bp, 16 predicted proteins | sample SpaLakP09_SKY_50_FD_134517 | JGI IMG/M metagenome (GOLD analysis project Ga0187844, IMG submission 134517) | Oligotrophic lake water microbial communities from Sparkling Lake, Wisconsin, USA - SP09_SKY_50 | ecosystem: Environmental > Aquatic > Freshwater > Lake | place: USA: Sparkling Lake...
CAGCCCAAGGACACAAAGCCGATCTTGGGGGCGGCTGCGGCAGGCGCGGCGGCCGGGCTGGGGGTGATGGTTTCGCTCATCCCCCGATTTTGCCTGAGCCAGCCGCCGGCATCGGCCTGCGCCCTACTTCTTGCCGCCAAAGCCGGGCATTCCCGGCATTCCTGGCATCACTGGAAACATGGCACCGGCCTGCTTGATCTGCTCCTGCATCTGCTCGATCAGATTCTTGCTCTGCTCGACATAGCCGCCCATCAGGTTCTGCATCACAGGCGCCTGGGCGCCGAGAAACTGGGTCCAGAGTTCCGGGCTGAAGGCCAGGCCCTGGCTTTGCTCGGCAAACTTGCTTTGCAAAGCACCAAAGGTCTGAACATTCTTCTCCAGATAGTCGCCCATCACGCCCTGCATGGCATGGCCGTAAAAACGAATGATCTGTTCCAGCGAGGCGGTGCTGAACATGGGCACGCCGCCGGTTTCCTCTTCCAGAATGATCTGCAGCAGGATGCTGCGCGTCAGGTCTTCGCCCGTCTTGGCATCGCGCACCTCGACGGTCTGGCCATCCAGCACCATCTTCTTGACATCGGCCAGCGTGATGTAGCTGCTGGTCTGGGTGTCATAGAGACGGCGGTTCGGGTACTTCTTGAGCACGCGCACGGCGGGCGCTTGTGCTTCATCACTGTCGCCAGCCGGGGATGACCCCATGCCTACTGCCTTGCTGCCTCTGCGGGCCGTCACCATGGATGCTCCTTGTCCGACCGGCACAGAGTGTTGTGCAGGTGCAGCAATATTCTAGGAGCCCGGGCGCTGCAAACCGGCGGGGATTTCCCCCGGAAGCGGGCCGGCGGCGGCCACGGCCGCGAGATCGAGCCGGGCGCGACTCAGGCTAACCAAGGTCTGGTCGGCATCGGGCGCATGACAGGGCAAGGGCGCCAGCAGGCGCAGGCTGAGGGCATGGGCCACGTCAATGCGGCAACCGACCCGCACCGGCAGATCTTGCCCTTTGGGCGCCGGCTGGTCGTCGACCAAGGTGACGCTGTCGGACAAGGCCCTCAGAACCATGCTCTGCGCCCCGCGGCGCAGCTCGAAATGCCAGCGGCTGATCTGCAAGGCCTGCATCGGATCAACATGGGAGAGCACCACATCATTGGCTGGTACACCCTCATGCTCACGCAGGCGACCGAAGCTGATGATGTCCAGCAGCGGCAGGGCCTGCGGTTCCTTGGCGTCCCCGATCAAGACATGGGTAGGAAAAATGCTTCGATCGCGCCAATCGAAGGCCATCAGCTCGACCGCGCCGGCCACGTCCTTGAGCAAGGTCGGCGCCAGCGGCCGGCATTGCACGCGCCAGGCCGCGGGCAATTCCTGGAAGGCCTCACGACTCAGCCGCACCTCACCCGGCTCACCAGAAGCCAGCATCCGCGCACAAAAATTGACAGCCTCGCCGGACACCGACTGGCCATCGCTGAGCACACGCCCCCAATGCAGGCCCATGCGCAGCTGCAACTGGTGCGGCCGGGCACGGGCGAGATTGCGCTCGCTGAGCTGCGCCTGCACCTGCTGCACCGCGGCCAGGGCCTGCGCGCTGTCGGAGAAGACCAGGAAGACGCCATCCCCGGCGGTATCGACCACGCGCCCGCCATGCTGACTTGCGGCGGCCTGCAAGAGATCTTGGTGGATCTGCTGCAGCTGGCGCCCTGCCGCATCGCCAAAGCGCTGGAAATAGCTCGAGGAACCGACCATGTCGGAAAACAAAAGCGCCAGGCTGAGCTCAAAGCGACGCTTGAGCTCCTGCTCCAGCCGGGCCTGCCAACGCAGGATCTCCGTCATGCTCAGCTGATCCAACTGGTCAAGGTGACTGGGGTGGTCCGCGGAAGTCATCGGGATACGGCAATAGAGGAGCGAGGGCAGCAAAGACACAGAGAGGCGCCGCATTTGAGCACAGCTCGCCGCACATCTTCAGACCCAAGCCAGGCGACACGCAGATGCTGGGCCTGAAAAGCAAAAAACCCGGGAGATCTGAGATCTACCGGGCTTCTGCAACAACGTTACTTGAGAGTAACGCCTACCGTCTTACTTACGTATTTTGGTAGGCGCGATTGGACTCGAACCAACGACCCCCACCATGTCAAGGCGGGGAAATGGCATTTCTTTGGACGCCTTGGGACGACTTTTTGCCTATGAAAACAGTGTTTTCATGTCCCATGAAGTTCGGTAGAGTACGGAAAAGTTTTCCGTACTTTTTCCGTACTTTTTCCGAACTCCGGATTGGCCATGGCAACCAAGATTGACACCGTTTCCGCTCGCGACCGGCTCAAGCCTCGGCGAGAGCCGTACTGGCATCGATTGTCGAAGGGCTGCTATCTCGGCTTCCGCAAGATGAGCACGGCTGGACATGGCAATTGGGTGGCTCGGGCCATGCAAGAAGCCACCCGCAAGGAGGCCTACAAAGCCTTGGGGGATCTATCCGAGCTTCCAGATCACCTTCGGTTCGACTCAGCGCAGAAAGCTGCGCTGGCTTGGTTGGATCACCTCGGTCGCGGCGGAGCAGTCGGCATCACGACCGTCAAAGATGCATGTGACAGGTACATCAAGCACCTACGCGCCACGAAGACCGAGCGTGCAGCAAACGATGCCGAAGCTCGGTTCAAGAACTATGTGCTCAACCACGGCAAGCTCGCGACCACCGAACTCGCCAAGGTCACGCCGAGTCAACTCGAAGCCTGGCGCAAGGCGCTACGCGAGCTGCCAACCCGTAGCGGCGCCAATCGCGGGAAGGCGCGATCCGCTAGCACTTTGAACCGTGACATGACGTGCTTTCGTGCTGCATTGAACCTGGCATACAGCGATGGCTTGGTCACTTCAGACTTCGCGTGGCGAAGCAAATTGAGGCCACTGAAGAACGTCGATCAGCGTCGCGAGCTGTACCTCGACCGTGCGCAGCGACTGCAATTCGTTGAACGGGCGCCTCCCGACCTTGCCGCTTTCCTGCGCGGCCTAGCCCAGTTGCCCCTGCGCCCTGGCGCACTGGCGGCACTCACGGTAGGAGACTACGACAGCAGACTCAAAGTACTCAAAATCGGCAAAGACAAAGCTGGCAAGGATCGCAAGATCAAGTTGCCCGATGCGACCGCCGTTTTTTTTGAAGCGGCAGCCAAGGACAAAGCAACAGCGGCCCCCCTGCTATGCCGCGCTGATTGGGTAGCTTGGAACAAGGACTCCTGGAAGTGGCCTGTGAAGGCCGCGGCGGCGGCGGCAAAGCTGCCGCCTGGAGCAACGACCTATACGATGCGGCACAGTGTCATTAGTGACCTGGTGCATGACGGTCTCGATCTGCTCACGGTCGCGCAGATCTCAGGCACAAGCGTGGCGATGATCGAGAAACACTATGGGCACCTCCGCAGCGATGTCGCCGCAGGCGCATTGGCTCGCTTGGTTCTATGAAGGATTGTGGCCTGCAGGGCATGCCGCGCCCGTGCTTCCGGCCGGAGCGCGACCTCGCCTCTCTCTCACTCCGATAGGGATGTTAGGGCGCGGATAGGCGCTCTAAATTTAGGCCTGTTAACCACCGCAAAACGTCTGCGATTCGAGAGAAGCGAATGAAGGCGATGAACATAGCCGCCGATTCCCTCGGAAGCTTGCCTGCTCTGACGATGCGGCGACGCCTCGCCCCCGAAAGCTGGATCGAGGCATTCAAGCCATGCTGAACTTCACTTCGTTGACCTGCGCCGTATCAGCAGGAACACCGCAGGAATCAGGAACAGGGACAGCAAGGGCGCCGTGATCATTCCTCCCAGCATCGGCGCCGCGATGCGGCTCATCACTTCCGAGCCCGTCCCACTGCCCCATACGATGGGCACCAGGCCGGCGAGGATGACGGCGACCGTCATCGCTTTCGGGCGCACGCGCAGCACCGCGCCTTCACGGATCGCATCAAGCAGGACCGCTGCGCTCAAGACCTGGCCCGCGCGCAACCGGTCCTCCAGCGCGTGCCGCAGATAGATCAGCATCACGACGCCAAACTCCGCCGCGACGCCCGCCAAGGCGATGAAGCCCACGCCAGTGGCAATCGACAGGTTGAAGCCCATCAGGTACAGGAACCAGATGCCGCCGGTCAGCGCAAACGGCATAGTCGCCATGATCAACGCCGCTTCGTCCATGCGCTTGAAGGTCAGGTACAGCAGCACCAGGATGATCAGCAGCGTCGCCGGCACAACGACCTTGAGCTTCGCGTTGGCGCGTTCGAGGTATTCGAACTGCCCCGAGTAGGCCAGACTGACGCCGGGCTCCAGTTTGACCTTCTTGGCGACTGCTTCCCGCAGATCATTGGCCACTGAAGCCAGATCCCGCCCGCGCACATCGACATAGACCCAGCCCGAGGGCCGCGCGTTCTCGCTCTTCAGCATCGGTGGGCCGTCGGTGATGCTGATTTTGGCCACCGTACCCAGCGTGATCTGCTGCCCCGTCGCCGTCAGGATCGGCAAAGCTTTGAGCTTCTCCGGCGAATCGCGCCACTCCCTCGGGTAGCGCAGATTGATCGGAAACCGCGCCAGGCCCTCGACCGTCTCGCCGACGTTTTCGCCGCCGATCGCGCCGGCCACGATGGCCTGCACCTCGGCGACGCTGAGACCGTAGCGACCCGATGCAACGCGGTCGATGTCGATATCGATGTAGCGTCCGCCGGTCAGACGCTCCGCCAGCGCCGAGCTCACGCCCGGCACCGTCTTGGCGATCTGTTCGACCTCGGCCGCGATACGATCAATGACCCTCAGATCGCTGCCCGTGACCTTCACGCCGATGGGGTTCTTGATGCCGGTGGCCAGCATGTCGATGCGGTTGCGGATCGGTGGAATCCAGATGTTCGACAGCCCCGGAATCTTGACGGCCGCATCGAGTTCCTCGATCAGCTTCTCCGGCGTCATGCCGGCCCGCCATTGATCACGAGGCTTCAGCTTCACCGTGGTCTCGAACATTTCCAGCGGCGCCGGATCGGTGGCGGTCTCGGCGCGCCCGGCCTTGCCGAACACGCGCTCGACCTCCGGCACCGTCTTGATCATGCGATTGCTGATCTGCAGCAGCTCGGCGGCGCGCTGGGCCGACAGGCCCGGCAAGGCCGAGGGCATGTAGAGCAGATCGCCCTCGTCGATGCTGGGCAGGAACTCGCCGCCGAGTTGCGACAAGGGCCAGGCCGTGGTGGCCAGCGCCGCGACGGCGATCAGCAGCGTCGCCTTGGGCCAGCGCAGCACCCATTCCAGGGCCGGCCGGTACACGGCGATCAGGCCGCGCGTGATCGGGTTCTTCTGCTCATCGGGAATGCGGCCACGTATCCAGTAGCCCATCAGCACGGGGATCAAGGTGACGGACAGCCCAGCCGCCGCCGCCATCGCATAGGTCTTGGTGAAGGCCAGCGGGCCGAACAGCCGGCCCTCCTGCGCCTCCAGGGTGAACACCGGGATGAAGGACAGCGTGATGATCAGCAGCGAGAAGAACAGCGCCGGGCCCACCTCTTCTGTCGCCTCGGTGATGACCTGCCAGCGCTCGGCGCCCATCAATTCGCGCCCGGGGTTCGCGTGCTGCCAGGCTTCCAGCTTCTTGTGTGCGTTCTCGATCATCACAACGGCCGCATCGACCATGGCGCCGATCGCAATGGCGATGCCGCCCAGCGACATCATGTTGGCGTTGATGCCCTGGTAGCGCATCACCACAAAGGCCGCCAGAATGCCGAGCGGCAGCGAGATGATGGCCACCAGCTCCGAGCGCAGATGCCAGAGGAACACGACGCAGACCAGCGCCACGACGATGAACTCCTCGGCCAGCTTGCTTGTCAGGTTGGCGATGGCGCGCTCGATCAGCGCGCTGCGGTCATAGGTGGTGACGATCTCGACGCCCTTGGGCAGGCTGGCCTGCAGCTCGGTGAGCTTGCGCTTGACCGCACCAATGGTCTCCTGGGCGTTCTTGCCCGAACGCAGGATCACCACACCACCGGCGACCTCCCCCTCGCCGTCGAGCTCGGCAATGCCGCGGCGCATCTCGGGGCCGATCTGTAACGTCGCGACATCGGCCAGCCGGATCGGCACGCCACTGCGAGCAGCGAGTGGAATCGCGCGGAAGTCATCCAGCGACTTCAGATAGCCGCCGGCGCGCACCATGTACTCGGCGCCGGCCAGCTCCAGCACCGAGCCGCCGGCCTCCTGGTTGTTGGCCATCAGCGCGTCCTTGACCTGCGCCTGGGTGACGCCGTAGGCGGCGAGCCGGGTCGGGTCCAGCACCACCTGGTACTGCTTGACCATGCCCCCCACCGAGGCCACCTCGGCGACGTTCGGCAGGCTTTTCAGTTCGAACTTCAGGAACCAGTCCTGCAGCGCGCGCAGCTGCGCCAGGTCATGTTTGCCCGAGCGGTCCACAAGCGCGTACTGGAAGATCCAGCCCACCCCCGTCGCGTCGGGTCCGAGCGAGGCCTTGGCCGTGGCCGGCAACCTCCCCTGCACCTGGTTCAGGTACTCCAGCACGCGCGAGCGCGCCCAGTAAAGGTCGGTGCCGTCCTCGAACAGGACGTAGACGAAGGAATCGCCAAAGAAGGAGAACGCCCGTACCGTCTTGGCTCCCGGCACCGACAGCATCGTGGTCGCCAGCGGATAGGTGACCTGGTTCTCGACGATCTGCGGCGCCTGGCCCGGATAGCTGGTGCGGATAATCACCTGCACATCAGACAAATCGGGCAAGGCATCGATAGGCGTGCTGCGCACGGCCCAGATGCCCCAGCCGGTGATCATCAAGGTGGCCAGCAAAACGAGAAAGCGGTTGGCGACCGACCAGCGGATCAGCCCGGCGATCATGGCTTGCCTCCCACCGGATCGGCCGGCTTGATGGCCGTGACGACGTAGTCATCGCCCTGCTGGATGAAGCTGAATTGCACGATCTGCCTCGGCTGCAGCCCTGCCTTCAGCTTCGGATCTAGCACCTTGAACCCCATCGTCATGGCCGGCCATTGCAGCGTCGGCACGGCCGCATGTTGCAGCGTCACCGAATCGTCTGTCAGCGCCGTGATCGTACCGGTCGTGCTGTGCACCACCTCCCGCACCTGGGCGGCCGGTGACGATGCCGATACGGCACCCGGTGCGCCCACTGCCGCCGGGGTCAAGCCTTGCAGGCTCGCTTCCGAGTCAATCAGAAACTGGGCAGAAGCCACCACCTGCTGCCCAGCTTCAAGGCCGCGTCGCACGATCATCCGGTCACCCAACTCCTGGCCAATCTCGACATCCACCGGCCGATAACGGCCTGGCGCATCGACCACATAGGCGATGGCGCGCTTTCCGGTGCGGATGATGGCCTCAGCCGGCACAACCAGGGATTCGCTGCGCGGTCCATTCAACGCCACCTGCGCGAACATGCCGGCTTTCAGTCGCTGCTGCGGGTTGGGCAGCTCGATGCGAACGCGCAGGGTGCGGGTCTCCCGACTCGACTCGGGCAGCACGGCAGCGACCCTGCCGCGGAAGACCTCGCCCGGGAACGCGCTCAGGCGGGCTTCGGCGGCTTGGCCGGGCTGCACGGCGCCGGCTTGTGCTTCCGGCACTGCGGCTTCGAGCCAGATGCTGCCAAGGCCATTGATGCGCGCCAGGCTCATGCCCGGCGTCACCGTCATGCCCTGACGCACCATCAGTTCGGCCAGCAGACCTGAACTGGGCGCGCGGACGGTTACCGTGCCGGTGGTCTGCCCCGAGCGCTCGACCTGGCTGATCAGCGACTCGGACATACCCAGCAGACCCAGGCGCTGGCGGGCCGCCTGCGTCAGCAGGGGCTCGTTCAAGGCCTTCACGGCCAGGAACTCGCGTTGGGCCGCCACCCATTCGGGCAGCAGCAGGTCCGCCAAGGGTGCGCCGGCCTGCAACACATCGCCCGGGGCTCGGGCGTACACCCGTTCCACGAAGCCCGCCGAGCGCGCCTGAACGATGCTGACATCGCGATCATTGAGCTGCAGGGAGCCCACCGCATCGATGCTCGCGCCGACAGTGGCACGCTCGACCGTCGCAACCCTCAGGCCCAACGACTGCAGCGCTTGCGGCGATACGCTGACACCCGGGGCATCGCCCGTGTCCTCGCCGGCGAACTTGGGCACCAACCGCATGTCCATGAACGGCGACTTGCCCGGCTTGTCGAACTTCTGCGTCGGCACCATCGGGTCATACCAATAGAGCGGCTTGCGCTCTTCCTGGCCGACCGACATGGTCGTCGACGTGGCGCTCCTTGCCGCTTGCCACTGAGAGAATGCCCAGCCCGCAGCGATGCCTGCCGCCAGCAGGCTGAGCGCAACAGCAGTCTTCTTGATCGTTGTGTTCATGGTGTTCACTCCGCAACCAGGTGGTTCAGCCGTGCGCGCAGATCGGCGCGCTGGGCTTCGAGATCGATGGCTCGGAGACGAGCCTCCAGCAGTTCTCGCCGCACGGCTAGCACGCCAGCGAGTTCGGCCTTGCCCGATTGATAGCCGGCCATCGCCAGATCAACGCGCTCCTTGGCAAGCATCAGCCCAGTGCCCTGCAGGCGATCGAGTTGACGGTCGAGTGCCCCGAGTTCGGCCAACTGCTCGTCCACCTCCTGGGCGCGACGGCGCAGGAGGTCTTCCCGCTCGGCTTCGATGCGCTCAGCCTCACGCTGCTTGGCATTGATCGCCGGCAGCTGTCGCCGGTCTTTCTGCCAGGGCAGATCAAAACTCACCTGGAACGACACCATGTCACCCCATTGCGCGCCGCGCCGGCTGTAGGCCACTTCCCAGGACCAGTCGCCACGGCTCTCCGCTTGAGCCTCCTTCAGTTCGGCTTGCGCCATGCCCAGCATGGCCGGGTAGACCGCGACATCAGCCAGCCGATTCAGCTGAGTGCGGATCTGGTCGGGCTCCGGCACCACTGCGGATGCCTCGCCGATAAGGGCCTCGTCAGCCCGCGGGCCGACGAGGCGGCGCAGCGCGGCTCGGGCTTTGAGCGCCTCCCTTGACAGGTCGTCGCGGCGGTCCGCCAGGGCCAGGGCTTCCTGACGCGCCATCAACAGATCGGCCGCCTGGGCCGTGCCGGCGGCGATGCGACCCGGCAGCGTGTCCTGCAAGCGCTGGTTCTCAAGCGCGATCTCCGCCAGTGCAGCCTGCCGCCGCAGCGCGAACTGGGCCGACAACCAGGATCGGTCCAGCGCCTGGCGCAATTGCAGGGCCCCCAGCGCCAGCAGCGCACGCTCGCGCTCGATACGCGCTTGAGCGCCTTGCGAGCGAGCCTCTCGCTTGGCGCGGTTGGGCACCTCCTGCATCAGGCCGATGCGCTGCATCGTCATGAAGTCGCGCGACAGGCTGAAGCGGTCAGCGGCGCTGATGGGCAGGTTCTCCACCCCGACCGAGAGTCGTGGGTCGGGCAAGGCGCTTGCAGCCCCCTGAGCCGAGACGGCGCCCGCCAATGCGGCCTGCTGTGCCCGCAGGGCCGGGCTCGACTGCTCGGCAAGGGCCAGAGCTTCAGCGTACGTCAATGCAATGGACGGTGTGGCCAAGCTGCAGCCGAGTAGCAGCGCAAACAAATGGGAATTCATGACAGTCCTCGGAATGAGCGATGAACGAAGGCCAGTGCGCCAACTCCGTGGAATCGGCGCGAGGCGATACGGTCAGGTCAGTTCCGCAGGACCAGCAGGGACAGGTAAAGAGGCGGCGCGCTGGGCGGCCGCACCAGCGCAGTCGGTTGGCCCGGCGCCGCATCAAGCAGCGGCGCGGCCAGCGTGGGCGTGACGATGCCCAGCAGCAAGGTCGTCGCGGCGGGATTGGGTTGCAGGTCGGGTGCAGCGGCGGACGCTGTCGATTGCGCGTTCTTGTCGCAGTGGGCCTTGCACAGCTGAGGCTGCGCTTCATCCATCTGGGCGGCCCCCATCGCGTCGCAGTCCTGCATGGCTGCCATTGAAGCCCGCTCAGGCCCCGGCAGGCCTTGCTGCGGGCAGGCGTAGGCTGCAGTGGCGAGCTGCATGAACAGCATCGCCATCAACAGTCCGCCAGAAACCCAGCGGCGAAGACGCCTTGTGAAACCCATGCGAGCGAGCATACCTGGATAGGAGGCGAAAGTTTGAGCCAAGACAAACCGCGTGAAAACTACTTTTGCAGTGTCAAGGTCAAGGCACTCGCCTTGTCGGTTTTGTTCGTCCACATCCAGCAGTAGTGCTGGTCCACGCCAACCGGAAGCTTTCCCTCAGCGGCGATCAGGCCATCGGCCTTGACCGGGAACTCGACCTTCTTGCCCTCGTGGTAGTGGATATTGAAGTTCATCGCTGATTCGGCCTTGAACGACCAGTCGATAGCTTGGCCCTTCGAAAGCTTGCCGCAAATCTCGGCGAACTTGCTAGTCTCGACAGACGTGGTCTTCTCGAAGCGACCGCTGCTATCCCATTGCACCTCGATTACGTCGGCATGGGCAGATGCGTTGGTGAGCAACAGTGCAGTGATTGCGGCCAGGAAGGAAGCGGTGGTTTTCATTTCAAGAGGTCTTGCGCAAGCGCAGTGCGTTAGTGATGACGGAAGCGGAACTCAGGCTCATGGCCAGCGCAGCAATCATCGGCGAAAGCAGCCAGCCGGTGAACGGGTACAAGACCCCTGCCGCCAGCGGCACACCAAGCGCGTTGTAGACGAAGGCGAAGCCCAGGTTCTGCTTCATGTTGGCAATCGTGGCCTCCGACAGGGCGCGCGCCTGCGCGATGCCGCGCAGGTCGCCCTTGACCAGGGTGACCTGGGCGCTGTTCATGGCCACATCGGTGCCGGTACCCATCGCCACGCCGACGTCGGCCTTGGCCAGCGCGGGCGCGTCGTTGATGCCATCGCCGGCCATGGCCACGACCCGACCCTGCTTCTGCAAGCGCTCGACCAGGGCGAGTTTGTCAGCGGGCTTGACTTCACCGTAGACCTCGTCGATGCCCAACTTGGCGGCCACCGCCTTGGCTGTGGTCAGGCCATCGCCGGTGGCCATCACGATGTGCAGTCCGGCATCGCGCAAGGTCTTCAGCGCCTCTTGTGTGCTGGCCTTGATCGGGTCGGAGACAGCCAGCAGCCCTGCGGGCACGCCTTCCACCGCCAGGTACATCACGCTGGCCCCCTCGGCCCGCAAGGTCTCCGCCTGGGCTTGCAAGCCGGTGACCGCCACGCCAAGCTGATCCATCAGGGCCGTGTTGCCCAAGGCCATCGCTCGCCCCGCGACCCGACCGCGCACACCGATGCCGGTGCTGGACTCGAACTCCTCGGCCTTGTCCAGGGTCAGACCTTGCGCACGGGCCGCGCGCACGATGGCGTCGGCCAGCGGATGCTCGCTGCCCTGGTCGAGGCTGGCAGCCAGGCGCAGCACTTCATCAGCAGTAAAGCCCTCGGTCGGCACGGCGCGGTCGAATGCCGGCTTGCCCTCGGTCAGGGTGCCGGTCTTGTCCACGATCAAAGTATCGACCTTGCGGAAATTCTCGATCGCCGCCGCGTCGCGGAACAGCACGCCGGTGGTGGCTGCCTTGCCCGTCGCCACCATGATGGACATCGGCGTGGCCAGGCCCAGCGCACAGGGGCAGGCGATGATGAGCACCGCCACCGCATTGATCAGGCCGTAGACCCAGCTCGGCTCGGGGCCGAACAAGCCCCAGGCCAGCAGCGTGGCAATGGCCACACCGACCACCGCCAGCACGAACCAGCCTGCCACCTGGTCGGCCATGCGCTGCATCGGTGCCTTGGAGCGTTGCGCCTGCAAGACCATCTGCACGATGCTGGCGAGCAAGGTCTGCGAACCGACCCGCTCCGAGCGCATCACCAGCGCGCCGTTGGTGTTCATCGTCGCGCCGATCAGCTTGTCGCCTATCCGTTTGGTCACTGGCATCGGCTCGCCAGTCAGCATTGACTCATCGACCGCGCTACCACCTTCGACGACAACGCCATCGACCGGCACCTTCTCGCCAGGGCGCACACGCAGCGTGTCGCCGATGTGCACATGCGTCAGCGGCACGTCTTCCTCGCTGCCATCGGCCTTGATGCGGCGTGCCGTCTTCGGAGCCAGCCCCAGCAAGGACTTGATCGCCGCGGAAGTCTGCGAGCGTGCTTTCAGCTCAAGAATCTGCCCGAGCAGGGTCAGCGAGATGATCACCGCCGCGGCCTCGAAGTAGACCGCCACTCGGCCCATCGCCACGAACGAGCTTGGGAAGACGCCGGGCGCCACGGTGGCCACCACGCTATAGATGAAGGCTGCGGCCGTGCCAAGTCCGATCAGAGTCCACATGTTTGGGCTGCGATTCAACACCGAGTGAGCCCCGCGCACGAAGAAGGGCCAGCCCGCCCACAGCACAATGGGCAGGCTCAAAACCAGCTCGATCCAGCTCTGGGTGGCCATGTCGAACCATTGCAGGCGGTGACCGGCCATCGCCAGCACGGTGACGATCACGGTCAGCGGCAGGGTCCAGACAAAGCGTCGCCGGAAGTCCAGCAACTCGGGGCTCTCCCCCTCATCCAGCGTGGGCATCTCCGGCTCCAGCGCCATACCGCACTTGGGGCAGGCGCCGGGCTTGCTCTGACGCACCTCGGGGTGCATCGGGCAGGTGTAGATGGCTCCGGCGAGCGCTGGCTCGGCCCCTGGTGCAGGAGTCGCTGCCGTAGCCACCTGGGCGACAGAGTCTGCGGGCAGATACTGGCTTGGGTTAGCCGTGAACTTGGCCTTGCAGCCGGCACTGCAGAAGTACACGGGCCGGCCTTCACGCAACAACTGGTGCTGCGATTGGGCGGTGACGGTCATGCCGCAGACGGGATCCTTCAACTCTGCCGGCGGCTCCTCCGGAACGGCAACCGGACTGCCATGCGCCGTGCCATTGTGATGCGGCGCATGGCTCATGGGAGCGGTGGAATCGGAAGTTGATTTCACTTGTGCTTGGCCATCCACCGATCGAATTCGCCAATCTCCTTCTTCTGGGCCGCGATGATGCGCTTGGCCATCGCCTTCATCTCGGGCGATTTTCCGTGCTTGAGCTGCATCTCCGCCATGTCCAGCGCTTGCTGGTGATGCATCTTCATCATCATTGCGAAATCCATATCGGTGTCACCCGACATCGGCATCTTCTGCATGCCGTCCATGCCCTTCATCATCGCCTGCTTCATGTCCGCGGAACCCATCGCGCCCTGCTGCATTTGGCCTTTTGGCATGCTGGCTGAATGAGACATTGCAGGCGGAGTCTGCGCCTGTGCCACGGTCGCGACCAGACACAGCGAAGCGATCTGGACAAGACGCATCGCACAAGAAGATCGGGTGGTCGATTGATTCATGGAGCTCTCCTTCAAGGGTGGAAAATTGGCTGGCGGTTGCAAATCAAGACACCATGCCGCGACAGGCTTCGGCGCAGCGTTTGCAGGCCTCGGCGCACTTTTGGCAGTGATCCATCGTGTGCTTCGCGCACTCGGTCCTGCAGGTCTCGCAGGCCTCGGCGCATAGCGCGCAAACTGCATCGCGCAAATTGCCGCCTCTTGCGATCGATGCCGCTGCCAGTTGGCAGATGTCGGCGCATTCCAGGTCGAGCGCGATGCAACGGGTCATCGCCTTCGGGTCGTCTTCCTGCAGGCAGGCGGACGCGCACTGCAGGCATACGGCTGCGCATTCGTTGCACGCACGCAGGCAATCGAGTTCCATTTGACTGAGCATTGGAGTCTCCTTGTTGGGTTGATCTACCAACTCTGATCATCGCGATCCCGAGGCACGCGTCGGTGCGATAGCGCACACAAGGCTTCACTGCGGCCGTCAGGAAGACCAGCGATATGCGCCGCCCCTTTTCGACCGCACCTGGGTTCATCTGGCGATCTGGATCTCGGTCACGACGATGGCGCCGCTGTAGTTCTCTGCCTTGAACTTCACCTTGTCGCCGGCTTTCACCATGTCAAGCATGGCCGGGTCCTTAACCTGAAACAGCATCGTCATGCCGGGCATGTCGAGGTTCTTGATTTCGCCATGCTTGATGGTGAGCTTCTTGGTGGCTTTGTCGTCCTTCTTGATCTCACCCTCGGCCATGTCGGCAGACTTGGAGACGACGCCCGTGTTGGCGCTGGCCGTGCCTTGAACAGCCGTCTGCGCCATCGCGCCACCGGTCAGGATTGCGGCAAGACCGGTCAGGATCGCAACTTGCTTGAGTCGTTTCATTGGATTTCCTTCATGGGTAAGTTTGATAGCCGCGTGCGCTGAGTTTCAGGCAGGTCTCACTCTAGACATCACGCGGCGACAAAAGTCGGTCCTCAGGATTACTGTTTTGTCACCCGCGTCACTTGCCCACGACCCGCGGTCGCGCGCCCTCGTCTTTCAAGCGATCCAAGGGTGAGAGAACGCCGACAAATCCATAGGTTCTGAAAGACTCTTGCTCCGGACATGAGCTCGCTCATCCCCCAAGAGTTCGGTCTTGTCGGGCAAACCACGCCATTGCATCGGCGAGATGCCCAGCCGTGAAGTCAGGCCACTTGTCTTGCACCACGTAGATGTCGGCGTATGCGCACTGCACCGGCAAAAATCCGCTGAGTCGACAGCCTCCGCCCCAACGAACCACCATGTCCACAGTCGAGACGTCGTGGGATCGCAGGGCCCCTTGTGCAGAAAGGCCGGCGAGATCCCAATCGCATCCGTAGTTGATGAGAAAGTTCACCTTGATGTCACCCGGCTGCCGGACCAGATAGGGACGCAGTTGGCTCGGGAACAGTGCGGACCGTTCGTCGCCCAGCACCAGCAAGGCTGCACCACGGGCAGACACCTGCAGCGCAAACTCAACGCAAGCCAAGCTGAACGCCGCAGTCTGAACCGTGGGGCGCCGGGTGTTGTCCTGCGTGAAGCCGTAGACGGATACTTCGGGGATCTGAAGGGCGCGGCACAGCTCGAAAAGTTCTAGCCCAGGCGCGATGCCGTGTCGGTAGCCCTGCTCGCGCGGCAAACCGTGCCCTGCCGCCCAGCGGCGATTTCCGTCGGGAATGAAGCCTATATGGCGTGGCAAGTGGCTACGGTTCATGATGCCTCGGCGAGCAAAAGTGGATCGTCGTCACAGCAACTGCTGCTTGCCCCGGCGCTCTACTTGGCGACCTGGATGTCCGTGACAACGATGGCGCCGCCACTGTTCTCTGCGCGGAACTTCACCCTGTCTCCGACCTTCACCGCATCCAACATGGCGGGGTCCTTGACCTGAAAGAGCATCGTCATGCCGGGCATGTCGAGATTTTTGATCTCACCATGCTTGATCGTGAGCTTCTTGGTGGCCTTGTCGATCTTGCGGATCTCGCCATCGGCCATATCGGCCGCGGCCGTCGGGATGGAGGCCGATGCGCCCACCTTGTTGGCCGCCGTGGTGTGCGCCAGCGCTGTGCCGGCAAACCCGGTTGCGAGCGCCAAGGTGGTGACAGCGATGAGGTTCTTGATCAGCTTCATTGGGATTTCCTTCAACGATAGGTTTGAAAAACACGTGCGCCGCCATCCTGGGTCAGCAGCAACACGTCATACGGATCTTTGCGGCCCGCGTACTCGGGGCCATCCATACCGGGAGAACCCAACGGCATCGCCGGCACGGCCAGGCCGATGGCTTTCGGGCGCTCTTTCAACAAGCGGCGGATCTCGCGCGCCGGCACATGGCCCTCGATCGCATAGCCGCCCACCAGGGCCGAGTGGCACGAGCCATACTTGATGTCAACGCCGAGCCGCGTTCGGGCGTCGCTATTGCCGCTGTCCTGGGCCTGCGTCTGGAAGCCATTCGCCTGCAGGTGCGCCATCCAATCCTTGCAACAGCCGCAGCTCGGGCCTTTCCAGATCTGGATCAGCGTGCCGGGTCGGCTCGCCGGCTCGGTCTTGGCCATGGAGGCCGGCGACAGCAACAGCGCCGCTGAACCCAACAGCCAAGCACGGCGGCCCAGCGGCCTCATGGCCTCAATGCTTGTGTTCGGCATGGCCGTCGCTCTTTGCCGGCTTCGCCGTGGCGGAGCTGACCTTGACTTTCCCGACCATGCCGGCCTGGTAGTGGCCGGCAATCAGGCAGGCAAAATCGAAGTCGCCGGCGCGGTTGAAAGTCCAGACGATCTCGCCCGTCTTGCCGGCCGGAACATGGGCCATGTACGGCTCCTCATGCTCCATGTTCGGAAACTTCAGCATCAGCGCGGCGTGCTCGTCGAGTTCCTTCTTGGTGCCGAGCACGAACTCGTGCAGCATCTTGCCGTCGTTCTTGATGACGAACTTGACGGTTTCGCCTTGCTTGACTTCGATCAGATCGGGCGTGAAACGCATCGTGTCCGACATCTTGATCGTGATCGTGCGCTTGGCTGCCTTGGCGTCGGCAGCGATGCCCCAGGCCTTCTGCTCCATCTTGACGGGACCGGTCTTCTTGGCGTGACCTTCGTTGCCATGGGCATTTACCCCGAAGCTGGCGGCCAGCAAACTGGCAAGAACGGCGCTGGTGCGCAGCTGTTGGATGAATTTCATATGAGTCTTCCTATGTGTGTAGTCCGCGGGCTCAGTGCCCGGAGTGACCGGTGGGTTTACGAACTTTGACTTCGGTGGTCTTGCCGCTGGGTTTCTGGCGCGGCATCGACTGGCCACCCTCGGCCGCAAATCGCGCAGGC
>Ga0187844_10001674_pt1 | contig 16581 bp, 14 predicted proteins | sample SpaLakP09_SKY_50_FD_134517 | JGI IMG/M metagenome (GOLD analysis project Ga0187844, IMG submission 134517) | Oligotrophic lake water microbial communities from Sparkling Lake, Wisconsin, USA - SP09_SKY_50 | ecosystem: Environmental > Aquatic > Freshwater > Lake | place: USA: Sparkling Lake...
CCCTCAGAAGTTATCCAGCCACTATCAAAGCATTCAAGGAGATACTTGCGCTCAAGTTCGCCTAGTAATGGATGATTGACAGGTATAAATTTTTTCAAATGGCGCTCCTTTAAAGAATCTTAAATCACAAAACTAATTTAAAATAACAAAATCTTTACTGAGAAAGTAACATAATAATAATTCAAATTTAAGTAATATTTACCTTATTTTAAATAAATTGAAATTCTTGCTGTGAACGGTAATAAATGAAATACAATAGATAAAATTTATTAAGGTAATCCATTTTACCTACAATTAGGGCTTAATTTCTATAGTGATTGCATAGGCTCAAAATAGTTATTTGGAATTTTTGTCAATATCAACCCGGAATCTGATTTAATCTATATGGTTCCTTAATTCAAAGGAACTGGGATAAATTAGTAAGAGTTAGTAACCCTTTTATTTGGTTTCTTTTTGCAAAGCGCTGATACAGCATTTCTCTGAATTTATAGCAACCCTATCTGAAAAAAATTAACAGAGTACGATAAAAATTTTGAGAATTTTTGAAAATTAAAAGATAAAGAATTAAGCTGATAAATAATAATTTAAACAAAAAATTTAGACTAACTTAACTTATTAGAATCAATTCTAGGTCTAAATGAAGCAATAAAAACCGCAAGAACGGCAGGCGCAAACAAAAAAGCATCAAATCCTGGTTGAAATTGGCCATAAATAATCATAAATAATATCAAAGCGCGGCCCATATTTGAAATATGAAGAAAATACTTAAGTAATAAGAGACACCAAAATATAGTAACAAAAAAACCAAAATTTAGAATACTTTGTAAAAAAAGATTATGTGGTTCAATAAATTTATTACCCCAGGTTATTTGTTGATAATAATCTCCCCTGCCGAACCAAAAATGATCAAAAATAGAATCAATCGTTTTATCAAATATAATTTCTCGTTCAGATGTGGTATGAAATAATCCAATATTATAAGTTTCATTATTTAATACATTATAAGAAAAAGGTTCTGATAAACTAATAGAACGGTAATTTCTATTATTATCAACTAAAGGGTTCCATTGATTTGGAGGCAACCAAATAAATGTTAATGAAAGGCAAATTATAAATATACGTTTAAGATCCCTAAGCCTTATATATGAAAAGATAAGTAATATAGAGCTTAATGTTACTGCAATAAAAGAAGTTCTACTTGCTGATAAGTTAAAACTGATGATAATAAAAGGAATAAATAAATAATTAATTAAAATATATTTTTTGCTTATAAAAATAAGAAGTAATAAAAAACCACAAATAAATCCAAAATCATTTCGACTGTTTTGAAGACCTCGAAAACTTTCAGAAATATATAATGATGAGTTGTCAATTAATAAAATATGAAATATTAATGGAACTATTACTAAAATAATTAAAAAAAATATAGTTGGCGCTAAATTAGCTTCGACATTGATTTTTGGGAATAGTCCAAAAAATAGAAGTGAGCAAATTACTGAAAAGTAAAGCATTGGACGAGGAAAATTAAAATTTAATGTCGTTGATATAAATAATGAAAGAATCGCAGCAAATAATAATATGGTTTTTTTGTCTAAATTTATATAATTTGATTGTGTTTTACACAAATAAGAAAATGTGTATGTCAAAGAGATCGAAAGGGCCAAAAAAAGGACTAAACGAAAATTAGCCTTCATTAACTCTGTTAAACTTAATAAATTAGTAATGAACTCAGGAAAAAATTCGGAAATAGTTGCAAAAAGTAGAAGATAGGTTAGAACATTATTGATCTTTACTTCATATCCAAAAATTTTAAATAATAAAGGAAATTTATTCATCGGTGTTAATAAGTTAGAATATACAAAGATGAATTCAAATTTAAGGAAAACAAGGTTGTATTAATTTAGTAATTGATTAGGTATTTTACAAAATTGTAAAATTTTTAAAGAAATACAAGAGTATAGGAATATATAAATATTAAATTTAATTTATTATTAAATTTAAACATGATTTATTTTTTTTCCTAAAGAAACTTCCTTATCAAAGATAAACTTTCTATTTAATGATTAAAATTTTATTTACCACACCTATTTTAGAGCATCCACCAGCAGGTGGACCTGAGTTGCGTATTCATAACTCAATAAAAGCTCTTGCAAAGGTAAGTGAACTATACATATTTTCTCGTTGTAATCGTAGAGATATTGGTGGCTTTGATGCTGAAAATTATTTTATAAATTTGTGTCATAGCTTTAACTATTCACCATCATGCAAACGGGTACCTAAAAACCGTTATTTTCGCAAAATTGGTATATTATTTAATACATTAACATGGTATCACACATTTCGAGATACTCTTTCTATTCTTAAAATTATAGATAGAAAAGGTATAGATATAATTTGGTTTGGCTATGGCAATATCTCTTATCAATTAATTTACTCAATTAGAATAGCTCGACCAAATATTAAAATTGTTTGCGATACTGATAGTATTTGGTCAAGATTTATCTTGCGTGAATTACCTTACACGAAAAACATCATTCGTCGTGGGCTACTTCGCCTTAAGGCTAACCGCAAGGTGTGGGAGGAAAAAGCTATGATACAACTGTGTAACATAACAACAGCAGTATCAGAAATTGATGCCGGCTACTATCAATCGATAAGTCATAAGATAAATCAAGTTTATCTTTTTCCCAATGTTATTGATTTGAAAGACTATTCACTAAATCTAGCTCCACCCTCTAATTTAAAAACGCCATGCATGTTTTTATCAGGATCTTTTGGAAATAAGTACAGCTCTATGAATATCGCTGCAAACTGGGTTCTTGATAAAATACTGCCACTTGTTCAGTCTCAAATTCCAGACATTCACTTTTACATTGTAGGAAAAAATGCAGATATAGCGCTAAGCGATGCTGCCAGTGAATCCGTCACGATTATTGGAAAAATACCATCTGTTCTACCCTTTCTGTGTCATGCCAATGTCTCGCTTGTACCTCTTATGTTTGAGTCTGGTACGCGCTTTAAGATACTCGAAGCAGCAGTATGCAAGGTGCCTATTGTGTCTACAACTCTTGGAGCAGAAGGTTTACCAGTAGTTAATGGTCAACACTTATTGATAGCCGATGGTGATGAAAACTTTGCATCCGCAATCGTTGAGATAATTCATGATCAAATAAAAGCAGCGTATCTTGTGGAGAATTGCTACAAGTTAGTAGAAAAAAAATTTTCTGTCGAAAGTTTAGTGGTTGAAGCAAATAAAATTATAAATAAATTGGTACAAACTTAATTAAGCAATGAAGATAAATCAAATTTGTCGATATTTTTTTGTTTTTATATTTTAATATGAGTATTATTCTTTTTATAAGCAAATTAACTATTCTAATTTAGAATACTTATAGATTAATAAAAAAATTAAATAATTAAGTTATTCATAATATAAATATAATTTCTTGGGATAAAAATGCAAAAAATTTTTACTAAAGATAACTACCCAATAATCTTATTTACAATCACATCGTTTTTATTTATATTTTTTAATACTATAAATATAAGCTTACCAATATTGGAACAGCATAGTTTTCGACAAACACAAACAGCTTTAACAGCTTACTATTTCAAAGAAAATGGATTTTCTTTTAATTATGAAACTCCAGTTGTGGGTTACCCGTGGTCAATTCCATTTGAGTTTCCAATTTACCAATGGTTAGTTGCTCTATTTAGTAATATTTTTAATCAACCTTTAACGGTTAGTGGAAGGGCGGTGAGTTTAATATTTGGCTTTCTCTCGGTTATACCAATATATAAAACTCTTAAATTATTAGGAATTTCTCGAAATATTTCTCTTTATATACTTTCATTATTTTTGTCAACCCCGGTTTATATTTTTTGGTCTGGCACATTTATGATTGAGTCAACTGCTTTATTTTTCACATTATTATATATATATTTTTCAATAAAACTTTGTAAAAATAATAATAAAAATTATCTAAATTTTTTTATTTTTATCACTTTAACAATAGCATTATTACAAAAGCCAACCTCTGTAATTCCAGCAGTAATTTTTTTTTCTGTAGTACATTGCATTAATTTTTATAAAAAAACTGAAAAAAAAATAAATTTCTTATATATTATATTATCTCATGTAGCGGCTGTAATAATATTATATTTGTGGACAATTTATGCTGATTCCTTGAAGGAATTAAACCCATTTGCATCACAACATTTGACATCTAGAGCTTTATCTAGTTGGAATTGGGGAAATTTGGAACAACGATTTTCTTTTAAAATTTTCTGGTGGAGAACAATAATCAGAAGAACAATATTTGAAAATGCTTTTCACATATTTGGTGTTCTAATTATTATTTTTTCTTTATTAGCTAGTAAATCAAAGAAAAAAATATTAATTGGATCTTGTTTAATTTTGTTTATGTCTCATTTTCTAATATTTACAAATTTACATATTAGACACAATTATTATCAGTATTCAAACATTGTGTATTATTTAGTGGCACTGGGTATTTCAATGGATGCATTGCATTCCAATTTAATTAATAATAATAAATATTTTAAAACAGTACTTACTAGAAAAATTTCATTAATTTTACCTATTGGTTTTAGTATTATTATTTTGTATGGGTACTACAGTTTTTATAAAGTAGAATACGCAAAAGCCCGATTTCAAGTAATAGATTCAAATAATAATAGAGTTCTCAAAATTAGTAACTTTATTAAAAATAATACCGACAAAGGACTGCCTATTATAATTTTTGGCAACGACTGGAGTAGCACCTATGCATTTTATTCGGAAAGAAGAGCCCTAACAGTACAGTGTTGCGATTTTGATTCAGATGTGTTAAATAATACAGATTACTACTTACCGCAAATGAAAATAGGTGCAATAATTAACTGTTACGATGGCGTCGAGAAAAAACCTGAAATAATAGATAATATAGTTCTAAATAAGTACAAAATGGTACAAAAAAATATCAGTGGATGCAATGTATACACACCATAATTTAATTTCTATAGTTTTGGATAAGAGATATTTATTTAACGCAAATAATATTTATATTGAATTAAAGAAATATAAGTAACACTATCTGGTTTTAAATTAAAGTTTCTTATGGATATCAAGCAAAGCAATTATTTCCCGCCACTTGTTGTCGATTTGGATGGAACTCTAATTTATTCAGACTTGCTTCATGAATCTATCTTAATATTAATAAAGTCTAAACCTTGGTTAATTTTTCTATTGCCTTACTGGCTATTATTTGGTAAGGCAAGATTTAAGTCTAAACTAGCTTCCCTTGTTACGATCCCCATCGCTTCATTGCCATACAACTATAAATTAATTGAATTTTTAACCGAACAAAAAAACTTAGGCCGAAAGATTGTACTTTGCACTGCTTCGAATACTGTTGCAGCCCAATCTATGTCAGATCACTTGGGATTTTTTGACGAGGTTATCGCAAGTGATGAGAATATTAATTTGACTGGTTCAGCAAAAGCAAATGATTTGATTAATCGCTATGGGAAGGGTGGATTCGACTATGCCGGAAATTCTTATGCGGACTTAGCTGTTTGGTATGGTGCGCGTCGTTCAATTTTGGTCAATGCCAAACCATCTTTAGAAAAAATATGTAAACAAGCTTTTTTTGTAGATAAAATTATCGCCCGTCCAGTTGTGAATTTTAAATCTTGGGCTAGTGCTTTTCGTTTGCATCAGTGGGTAAAAAATCTACTTATATTTGTTCCGGCAGTTGCAGCCCATACTTCAATGACTGACAACACATTGAAAGATCTTATACTAGCCTTTTTATCATTTAGCTTATGCTCTTCCTCCGTTTATGTATTAAATGATTTATTAGATCTAGAGAGTGACCGAAGGCATCCCCGAAAGCGTTATCGCCAATTTGCATCAGGTAAAATATCTATTCTAGTTGGTATTTCATTTGTGCCCTTATTAATTTTGTTAAGTGTACTATTTGCCAAATGTGTCGGTATAGATTTTCTTTGCTGGTTACTTATATATCTAGCGCTTACCACTTTGTATTCATTGATACTAAAGCGTCTAGTAATAATTGATGTTTTAACTTTAGCAATCCTATACACCATAAGAGTTATAGCTGGGGCTTCCGCAATTAATATCTCCCTGTCTTTTTGGATATTAGCTTTTTCTATCTTTCTTTTCTTCTCACTTGCTTTTGTTAAGCGTGATGTGGAATTGCGTTCATTTTATGGAGACGCTCGTCGTAAACTCCATGGTCGAGGTTACATAGCCTCTGATGCTCAATTAATTCAGCAGTTAGGTATTTCTTCTGGTTATGCTGCAGTTTTAGTTTTAGCGTTGTATATTAATAGTGAAAATGTAATTAAGTTGTATAGGATGCCGGAATTAATTTGGGGTGCTGTTCCGCTTCTTTTATGGTGGTTAAGTTGGATATGGTTTCAAGTAAATAGGGGGCAAATACATGATGATCCAATTGTCTTTGCGTTCAGGGATAAAACGAGCTTACTTGTTGGTACTCTTTTTTTAATCGTCTTTGCGTTTGCTCGATGAAGCAATTTACTTTATAAGCATAGTTTTTTATGAAAATTCAAGGCTGGGGGAGGTATACGAGTATAGATGCGAAAGTTTTTTCCCCGTCTTTTGATTTTGAGTGCGAAGGATATCTACAGAGTTCCCCCTTAATTTGCCGAGGATTTGGTAGAAGCTATGGTGATAGCTCTTTAAGCCAGACCGTCATAGAAACTACTAAGCTAGATCGCTTTATTTCTTTTAACCAAGACACCGGGTTGTTAAGCTGTCAGGCTGGCGTCTCAATGAATGAAATTCTTAATTTGGTTGTACTCAGGGGCTGGTTTTTGTCGGTAACACCCGGAAGCGGCTATGTAACGGTAGGTGGTGCTATAGCAAGTGATGTGCACGGTAAGAACCACCATATTAGAGGTTCATTCTCGCAGCATGTCATATCATTCGATCTTTTGCTAGGGTGCGGTGAAATAATCACTGTAACCCCCTCTAGAACGCCTGACTTATTTAAGGCAACTTGCGGGGGAATGGGTTTAACAGGAATTATTCTTTCAGCTACACTTCAACTGATTCCTATTAAATCAAGCTTCATTAGTCAGAGAACTTTGCGCGCCAATAGCTTAGAGGAGGTTTGCGAACTCTTTGAAGCTAATGCTCTTAGCACCTATTCGGTTGCTTGGATTGATTGCTTGGCAAAGGTAAGGCAAATGGGCAGATCTCTTCTTATGATTGGCGAGCATTGTGTGCATGGCGGTTTGGAACTAGTTACCCGACCAAAGAAAAATTTGCCAATGGATATGCCTTCATGGGTATTAAATCCTTATTCAATAAAAGTATTTAACTTTATCTATTTTCAGAAGTCTATTTTTAGCAATGAAAAATTAGATTTGCCATATCTATCATACTTTTATCCGTTAGATGCGATTAATAATTGGAATCGAATGTATGGAAGAAATGGATTTATTCAGTATCAATTTGTATTGCCCAAGGCAGTTGGAGTCAGGGGGTTAAAAATCATTCTTAAATTTATTTCGGAGAGTAATAAGGGATCATTCTTGGCTGTGTTAAAAGTATTTGGCAAGGGAAATGAAAATTATCTTTCCTTCCCAATTGAGGGTTATAGCTTGGCGTTGGATTTTAAAATGGAGCCAGGAATTATAGATTTAGTCAAAAGACTAGACTCCATGGTTGAAGAAATGGGCGGAAGGATTTATCTCACAAAAGATTCTTTGATGTCAGAGAAGACATTTAAATCAACCTATGCACAATGGGAGCTATTTGAGGAAGTTCGCACCAAATATGGTGCTATCGGAAAGTTTACCTCGAATCAATCAAAAAGACTGGGATTGCAATGAAGAAAATTCTTATTGTTGGGGCTACCTCAGCAATTGCTGAAAATTCAGCGCGAATTTGGGCTAAAGCAGGCTGTAGGTTCTTCTTGGTTGGTAGGAGTTGGGAGCGTTTAGATGCGGTAGCTAAAGACTTAATTGTTCGAGGTGCGGTTGGGGTTGATACATTTTCTATGGATTTGACACAGTTTGATCAACAGGAAACTATGCTCAATAAGGCCTATACTTTTTTGGGGGAAATCGATGTGGCCTTAATTGCTCACGGTACCTTATCTAATCAGATAGCATGCGAATCCTCACCGCAATTAACATTACAAGAGATTAATGTGAATGCTTTATCTGTCATTTCACTTCTCACGCTTCTAGCGAACCGCTTTGAAAAGCGCATGTCTGGACTAATCGCGGTAATTAGTTCTGTGGCTGGAGATAGAGGGCGGCAAAGCAATTATGTTTATGGAAGTTCAAAGGCCATGGTTTCCGCTTTTACTTCAGGACTTCGCCAACGGCTTGCAAAATCAAACGTCCATGTTCTCACAATAAAACCAGGATTTGTGGATACTCCCATGACTAAAGATTTTAATAAGGGACCGCTTTGGACAAAACCTCACACCGTAGCAAGTCAAATTGTCAAAGCTTGTAATTCTAAGGGGGGAACTCTTTATGCGCCAAGGTTTTGGTGGGCAATTATGACGATCATTAAACTTATTCCTGAAGCTATTTTTATAAAGCTTAAGTTGTAGACTTTTATATTTCAATCATTGGTGCATACACGCCTCAATCAATCAAAAGCGCAGTCTCTTATAAATTAATTAATAGAAAATCAATATTTGAAGAGTAAGTTATGTATGAGTAAGGATATAAAAATTCTCCTTCCAGGCGGTGCTGGATTGGTAGGTCAAAATTTAGTTGCCCGTTTAAAATCCAAAGGTTATAAAAATATTATTGTTTTAGATAAGCATAAAAAAAATTTAGCAATTCTTAAATCCACCCAGCCAGAAATTAAGGTTAAGTACGCTAATTTATCTAAGCCTGGCAGCTGGCAACAATTTTTTACCGATGCCGATGTTGTAGTAATGCTGCAGGCTCAGATCGGAGGGCTTTATTATCAAGAGTTTTTTGCCAATAATGTGAGCTCAACCAATCTTATTTTGGATGAAATTCGCTCAAAAGAAATTCCTTATCTTATTCACATCAGCTCATCTGTAGTTGAGTCTTCGGCCGATGATTTTTATACTAGAAGCAAAATAGAGCAAGAAACTCTAGTTATCCAAAGCGGTATTGAATGCCCAATTTTAAGGCCAACACTAATGTTTGGATGGTTTGATAGAAAACATTTGGGCTGGCTATCACGCCTGATGCAAAAAATCCCAGTCTTTCCAGTTCCAGGAGATGGTCGGTTTATTCGTCAACCTTTGTATGTTGGTGACTTTTGTGATGTGATTATTAGCTGTATCGAAAACCGCATTCCCGGAGGTATTTTTAATATTTCAGGGCATGAAAAGATTGATTACATCGATATGATTCGGGTAATTAAAAAAGCCGTAAATGCACGAACAGTAATTTTAAAAATTCCCTACAGACTTTTTTATGTTTTGCTTTGGATATGGGGTTTGTTTGACAAGAATCCCCCGTTTACAACTCAACAACTTCAAGCTTTAGTGGCTAAAGATGAATTTGAGGTAATAGATTGGCCGAATATATTTGGGGTATCTTACACCCCATTTAATGAAGCAGTTGATGAGACTTTTCATCATCCTATTTATAGTAAAGTGGTTTTAGATTTTTAACGGGAGTTAAGAGTGGTCAAAAAGGTGGCGGTATTAGGGGCGGGTCCTATGGGATTGGCGGTAGCGTATCAATTAGCAAGAGATGGACATAACCCAATTGTGTTTGAGGCGGATGATAGAATTGGAGGGATGTCTGCAGCCTTTAATTTTTCGGGGCTACCGATAGAGCGTTATTACCACTTTCACTGCATCTCAGATCATGCATTTTTAAAAGTTCTCGACGAGTTGGGGCTTGCAGATAAAATGTATTGGGTCTCAACCAAAATGGGATATTGGTATAAAAATCAATTGCAACCATGGGGAAATCCGAATGCGCTTCTAAGATTTAGTGGGCTAAGCTTTATTGCAAAATTTAGATATGGTTTGCATGTTTTTTTATCAACCAAAAGAAACAACTGGAAACCGCTTGATAAAGTGGATGCGGTTCAGTGGATCAAGGGGTGGGTAGGCACGGAGGCCTATGAGGTCTTATGGCGAGGGCTATTTGAATACAAATTTTATAACTACACCAGCAATCTTTCTGCTGCATGGATATGGAGTCGGATTCGCCGTCTTGGTAGATCTCGCTATGACTTATTTAGAGAAAAGCTGGGGTACTTGGAAGGAGGCTCCGAGACCCTTCTACAAGCCCTTCGAGTTGATATAGAGAAAAATGGTGGAGAAATTAAACTTCAATCCCCCGCTATTAAAGTTTTAATAGTTGGTGGAAAAGTTACTGGCGTAGAAACTGCCTCCGCGATTGAGCTATTTGATACCGTTGTTAGCACTATCCCATTGCCTTATATTCCCAAAGTCATACCTGATTTACCACTACCTATTTTGAATCAATTTAAGTCGGTCAAAAACATTGCAGTCGTTTGTGTGATTGCTAAACTTCGTTGTAAGGTGACTGATAATTTCTGGCTTAATATTAATGATCCTGAGATGGATATCCCAGGATTGGTCGAGTATTCTAATTTGCGCCCGCTAGATCAGCATATCGTTTACGTTCCTTTTTATATGCCGGGAGATCATCCAAAATTCAGTGAGTCAGATGAAATTTTTCTTAAAAAGGTTCGTTCTTATCTAAAGAAAATTAATCCTAAATTATGTGATGAAGATTTTTTAGATATCAGATCAAGTCGTTATCGTTTTGCACAGCCTATTGGTGTTCCTGGATACTTGGAAACAATTCCATCGGCAAAGCTACCTGTTGAGGGCTTGTGGGTTGCCGACACCTCGTATTATTACCCAGAAGATAGGGGCATCTCTGAGAGTATTCATTTTGGGCGGCAATTGGCTAAAGATGCTGTCAGTGATTAAACCCTTCTTTACAAGGCAGTTCCTTGTTTTCTTGGCTACCGGTGGGATCGCATCGCTTGTTAACTTTCTTTCAAGAATATTGTTTAATTTGTATTGGAGTTTTTCAACTTCAGTATTATTAGCTTATTTTACAGGCATGTGTACCGCATTTATTTTGTCAAAATTTTTTGTATTTAAAGATAGTGTGCAGTCAGTTCATCGCTCTGCAGTATTTTTTTTATTGGTGAATGTAGTTGCTGCCGTTCAAACTTGGGGTGTTAGTATGGTAATAGATTACTATCTCCTTCCTTTGCTCGGAGTCACGGACTATGCTCCAGAAATTGCACATGCCGCCGGAGTTTTATTTCCTGTTTTTAGTAGCTATATTGGCCATAAACGCTGGTCATTTAAGTAAGACATGATGATACGCGGCGCATTAATTAGGTTTTCTGTCATCACGGCTTGCTATCTTTTTATTTTACTGTGGGCGGACACTCAAAAAAATATCTTTAATGGGATGCTAGTTTTGGTATCTATTTAGCCTTTTCTGTTTTTAATTTCATTGATATCTTGTATTGCCAGATTTATAAGTTGGTGTTGGCTATTGAGAATGGCTGGTCAGAATACCCCATTTATAAAGGGATTTCTAGTCTACTTACCTGGTTTCGTTTTTACAGAAACTCCAGGTAAAGTTGAGGGGTTAGTTTGAATGTGCTATTCGGCTCTCATCGGAGTTTCTTTTGAATTGATCATATCTATCCATTTTTGAGTGTGCATGTGATTTGGTTGCCGTGTTATTGCTAGTACTTATTGCTATTAGCCGCATCGATCTTTTTATTTTTGCTGTCTTTTTTGTGGCTACTTTTACATTGGTACTTATATTTTTTGCCTATTATCCTAATTTTCTCTTAAGGGTTTCAGAATCGTTTTTTGAGGTGTGGGCTTTTATAAACCGCCAAAATTATGATTGCATTATGTAATGGCCTTAGGGGTATATTGCAGTGGATGAATATTCTCGATATCGCAATGGCGTGCGGATGATCCAAGCCATTTGATTCTTCCGCGTTCGATTGAGCGGGCGCAATTAGGTATTGAGTGTATGCTGTATATTGAGAAAAGGCTCACTGGGATCATGCAGTCAGTCATAATCGCCAAAGCATTTTGTGAGCATGCTGGCTTACCCTGGGCCATAGCGGAGAAGTTAGCGACATGGTTTTTTTTAACAATGGTGGTAAGGACAAACAACATGCTGCTCGCGTGACGGAAATCTATGATGAGGTAAGTGCACTTAAAAATCATTATTCCGATCAGCTTGCGGCGCAAGTAAAGGATCACTATCCAGCCTTGCGTCAATATGTGATGGAGCGAGCAGAAGAGGGTAGCTCATTTATCATGGCCTGGGATCAGCGCTATAGCCAATCCACTGTTACTCTAAATCTGCCGTACTCATGAATGAGCTAAATGATCGCTTTCCCTATCACTTGATTTGGACACAAGATCCCGATCGCTACCAAGTGATTATTGATGCACTTCGGGCTGAGCAGATGGAGGCATCGATTAATTTTGAGAAATCCACTCGCTATCCCACGAATTTTCAGAATTGGATTATTAAGGGGTATTCCGCTTTGGCGGCTCTTGATCATCATGAGACTGTGACGAAGAAAGGTTTACAAGAGGGTTCATAAGCGTTGATCGAACCTAATGCGAATAGGGGGGGGTGTTATCTTCCCTGATTCGGATCTGTGAGAAGTATGGAGGTTGGTGATCTGCTAACATCCTTTTTACAAAACGAACTTTCCATCCCATTGATTTTATTGGGTTCCATCAATCGCATAAGCGCTATTTGGAGATTAACTCAAGTGATTCACAGTCTTTGAGTTCTTAAAAAAAATTCTCTAAGAACGCGTAAGGAGAATTCTAGTTTTTATCTATTTCTGAGGGGCGGGGGCGACTAAGCCATGAAGGGGTGCGAAAGGTCACTATTTGGCAGTAAATGAAGTTATAGAGCAGCACAAAAACGAATGAACTCATCATGAGTGCTAAGGTGGAGTCCCACCATAAGAGTGCCGGAATGACCCCCAGGCTTGAGAGAGCCCAAAGGTAAGGCGAGGTCTTGGCATTGCCCCAATATGATTGATCGCCGGGATGCGCCCAGCGCATAATGCGCCGATAAATAAGACTATGAAAATGGGCTCCATCGGGTAACCCTGGATTTTTTCCTTGGCGGACACTGCGCCGCCAAATGGTAAAGAGTGTTTCAAAAATGGGATAGGCATTGACCATAATGGCAAACCACGAAGACACGCTCGGATTGCGCGTCACCAAGAGAATGGACAAACACGAAATACTAAAGCCAATCAGATAGGCGCCGCCATCGCCTAAAAAAATAAGACCTCGGGGATAGTTCCAAAGAAAAAAACCAGCGATCGTGCCAATCAAAATTAAGGCAAGATTCAGAACTAACGGGTCTTCCACCCTAAGGGCAACATAGGTTATTGCCAGTGCTGAAATAATAGCCACCATGCTCGCAAGCCCATTAAAGCCATCAATGATGTTGTACGCATTAGAGACCCCGGCAACACCAAAGGCTAAAAATAAAACTACAAACCACGGATGATTGAGCCACGGATCGAGTGCCCCTAAACCAAAAAGCATGGTGGTGATGTCAAACAAAAATAGAAGGATCAGCCCAGAGAGAAAGCCTGCCATCAAACGGATTTTGATGCCAATGCATTTCGTGAAGTCTTCTGCAATGCCTGCAAAAAAGACTGGAAGACTCGCGGCTAAGGTGAGAAATAGGAGGCTACCTAGATCTGGATTCACAATCCACTCATAAAGTATTGCAATCGCCATTCCCATCCAAATAGCAATACCTCCAATTCGAGGTGTGATATCAGTATGAAATTTCTGTGGGCCAGCAAAGTCATGATCGCCAGTTAGGTGATTGTGTAGGTGCTGATAGCGAATCACAAAGCCAGTGAGAATGATGCTAGTAGCAAACGAGATAAGTAATAACCACATCGTTCTATTTTATATCTTATAATTGCCTGGACATTTCTGTCATTGTCTTTTGTTGTTCACTTAAAGCATTGAGAATCTTCAATAAGTTTGGTCTGGGGATTGCGATTGAGTTCACTTGGCTAAGAATCCCTTACAGACGCTTGCCTTAAATCCATTCGATCCCAGAGTATTGAGTATGTGATCGGTAAGTATATAATTAATGCGTACCTAATTAATCTGGTAGGACGGGCGAGATTCGAACTCGCGACCAACGGATTAAAAGTCCGCTGCTCTACCGACTGAGCTACCGTCCCATTTTCATGGCAATGTATTGCGTGAGTCCAACGATATTGCTGGATTGTTTGCAGTCCGAACGGATTATTGTGTAATCCTTCGTTTAGCAAACCTCAAATTATAGCAAGATGTTGGAACCCTCTTGGGGATCCCCCAATCAGCCCCCTTCAAAGCGGCTTGGTAGCCTTTTGCCCTATTGATCAATTCACTAACCCCGCCTAGCCATGGGGGGATTCTTGGAAAAATAGTCCTTAATGCCCGCCAGGATGGCTTCGGCAATTCGTTCTTGGTAGCCCTCGTCATTCAGGCGCTTTTCTTCTTGGGGATTGCTAATAAAGGCCGTTTCGATGAGGATGGAGGGTATATCTGGAGCCTTGAGCACAGCGAAACCGGCCTGTTCGACCTTGTTCTTATGCAAGGGGGCAAAATCGCCAATATTTTTTAGTACTGAGCCCCCCACCTTTAGAGAATCATTAATCTGGGCAGTCGTCGACATATCAAGCAGTAGGTGAGCCACTTGCTTATCTTTGACCTTGATATTGATGCCACCAATGAGGTCTGAAGAGTTCTCTTTATTGGCCATCCACCGCGCCGCTGAGCTCGTAGCCCCTTGTTGGGAGAGGGCAAAAACCGATGCTCCTCGCGCATGGGGTTGAATGAAGGCATCGGCATGAATGGAGATAAAGAGATCAGCCTCAACTTGGCGGGCTTTGGAGACCCGACGGTGCAGTGGCACAAAGTAATCGCCCTCGCGGGTTAAAAAGGGCCGCATCGAATTTTCTTGATCGATCTTATTCTTTAAGCGCTTCGCAATGGAGAGAACAATATTTTTTTCATACGACCCTCGCGCCCCAATCGCTCCAGGATCTTCACCGCCATGACCGGGATCGACCGCAATGGTGACAAGGCGTTTAAAGGGAATCCGTGTTTGGGTGGGTGGATCGTTTGCTTTACCTCCGCCGGTTGGTGGTGAAGAGGGCTTGGAGCTTGGCATGCTTCCGGGCTTAGCAAAAGCGGCAATGGGGTCATCGTCTTTCTTGCTTTGGGCCTCAAGCAGTAATTTCTCTTTCTTGGCACTCTCCCGAACGAGCTGCATGAGGGGATCTGGTGGATTGGTGGGGTAGAGATCAAAGACTAAGCGGTATTGGTATTCCACAACCGGGTCTAAAGTGAAGAGCTGGGGCTTCACCGCCTCTTTGAGATCAAACACTAAACGCACGACCGTCGGCTGAAATTGTCCTACCCGAATTTGGGCCACATAGGGGTCGTTGGGTTTGACCTTCGCCACTAGATCTTTAAGGGTAGGGTTGAGTTGCAGACCTTCAATATCCACCACCAAGCGATCGGGCCCACTTAAGAGCTGATGGCTAATCGGCAAGGCTTGATCAGATTCGAGGGTGATACGGGTGTAATCGTCGGAGGGCCAAATGCGCACACCAATTAATTTAGCGCTCGTGTTGGCGCCGACTAGCTCACTCTCGGTCAGAAGAACAACGAGCACTCCTAAGGATCCCATGGACTTCAGACCATGTTCTAAGACCAATCGGCGTTTGCGATCCATCTGCATCTTTGGGGTCGATTAATTTTGTGTTTGAGATTTCGAATCTAGACGATTGACTAGATTCGTTAAGAGCCCTCGACCCCATGGGGTATTGGCATGAAATGTAACTTGGCGCTCATGCTCATGGCGATGATCGCCGGAATTGGCTTTAATGTCGATACCAAGATCCATTACGGGTAAAGTGTTACCAGCTTTCTCGGGCCACTCGACGATGCAAATGGTGGGTTCATGGCTAGCAAAGTGTTCTTGTAAGCCGGCCTCAATCCATTCCGAGGGAGATTGCATGCGGTAGAAATCGAAATGATAGAGCTGGATGGCGTGTTGATTGATTTGCAGATTATGGGGTTCACAGAGACTATAGGTGGGGCTCTTCACCTTACCGGTATAGCCCAGTTCCTTTAAGAGATAGCGTACGGCCGTGGTCTTGCCAGCACCTAAATCTCCGTGCAGACTCATATGAAGATGGGCTGCTCTTGGGCTTTGGCTTAGTTGAGAATTGATGGAGGCAGAAAGTGACTGGGCAAGTGCTTGCACTAGAGCGGCAGTAGCTGCTTCATCGCTACAATGAACTGTAAAGGAACCAATTAGATTCTCAGAGGGTGCAGCGCTCACGTAAGACCTTTGTAAAGATTCAATCACGAAATTTTGGGGTAGGACATTTTCCACAATTTATATGCATTCTCAGGCATTTTCATCCGAATTGCAGGGCCAGTTAGAGGATATTCGCAGCTGGCTAGATAGCCGAGCCAAGGAGTTGGGCTTTGGCCAATTACGCATTAG
>Ga0187844_10001675_pt1 | contig 16578 bp, 13 predicted proteins | sample SpaLakP09_SKY_50_FD_134517 | JGI IMG/M metagenome (GOLD analysis project Ga0187844, IMG submission 134517) | Oligotrophic lake water microbial communities from Sparkling Lake, Wisconsin, USA - SP09_SKY_50 | ecosystem: Environmental > Aquatic > Freshwater > Lake | place: USA: Sparkling Lake...
GCCATCTGCGCAATGCTTACGCTGCGCAGCGTAAGCGCCGAGATATGCGGCGTGATGGTAATGCGCGGCTCCTGCCAGAACGGATGCTGCTGCGGCAGCGGCTCGTTGCGGAACACATCAAGCGTGGCAGCGCTGATATGGCCCGATTTGATCAGCGTGAGCAGATCCGGTTCGGCCACATGGGCGCCGCGCGCCACGTTGATCAGGTAGGCGCCGGCAGGCAGCTTGCTCATATTGCTGCGGTCGAGCAGATTGCTGGTTTCCGGCGTCAGCGGCAGCATGCACACCAGCACGCGGCTACCGCGCAGGAAGCTATCCAGACCGTCGGTACCGTGGAAGCATTCCACACCATCGACCTGTTTCGGACTGCGGCTCCAGCCGCGCAGCGGGAAGCCAAAGGTTTTCAGCGCGTCCAGCACGCGGCTGCCCAGCACACCCATGCCCAGCACGCCCACGCTGAAATCGGCCCGTTCATGCTGCGCCAGCGGTTGCCAGACTCCGGCGCGCGACTGCGCTTCATATTCGTCCAGACGGCGGAAGTAGCGCAGCACGGCGTAGCTCACGTATTCGGCCATCTGCGCGGCCATGCCGGCGTCTTCCAGCCGGATCACGGGGATGTGGGCGGGAATGTCATCGTTGTAGCGCATCAGCGCATCGACTCCGGCACCGGTAAGGAAAATCGCCTTGACCTGCGCCAGCTGGGCCAGCATGGCCTGGGGCGGCGACCATACCACGGCGTAGTCATACGGCCCCTGGCTGTGCTCCTCGCTCCACACTTCTACCCGTGCCTCCGGCAGATGGCGGGCAAAGTCCTCTATCCATGGCCCTGTGTTGCCATCCGCGCGATGCAAAAGAATCCGCATACCTGCTCCTTAAGCTGTTTTAAACGCCAGCAGCGGTGCGCCGTCGGCAACCTGATCGCCTACACCATACAGCACATCTTCCACCACGCCATCATGCGGCGCAGCGATGGTGTGCTCCATCTTCATGGCTTCCATGATGACCAGCGCATCGCCCTTCTTCACGCTCTGGCCGGCGCTGGCCATCACGGCCACCACCTTGCCCGGCATAGGCGCCGTGAGGCGGCCGCCTTCCGCTTCGTTCTCGCCGGCGTGGGCCATCGGGTCATGATAGCTGAGCGGATAGTGGGCGCCGTTGCAGAACACATGCAGCACGTCGCCATCGCGCCGCACGCTGCCGTGGACGGCGAGGTCGCCGAGCTTGATGCTGAAATCACAGCCCTGCTGCGACATCAGGCTGAGAACTTGCGGTTCAGCTTCGCCCACGCCAAACAGCCAGTCGTGCGCGCGGTAGCTTACGCCCACGCAGTAAGGCTGCTCTGCGCTGAATTCATCGCTGAAGGACAGCTTGCGCAGATAAGCCTGATTCATGCGCCAGCCCAGCGCCTGACCCCACGGATCGGCTGCGTTGGCGCCCGACTGGGCGGCCGACACTTCCTTCTCCGCTTCGATCAGCGCCACGGCGGCCAGTGCAAGCACGCAGGCTGGTGCCGCTGTTGCAGCAGGGAACAGGCTGGCGTGGTGGCGCTCGATCAGCCCCGTATCGAGATCGGCGCTGGAGAAGGCCTGCCCTTCCACCAGACGTTTGAGGAAGGCGATGTTGGTAGCCAGGCCGACGATCTGGTATTGCGCCAGCGCCTGCGCCATGCGGGCCAGCGCCTGCTTGCGGTCAGCACCCCAGACGATCAGCTTGGCGATCATCGGATCGTAGAACGGCGAAATCGCATCGCCGCTGCGTACGCCTGAATCCACCCGCACACCGGCCGGCGCGAACGCCGTGCCACCGAGCTCGAAGCTGACTGCGGCTGGCGTCTGCATGTGGCGCAGCGTACCGATCGAAGGCAGGAAACCTTTTTCCGGATTCTCGGCGTAGATACGGGCTTCGATAGCGTGGCCGTGGATAGTCAGCTGGTCCTGCTTTTTTGGCAGTGCTTCGCCAGCAGCCACGCGCAGCTGCCACTCCACCAGATCGGTGCCGGTGATCATTTCCGTTACCGGATGTTCTACCTGCAGGCGGGTATTCATCTCCATGAAGTAGAACGAACCATCCTGATTGGCGATGAACTCCACCGTACCTGCACCCACATAGCCTACCGCCTTGGCAGCTGCCACCGCGGCTTCGCCCATCGCGGCGCGGCGCTCGGCTGTCATGTTGGGCGCAGGCGCTTCTTCCAGCACTTTCTGGTGGCGGCGCTGCACCGAGCAATCGCGCTCGAACAGATAGATGCAGTTGCCGAGCGTGTCGGCAAAAACCTGAATTTCAATGTGGCGCGGGCGCTGCAGATACTTCTCTGCCAGCACCTTGTCGTCGCCGAAGGAACTGATCGCTTCGCGCTTGCACGAGGCCAGCGCGTCCTTGAACTGTTCCGAGCTTTCGATCACGCGCATGCCTTTGCCGCCGCCGCCAGCGGACGCCTTCAGCAGCACGGGATAGCCGATGCGGTCGGCCTGCGTGTGCAGGAAGTCGGCATCCTGCTGGTCGCCGTGATAGCCCGGCACCAGCGGCACATTGGCTTTCTCCATCAGCGACTTGGCGGCGGATTTGGAACCCATGGCGCGCATGGCCGAAGCTGGCGGGCCGATGAACACCAGCCCTGCTGCGGCGCAGGCGTCGGCGAATTCCGCGTTCTCGGAGAGGAAACCATAGCCGGGGTGGATGGCCTGCGCACCGGTAGCCTTGGCCACTTCGATGATCTTGTCGGCGCGCAGATAGCTTTCCTTGGCGGCGGCCGGGCCTATCAGCACGGCTTCATCGCACACGGCGACGTGCTTGGCATTGGCATCGGCTTCGGAATATACGGCGACGGTCTTGATGCCCATGCGGCGTGCCGTAGCGGCCACTCGGCAGGCGATTTCACCCCGGTTTGCGATCAGTATTTTTGTGAACATGGTCTCTCTCTTTGCAGCTTATGGCTGGAAGTTTTTTTATTGTGAGTCGATAGGCGTGGTGCAAACTGCCGCTTAGCAGCCGCACTTCTCCTTCGGTGCCGATTCCAGCACCGTGCCGCGGGTTTTCAGGCCCAGTTTGGCCAGCAGTTTGCGGTCGTCATCGGCTTCCGGATTGTCGGTGGTGAGCAGCTTGTCGCCGTAGAAGATCGAGTTGGCGCCAGCCAGGAAGCACATGGCTTGCACTGCTTCGCCCATCTGGCGGCGGCCTGCGGACAGACGCACGCGTGCCTTCGGCATGGTGATACGGGCCACGGCGATGGTGCGCACGAATCCGAACGGATCGAGCGGATCGAGGCCATACAGCGGCGTGCCTTCTACCTGCACCAGATGGTTGACCGGTACCGATTCCGGATATGGGTTCAGGTTGGCCAGCTGGGCGATCAGGCCGGCGCGTTGCAAACGGCTTTCGCCCATGCCGACGATGCCGCCACAGCAGACTTTCAGGCCGGCTTCGCGGATGCGGCCCAGCGTGTCCAGACGGTCCTGATATTCGCGGGTGGAGATGACGTTGTCGTAGAACTCGGGCGCGGTGTCCAGATTGTGGTTGTAGTAATCGAGGCCGGCGTCCTTCAGGCGCTTGGCCTGCTCTTCTTCCAGCATGCCCAGCGTGGCGCAGGTTTCCATGCCCAGTGCTTTTACTTCGCGTACCATTTCTTCGACCTTGTCCATATCGCTGTCTTTCGGGCTACGCCATGCGGCGCCCATGCAGAAACGGGTAGCGCCGTTGTCCTTGGCCTGACGGGCAGCTTCCAGCACGGTGTCGATATCGAGGATTTTTTTTGCTTCCACGCCGGTGTCGTAGCGAGCAGCTTGCGGACAGTAGCCGCAATCTTCTTCGCAGCCGCCGGTCTTGATCGACAGCAGGGTCGCCAGTTCCACGTCCCCATCCGGGAAGTTGGCACGATGGGTGTCCTGAGCGCGCGCCATCAGCTCGGTGAACGGCAGATCGAACAGGGCCATCACTTCGTCCAGCGGCCAGGTGGCTGCTTCCGGCAGCTTGATGGCGGCGGCAGGACGGTGCAGCTCGACGGTCTTGGGTTCTTGCAGGGTGTTCTGGGACATCGTGTTTCCTTCTTGGTTCAGAGTTTGGTGTGAGCTGGCCAGTTGGGCAGCTGCGTAAAATCGAGATGGGCCGCTGCCGCTCGCGCTGTCGGCTGGTCGAGGCGCGGCACGCGCCCCAGCAGCGGAGCTTCGATACGCTGCTGCAGGGCGGCGATGTTTTCATCGGCAAAAGCCATGTCGGCCACGGTTTCGTTGGCGACCCAGCCGGCCAGCTTGAGGCCGCGTGCGGCGATAGCTTCCACCGTCAGCAGCGCATGGCTGATGCAGCCCAGACGCAGGCCAACCACCAGCACTACCGGCAGTTCTAGCTGTGCGGCCAGATCGGCCGTATCGAAAGTGTCGTTCAGCGGTACGCGGAAGCCGCCCACGCCTTCCACCACGGTGGCGTCGGAGGCGGCATTGATTTCCACGAACGCGGCCAGTATCGGCACGGCGGTGATGGTTTTGCCTTCCAGCGCAGCGGCGATGTGCGGTGCCGCCGGTTCTTTCAGCAGAAACGGCGTGGTGATGGACTGCGGCAGGTGCACATTGCCGGCAGCGGTCAGCTGGTCGCAATCATCGTTATGCCATACGCCGTCGCGCAGTTCTGCGCCGGCGGCGACGGGCTTCATGCCGCAGGCGCGTACGCCGCGCTCCACCAGCGCATGCAGCATGGCCGAGGAGATCAGGGTTTTGCCGATTTCCGTATCCGTGCCGGTGACAAAGCAGCTGAAGCGCGGTGGCAGACCGGCAGCGGCGGGCTGGGTCTGGGCTTGGGGTTGGGCGATTATCGGATCATCGAGACTCATCTCAAGTCCTTTCCAGCGCATTGAGCGCGACTATCAATTGTTCTACATCGGCGCTGGTGTGGCCGGCGCACAGCGTTGCACGCAGGCGCGCCGTACCGGCTGGCACGGTGGGCGGGCGGATAGTGCCCAGCCACAGACCCTGCTGGTACAGGGCGGCGCCAGCGCGCATGGTTTCAGCATTATCGCCGATCACGATGGGCTGGATGGCGGTGTTGGACGGCATGCGCTGCCAGCGCTGTAGTTGCAGGCCGCGGTCCAGCTGGGCGATCAGGCTTTGCAGGTGGGCGCGGCGGGCTACGCCCTCGTCGCCTTCCAGCAGAGCGAGGCTGGTGAGCAGAGCGTGTGCCAGTGCCGGCGGCGTGGCCGTGGTGAAGATGTAGGGACGGGCTTTCTGGATCAGGGTTTCGATCACGGTTTCGTGGGCGGCCACGAAAGCGCCCGCAACACCGGCGGCCTTGCCCAGAGTGCCCATGTAGACCAGATATGGCGAGCGCAGATCGAAGTGTTCCAGTGCGCCGTGGCCGCGTGCACCGAGCGTGCCGAAGCCGTGGGCATCATCGACCACCAGCCATGCGCCGTACTGCTCGCACAGCGCCAGCAATTGCGGCAGCGGTGCCAGATCGCCGTCCATGCTGAACACGCTGTCGGTCACCACCACTTTGGTGGCGGCGTTGGAATCGGCCAGCAGCTGCGACAGCGCGGCCAGATCGGCGTGCGGATAGACTTGTACCCGCTTGCGCGACAGCCGTGCGCCGTCGATCAGCGAAGCGTGGTTGAGCGATTCGGAGAAGATGGCGGCGTCGGGGTCGGCAGCAGTCAGGCCTGTAATAATGGCCAGATTGGCCATGTAGCCGGTGCAGAAGGTCAGCGCGCGTGGTGCTTCCAGATGCGCACCAACAAACGCGGCCAGTCGTTCTTCCAGCTGCACGTGAGCGCGGCCATGGCCGCTGATCAGGTGCGAAGCGCCGCTGCCGGCGCCGTACAGGGCTACGCCTTCCTGCAAGGCCTGTGAGATGGCCGGATGGTTGGCCAGGCTCAGATAGTCGTTGCTGCAGAAGGCCAGCAGCTCGCGCCCGTCCACCTGCACGCGCGGGCCGCAGGGCGAGTCCACCGTACGTCGCTTGCGGATCAGGTTGTGCTGATCCAGCGTTTCCAGTTGCTGGTTTAATTGTCGGAGCAGTTCCATCGTTACGCCGCCATGACCTGATTGAACACGGCCAGTGTGTTGTTGGCCAGCGTGTCGATTTCCTCGTCGCTCAGTACATACGGCGGCATCATGTAGACACTGGCGCCGATGGGACGCATCAGCAATTCGTGCTCGACGGCGGTAGCGAAGAAGCGGCGCGAGAAGTCCGGTGTTGCATCGATGGCGTCGAACGCCCAGATCATGCCGCGCTGGCGGAAGTTGCGCACTTTTTCATGCTGCGCCAGCGGCTGCAATGCAGAGGTCAGGCGTTTCGCCTTGACGCGGTTGGTGCGCAGCACATCGTCTTCTTCAAAAATCTGCAGCGTGGCCAATGCGGCGCGGCAGGCCAGCGGATTGCCCGTGTACGAGTGCGAATGCAGGAAGCCGCGCGTGACGTCGCTGCTGTAGAAAGCCTGATAGATTTCGTCGCGCGTCAGTACCAGCGAGAGCGGCAGATAACCACCGCTGATGCCTTTGGACAGGCACAGGAAATCAGGCCAGATGCCGGCCTGCTCGCAGGCGAAGAAAGTGCCGGTGCGGCCACAGCCGACGGCGATTTCGTCGAGGATCAGGTGCACTGAATAGCGATCGCACAGTTGGCGCACCAGTTGCAGATACAGGGGATCGTGCATGGCCATGCCGGTAGCGCATTGCACCAGCGGTTCGATGATGATGGCGGCAATACGCTCGCCCTTTTCCATGAACAGGCGTTCTACGTCAGCAGCGGCGCGGCGCGCTACATCGGCTGTCGTTTCGCCTTCCGTGGCCTGACGCGCATCGGGCGACATTACCGTTTGCGAGGCGCGCAGCAGCGGGCCGTATGCGTCCTTGAACAGCGCCACATCGGTGACGGCCAGCGCACCGATGGTCTCGCCGTGATAGCTGCCCTTGAGGCAGACGAATTCCTGCTTGGCGCCTTGGCCTCGGTTGCGCCATGAGTGGAAGCTCATTTTCAGGGCGATTTCTACCGCCGATGCGCCATCGCTGGCGTAGAAGCTGTGGCCGAGCACATGGCCGGTGAGAGCCGAGAGTTTTTCCGATAGCTCGATTACCGGCTCGTGGGTAAAGCCGGCCAGCATGGCGTGTTCCAGCGTATCGAGCTGCTGTTTGAGCGCCGCGTTGATGCGCGGGTTGGCATGACCAAACAGATTGACCCACCACGAGCTGATGGCATCGAGGTAGCGTTTGCCCTGATGGTCATACAGCCAGACGCCCTGCCCCCGGCTTACCGGGATCAGGGGAACGGTTTCGTGGTGCTGCATTTGCGTGCAAGGGTGCCATACGCTGCGCAGGCTGCGGGCCACCCAGTCACTCTGTTGATTCAATTCCAAAACGACTCCAGACTCTGTTCTACCGCGCTACAGCAGCCACGCGGGTTTGCGCTTCTCGAGGAAAGAGGCAACGCCTTCGCGGCCCTGTTCCGAAGCGCGGATATGGGCAATGCGCTGGGCCGTATCGGCCAGCAGTGCATCGTTGACGGTTTGCCCGCTCACTTCGCGCACCAGCACTTTGGCTTGCTGCACGGCGTGTGGGCTATTATTTACCAGCGCCTTGACGATCTCCGCGACCTTGTCATCCAGCGCTTCCACGGCCACTACCTCATGGGCAAAGCCGAGGCGCAGCGCTTGCGCAGCGTCGAAACGCTCCGCCGTGAGGAAGTAGCGGCGTGCCGCCTGTTCGCCCATGGCTTTGATCACATACGGCGCGATGGTGGCCGGGATCAGACCCAGACGCACTTCGCTCAGGCAGAACTGCACCGGCTCGGCAGCGACCACGATATCGCAGGCCGCTACCAGCCCCATGCCGCCGGCGTAGCAATCGCCCTGCACGCGCGCCACCACAGGGTGGGGGCACAGGTAGATGGTACGCAGCATTTCCGCCAGCTGCAGTGCGTCGGCCTGATTTTCGGCGTGCGTATAGCCCGCCATTTTCTTCATCCAGTTCAGATCCGCACCGGCGCAGAAGGCCGGACCGTTCGCGGCCAGCACGATGGCGCGCAGGTCGCGCTGTGCACCCAGTTCGCGGAACGCACGGGTAATTTCCGCGAAGGTCAGTTCGTTGAAGGCGTTGCGTACGTCGGGCCGGTCCAGCGTGACAGTGGCAAGGTGGCCCGCGTGGGTAATGTTCAGGGTGGTGTAAGTCATGGTCAGCCCCCTATTACATCCGGAATACGCCGAATTTGGTATCGGGGATTTCCGCATTTAGCGCTGCGGACAGGCCCAGACCCAGCACCATGCGGGTATCGGCCGGATCGATCACGCCGTCATCCCACAGACGTGCCGTGGCGTAATAAGGATGGCCCTGATGCTCGTACTGTTCCTTGATAGGCTGCTTGAAGGCGGCTTCTTCTTCCGCGCTCCAGCTACCGCCTTTACCCTCGATACCGTCGCGCTTGACGGTGGCCAGCACGGACGCTGCCTGATCGCCGCCCATCACGGAAATGCGCGCATTTGGCCACATCCACATGAAGCGCGGCGAGAAAGCACGGCCACACATGCCGTAGTTACCGGCGCCGAAGCTGCCGCCTATGATGACGGTGAACTTCGGTACAGCGGCAGTGGCAACCGCTGTCACCATCTTGGCGCCGTTGCGGGCGATGCCTTCGTTTTCGTATTTGCGGCCCACCATGAAGCCGGTGATATTCTGCAGGAACACCAGCGGGATTTTGCGCTGTGCGCACAGCTCGATGAAGTGGGTGCCTTTCAGCGCCGACTCCGAGAACAGAATGCCGTTGTTGGCGATGATGCCGACCTTCATGCCGAAGATGTGGGCAAAGCCGCAAATTAGCGTGGTGCCATAGCGGGCCTTGAATTCATCGAACTCGCTGCCATCGACGATGCGGGCGATTACTTCGCGCACATCGAACGGTTTGCGGGTATCGACCGGGATCACGCCATACAGTTCTGCGGTGGGGTACTTCGGTTCTTCGGCCGGACGCAGCGCACCCTGCTGCGGCTTGCTGCGGTTCAGATTCGAGACGATGGTGCGCGCCAGCGACAGCGCATGCAGATCGTTCTGCGCCAGATGGTCGGCTACGCCGGACAGGCGGGTGTGCACATCGCCGCCGCCCAGGTCTTCCGCCGTCACCACTTCGCCGGTAGCTGCTTTCACCAGCGGCGGACCGCCGAGGAAAATCGTACCCTGTTCCTTGACGATGATGGACTCGTCGCTCATGGCCGGCACGTAGGCGCCACCGGCAGTGCAGGAACCCATCACCACGGCGAGCTGCGGTATGCCTTTGGCCGACAGATTGGCCTGATTGTAGAAAATCCGGCCGAAGTGGTCGCGGTCGGGGAATACGTCGTCCTGATTGGGCAGGTTGGCGCCGCCCGAATCGACCAGATAGATGCAGGGCAGATTGTTCTGGTCGGCGATTTCCTGCGCGCGCAGGTGTTTTTTCACCGTCATCGGATAGTAGGTGCCGCCTTTGACAGTGGCATCGTTACAGACGATCACGCATTCCTGCCCCGCCACGCGGCCTATGCCGGTGATGATGCCCGCTGCCGGTGCCGCATCGTCATACATGCCGTAGGCGGCCAGTTGCGACAGTTCAAGGAAGGGCGTACCGGGATCGAGCAGCATCTGCACGCGGTCGCGCGGCAGCAGTTTGCCGCGTGCCACATGTTTGGCACAGGCTGCGGCGCCGCCGCCTTCGGCCATGCGCGCCACCTTGGCGCGCAAATCGTCCACCACGGCCTGCATGGCAGCGGCGTTGGCCTTGAAGTCCTCACTGCGGGGATTGAGTTTGCTTTCGATCTGCGGCATTGCTTTTCCTTTGTGCGCGTGGTCTCCAACGCGTCGTCTGATTTATTCTGGAAAACTACCGTCAACGTAAAACCAGCGCAGTCCGCCTTCAGCTGGCTCGCGCACGAAGTTGCTGATTTCGTGCAGCCGCTGGCCGCGTCCATGGCTCCGCAAGCGGGCGACAAATTCGACCGTATCGCGGTTTGCATCATCGTCTGCTTTACGTTGACGTAAACGTAAAGCAGATTTTACCTCAAGTCCCAGCCACTGCAATTTTTCTTCGCTATTGATGATGGGCTCGGTGGGGCGGGTGCTGGCATGCCAGGTTGATAACAGATATGGCTCGTTGCCCTGCACATAGGCCGTATAGCGCGAGCGCATCAGGGCTTCGGCCGTGGGCGGGATAGCGTAGCCGCTCAGATACGGGCCGCAGCAGGTGGCCAGTGTGGCGCCGCCACAGGGGCAGGCAGGGGCGGCGGAGGTCTTTTTGGACATGGCAGCAAGGTCGGACTGGTGAAACAAGCCAGCATTATCCGTCAAATGGCGGCCCCGCGCCTTGCTGCCCCGACTGGTAGTTGAATAAATATTGCTAAATTCATGGAGACGGGGTCACACCTTTTCTGTAACGCTATTACACTAGAGGCGTGAGGAGAATTTTTGCATGAGCCAGACCAGTTTCGAATTCAAAGCCGACGCCAACGACAGTTCGCCCCTGTATATGCAGATTGCGCGCAAGTTGAGCGAAGATGTGCACAATGGCCGCTATCAGGTGGATCAGGCGCTGCCGTCTGAGCGCACCCTGTCGGAGTTGCTGAACGTATCGCGCGTGACGGCACGCAAGGCCATCGACCAGCTGGTCGACCAGGGGTTGGTGGTGCGCCGTCGCGGTTCGGGCAACTATATTGCTCCCCGCATCGAGCAGCCGCTGTCCAATCTGACCAGTTTTTCCGAGCAGCTGCAGCAGCGCGGTCACGTGCCGGGCTCGCGCTGGCTCAAGCGCGCCGTGGTGACGCCCACGCCGGAGGAGCAGCTGAGCCTGGGCCTGTCGCCCTATTCCAAGGTGGCGCGGCTGGAACGTCTGCGTCTGGCCGATGATGTGGTGATGGCTTACGAAGTGTCGGTGCTGCCGCAGACGGTGCTGAATGATCCGAACGCGGTGGGCGCTTCGCTCTACCAGTATCTGGAAAGCATAGGTCAGGCGCCCGTGCGCGCCCTGCAGCACATCCGCGCCATGAATGCTTCGGCTGATCTGGCGCGCCAGCTTGGAGTACCGGAAGGTCAGGCGGTGCTCTACATTACCCGTATCGCCTATCTGGAATCGGGCGAGGCGATGGAACTGACCCATTCCTACTGTCATAGCGACCACTATGACTTCGTTGCGGAGATGCGCCGCGCCACCTGAGGCCCGGCAGACTGCCACCATGCTCAGGACCGAAACCACCAGCGTAGAACACGCCGACCTCGATCTGTACGGCGTGGATCAGCTGGTGGCGGCGCTGGTGGACGATCACGCGCTGGCCGTGCGTGCCGTGCAGGCTGCCGCGCCAGCCATCAGCGCAGCGGTGAACGCCATGGCGCCGCGCATAGCGGCTGGCGGGCGGCTGATCTATGTGGGCGCCGGTACTTCCGGGCGGCTTGGCATACTCGATAGCGTTGAACTGTTCCCTACTTTCTCGTGGCCGCATGAACGCGCAGTGCCTCTGCTGGCGGGCGGCCTGGGCGCCATGTTCGATGCGGTGGAGGGCGCGGAAGACAATGAGGTCAAAGGCGCTTCCGATCTGCGCCTGATATATCCCGTGTATAACGATGTGGTGCTGCTGATCGCAGCATCGGGTACTACGCCGTATGTGCTGGGCGCGCTCAGGGCTGCGCATACAGTGGGCGCGCTGGCGATAGGCATCGCCAACAATCCTGATACTCCTTTGCTGCGTGACGCCGATGTGGGCATCTGCCTCGATACGGGGCCCGAGGTGATTGCGGGCAGCACGCGACTGAAGGCGGGTACGGCGCAGAAGATCGTGCTCAATACCTTATCGAGCGCGCTGATGGTGCGCTTGCATAAGGTGTACGGCAATCTGATGGTGGATCTGCATGCTACCAATGCCAAGCTGGTGGAACGGGCGCTGCGTCTGACCATGCGGGTTGCGGGTGCAGATGAAGCCAGTGCACGCGCCATGCTGGAGCGCTGCCACTATCAGGTGAAGCTGGCCATCGTGGCGCTGCGAAAAAATCTCGCTGTGGAGCAGGCGCAAAGCCTGCTGGAACAGTCAGGCGGCGACATGCGCCGCGCGTTGCGTTAGGCGCATTGCATCGCCATCAGGGCGAGATGGCAAATAATTCCAGACGTAGATCGGTGAGTGTGGCCGGTGCATAGATGGCGATGGACTGCGCCTTGAGTATGGCGTCGTACAGGTCGCCACGATGTTCAAGCGAGAAGTAGTAAGTCTCGGGACGTACCGGTACTTCCATGGGCACCTGCGGCATGTGCGAGAGTGGCACGCCGGGCAAGGCGCTGCGTACCAGTGCGTCGATCTCGTGTGGCGAGGCGATCTTGAGCTGGCGCGGCACTTCGGCGACCAGATTCAGAGCGGGCATGCTGGCATTGACGGCAATGTAGAGTGCAGCCTTGCGCTCGAGCAGAGTCGGGTCCAGTGCCGCGTGATGGTAGCGCATGCCTTGATCGCTGATGGTCAGCGGTATGCTGATGTATTTCGATGAAACCACAGTGTCGAGCAGATCGCGAATGATGTCATTGAGTGTATGGAAGCCGCTGGCAGGTTCTTCGTGCTTGTAGGTGGGGAGATCGGTGATGGTGTATTTGCGTGAGAACGCCATCAGACCGCCCGCCAGTGCCATCAGGCGTTCGAACAGACGTTCCGGGTGACAGTGGCCGCTGCGTGACAGATGCATCAGCGTGGCGCTGGCCGACATGATGGTCTGCAGCATCCAGAATGTGGCGACGTCGCCGGCATGCAGTTCCACCACGTGGCCGCGCGGTTGGCGTTGCAGGCGGTGCAGCGATTCGCATTTGGCACCTAGCCTGGCCAGTACGCTGCGCAGCAGGTCCTGCATGCTGGCGTCGGCGGAGATGCTGACGCACGGTGGCATGAAGTGGGGATCGAGATCGAAGCTGCCGTCGGCGCGGCGTTGCAGGCGGATGACGGGCAGGCAGTCGTAGCCTTCGCGCACGTCCAGATCGGATAGCAGGCGTACGGCTTTGCGCAGGTAGCCGATATGAGCAGGCAGGCTGTCCGAAAAGAGGTCGGGCGTTGCGCTATTCACGAGCGTGTAGCGGGCTTCGTTGCGCGCGTTGTCCTCAGGTGCAAGGTTGCCGCCGTGTGTGCGCGTTATCGGGAGCGCAGCGTAGAAGGTGACGCTTTGCGCGTCGGCGGGAAGTTTGCTCAGATCGATGGGCAGCGGCAGCGCATCGGCTAATGGCGCCTGATAGATCTCGCCGTCTTTGAAAATAAGGGTGAGTGCTTGCGCGCAGAGCGTGTTGCTGGTGATGTCGGGCAGCGCCCAGCGTGCGTGCTGCACACCCCAGTGGTGCGGCTCGATGGTGGCAGCGATGTGCTGCAGGCGGGATTCGTGATAGCGGTCCTGCTGCTGCAGGTGCTGAGCGTCGAGCGTGAGGCCTTCGGTCCACAGGACTTTGAGGGTTGCGGTCATGGTCTGCTCCGTGGTTGGATGCGACGTTAGTTTCTGGTATTCGTAGATTCTTGCGTACCAGCTGCGACAGCATTTGGACGGACGCGGATTGAATTGAGTAGCCTATCCAAGAGAGCAAGAGCCTCTTCGTCGGAAAGACTTGGTTCTCGGGAGGCAGTCTGATTGCCCACAACCCCCGTATCCATGGTTATTTCCACAAAAGGATGCAATGGATCGTGCTTTAATCCGCTAGCCCGAAAAATAAATTTGTGAATTGATGGTTTTCCAAAACCACTTGGGACTCTTAGCAGCATTTCCTCCCCCTGCCATTCATTGACAATGCTACGTCCCTCTCGAAGTGTCTTTAAGCGGCTAAGCCATGTGGTGAGACCAGAGCTAACTCCTTGTTTTATTGACTGTGCTTTTTCATGCGCCAGATTTACGGGCATCACCCCGTCTCCGTTTTTGATTGTTTGAATAGAAAAGTGTACGTCTGGGAAATCCTTTAGTCTGATGCCAAACTCGATATTTTCGAAAGATGGTTCGATGGTTGCGAAAGCATGATCGATGCAAATACCGGGAATTTTTGGTATCTCGTATGTTTCTCGCGGAACCAAACTTTTTGCAACCTGAGTATCTGACTCAAGTACATTTTTTACAAAATCTTCATCGATCCCAGGTGTCTCCAGAATGTAAATATCTCTTCCCAATTTAACGAATGTATGAATGGAATAGTTGTAAATTCCTGCTATTCCTATTAAATGCGTAAAATTCGCGTCAGATGAAGAAAATGGTTTTCCAGATATTTTATCAAACTCCCGATCTTTGGAAAAAACTCTTAAATTATCTTGGTTATTTCTTATTTCTCCGTTAATTATTTCGTAAAAATTTTCTATTTCATTTGGAACTCTTTTAATTTTCGAATTAACTGTCATTCTTCCGAAAGAAATCTCAGATTTTGATGGAATGCTGATGGTGAATCGTGTAAAGCAAAAATTTTCTGAGTTCAACATTATTGCTTCTATTTTTTCATTCATTTGATTTTTCCGTTTGTCTACTTTTGAAGATGAATGTGATTCATTTTTTATGATGAACGAAAGCGTGAAAAACATTAGAGAAGGGGCGATGATCAGGAAAAATGATTTTTTCATGACTGCTTTCCTTTCCCTTTTTCGATTATTTTTATAATTGAATAAAGCGTTGCATAGATTGATTTTTCGTCCTGATAGCTCGCTTGGTGTTCATATCCTGTCTGCCGGAAAACTGCCGAGCACTTTGGAATTTGAGTATCAGTTGAATAAATTGGCACTGTTTGGTCGCCAGGATCTGCAGCCGGGCTTAACGATGCATCGACAGTTGCTGGCAGAGTTGAGAAAATTCTTGTATTCGGATTATCTGTATCGGGAGAGGAAGTAAATATTAGTTTGCCAATTCCGCTATCATGTTCCAAAATAATATTGTTTATTGTATTTTCATTCATTTTGGCGTTAAATTTCCAAATCACACTGCCCCAAGTTTTTCTATTAATATCAGCGCCATAAATGGCGAAACTATTATCGTGATAATAGTTTTCAATGATGCTGTGGAATGCTTTTGACTGATCTAATATTTTAATTGTCTGATCTAGTCCACTGGTGTAGCTGCCTGCAAAATTAATCCATGCTGGATTTAATAAGGCGAACCATTTTCCTTGGACCTTATAAATTTCTTCAAATGGATCACCATTCTTTGGTAATTTCAGTAGGGTTTGATCGAATGATTGAGCCTGCAGCCAGCCATTTCCGTAGGCTTTTGTTGGAAGTAACTCCAATCCGCCGGGAGAATTTGCAAGTATCGCAGTGACTTCTAAGCCGGAGTATCCCAATACGTGGCGCGTAGGACTGGCTGCATTGCCTTCAAATCCGCATCTGATGCGTTTATAGGTAGTTCCTGCTCCAATCGCAGGCATCACTCCATGAACAACACCAAGGACTTTGTCCTGTAGATTTCCAATCGAGGGGTGGAGTGCGGCTCGGGCCACTAGACCTCCCATTGAATGCGTAATAAGAATGACCTTTTCGCAAATGAATTTATTCTCTGAATATTGAGCAATTAGTGCACGTACTCGATCGGCAATCATGCTGCCTGATTCATGATTGGATTTCAGCCAGTTATAGCCCATGGCATGAACAGGAAACCAGCAGTCCTTCAGAGCATTTTTTAGCTCCTCGGCCGAGAGAGGACGTAGATTAGTAGAGGAGCTTGCTCCCCAGGTTTGAGGCGAGACATTGAGGATTTGCTTTTTCCAATACTGACTAGGCTCGGTTCCGCCGAAGAATGGATCATTCAGGTGTTGTTCAAGAACCTGAAGTAGAGTCCCGTAGCTGTCAAATAGCACCTCACCCCAGCCGCGTTCTAGTGCTTTTTGTTGGCGTGTTTTAGAGTTGCTAGTGCCTGGAGTATCGTTAGTAAGCAGGATACTGGGGGCCAAGTTTAATCTCTGCCAGTGGTAGAGACTGGGCACGTTGACGGCACTATTTCTTTGCTCGCTGGTCTCTGCAGGATTACCGGTGGCGCTGTGTCCCGAATCGTAACCATCTACGGATGTAGTAAGTGGATCAAGTTGCAGCTGTCTTTCTGCGGGGTTTAGGTTCCAGAACTTTAATGACTCTGCCTTGGAATCAGCTCGCCACGCAATGTTATTTTTCCTTGCCAGACGAGTTTGAATCTCTGCGTTTGTTCGAAGATTTGATCCCATAATTCCGGGAATGAAGATGATGGGAAGAACACGTGCGGGACATACCGACATGGTTTGAACTTTTGTGTCTTGTTTAGGCGTACAAAAGCCATTTGTGACTCTTCCACCATTCTCGGGTTTTACTGGTAACTGTTGACCCATTGCCATATCTCTCCTCCCCTTCAATCGAGCAATTCGATGTTGTAGTGAGCGAATGCTTCCTGGGTAGTGAAGCGTTCAGTAAGGCCTTCGGCGTTTGACAGTCCTTCATAGACCTTGCCATCTTCGACTGAGATCCGATACCGTTGATTTGGCAATGGTGTTCTAGTTTGCAGATCGAGGAGTTGTACCTGCTGGTCATGCTCGATGTCACTGTGCGGCAGCTTGAGGGTTTCGCTGGTGGAGTCTCCTGCACCTAGCTGCACATACTCCGCACATTTGACGGTGTAATTGGCTTTGCATTCA
>Ga0187844_10001678_pt1 | contig 16558 bp, 23 predicted proteins | sample SpaLakP09_SKY_50_FD_134517 | JGI IMG/M metagenome (GOLD analysis project Ga0187844, IMG submission 134517) | Oligotrophic lake water microbial communities from Sparkling Lake, Wisconsin, USA - SP09_SKY_50 | ecosystem: Environmental > Aquatic > Freshwater > Lake | place: USA: Sparkling Lake...
CGACATCTAGCGGCGGGCCAATCAACTACCTCGATGGCGACCGGTACCAAGACGTCATGACCGACGCCGTGCTTACTAGGCGCCGCTAGACCTTACCTCGCATCCGGCACTTGCCGCACTACTACATCAATCGTCTGGCCCGCTGTTCCGTATCCCTTGTTGCGCAGGATGGTCTTAGCTGTCTCGCACTCGGCCAGGTGATGGGCAAGGCTGTCAAGCTGTGCGGTGTCGGTGTTGTTCGCGGCGTTGACTATCAACTCGCGCCATTGTCTGGTGTTCATGCTGTGGTAGTGCCGGGAGTGTGGCGCTTGGCCTGCTTCAGGTCGTACTGCAGCATGCAGAGGTCGAAGCAGATCATCTCCCATACCATGCGCTGGGCTGGTGTCATATGCCGGGCTTCCTGTCGCACTTCATCGCGCAACCTCGATCTTAACGCCGCGCGTCACCCACTTGGCAATCTGGTCAGCACTCTGCTCGCGCCCGGTCAGGTGATACCAGGTCACCATCGCATAGCAATATGGCTTGACCCACCATGCCAACTTGACCTGCATCGTGATAGAGTCAACCTTCATGCGCCGCCTATGCCGTCACTACCAACCGGGCAAACCTTGCTGATGATGCGCTTGGGCCACATACAAACCTCTTGTAAAGAACCACCCGCATGTAAGCGAGCGGCGAACCGGCGCACTTGTGGTGCGGCAGATGGGGAGAATGAAGTTGATGGCCGGTACTGACTTCCGACTTCTGCGTGGTCCGCACTTTGCAGGTACGTTGATCTGAGTAGCATGTCCCATGGAATCAACCAAGGGCTCAGCGGCCACTCTCCCGCAGTGCTTTAGGAGCAGCCCGCCTGCACGGGTCTCCTATCGTTAGCGCATCAGCCTGCGCATTCACCAACACGGCTGATGACTGGTGCGCTCCGCCGGGCACTCCCAGCAGCCAATCATCATGCGTGTTGAGCCTCGTTTCGAGAGGCGGTCTTCCAACGTGCTATCTTGTCATTTCTACACAACAATTAAAGAATGGGGTTTCCATGGCAAAGATTACGGATGTAACTTTTAACTTCGAACTCAAATCCGGAAGCGCGGTGATCGCACGCGATCTGACGTTCGAGAACGGTGACAAGATCGCATTTACAGTATCCGTTCCGGATGCTGCTCAAAAGACGATTTCAACACTTCACAAAGAATCTGCCGAACTGGTAATCAGTCTTCTTCAGGAATGGATTAAACCGGCGCCGAAAACGATTTAATTAATTGGGAAGCCGAGCTCGTCGTACTTGGCTTCAGGCTGCGTTCGCACCACGCTTGCTCCACACAAAGGCGTGAACGTGGTCAGCACCGGGTCGCCCGCGCCGATAGCGCGCAAGGCGGCAGAAACTTCTTGCGCCGCGATCTTGACTCGCTCAAGGCCGGCGATTGCGGCCTCGATACCATCAATCTTGACCGCGATTTGCAGGGTGCTTGCCGGCTTCTCTTGTTCGATGATCATGTCTTGCTTTCGTGGTGCTACGTTATTCTTCAACCATCAGTCTCGGCCCTCCCGGGTCTGCTTCGTAGGTCGAAGCAAGTCCCAGCCCAACTCTGTCCTGATCGTCTTCGGATCGGGCGGCGGGGCTTTCTTTCGCTCAGGCGCGCGCATCCAATCCCTTATCTGCTGGGGCGTGGGATGCGTTACCGGAGTCATTACATTCTCGAAACAAGCCAAGCGGCTTTGAGCGATGCCCAGCGGCCGTAGATGGCGCGCCAGCCGAGATACGAACGCACGAAGCGGCACGGCCAAGGGCGGCGCTTGGTGTAGATGACATTCGACATACGGGCCTCGCGAAGTGGCGCGACAAATGCTATTTTTGCATCACTGAGGAAATTGCCTGTTAATATTATTACCCCATCGACACAAGGAGGTTCTAATGGCAGCTTTCAATAACAGCGGTGCTTATACTCACGCGATTGCAGTGGTATCCGCAGGACTGCAGTCCGGCGCTTTGAAGCTAAACGGCCCAGGGATGGGTGACTCGGCCGCAGAGAAGGATGCGAAGTACCTCAACGATCTAATCAATTCGCTTGCGAAAAATCTGCAGGCCAGCTAATGCAAAAAGCCCGCGACCTTCCGGGGCGGGCTTCACGTATCACTTATCTCGTACAGATGAGCAAGCGTAGCACAATATAACGCGAAGCCTAAAGGCGGTCAAGCAACTTTCCGCGAAATTTCGCGCAGCGCTTCGGCTCGATCTTGCGCCTCGATTTCCAGGTCGTGCAGCCCATCCATCACCGCAACGTGCAGAGCGTGCAGCCGGTTGTAGACCGTGACCTCACTGCATCGCAATTCGCTCGCTATGCGCTTCACCGTCATGCTTCCGGCCAGGTAGAACCATTGCGCCACTTCGAATTGCTGCGGCGAGTTTGCACGGATGCGCACAATGACAACCTCGATTTCTTCTTGTGCGGCCGTCTCGGTTATCGGACCAGCGCCAGCGCCACCGTGAATTTGAACCAGAGCGCAATAGTTCGATTTCGACGGGTAGCCAAGACCACCATCGTCGCGGCGTTTGCACCAGACGGACCAATCGATCAAGCGCCTGTGGATGTATTCGATCATATTTTCCTCGGATAAGAGTCCGTTATGTTGTTGAAACTGCAGGCCCATCGTTCCACGGTTCTCCGGAACGGAAAAACCAATTTGCTACTTTCCAAAGCCGCGGCGCATTGGCTTCTCTTCCTGTGCTGGTGGGCGCCATGGGTTCGGCAGATCGTTGAATCGCGTAATGCTGCCGGTGTAGCCGAGCGCGATAGTTCCGGGCTCGCCCTGGCGCTGCTTCACCGATTGAACCTCGCAGATGCCCCTGTCTCTCGTGTCTGGGTTGTAAATCTCGTCGCGATACAAAAACAAGATGTTTGCGGCATCCTGCTCGATCGCCCCCGACACCGCCAGGTCGGCCATGATCGGGCGCTTGTTCGGACGTTTCTCGCACTCGCGATTGAGTTGACATAGCAGCACGACCGCGCAGTCGAGTTCCTTGGATAGCGCCACCATTGCGCGCGTGTGCTCGCCGACCGCCTCATAGCTCTTGTCCGATCGGCCGCCTGTGATGAAGCTCAGTTGGTCGACCACGATCAGGTCGAGCCCCGCCTTGCGCTTGACCGCCCTCGCCTTCGCGCGGATCTCCAGCATGTTCAGGCCAGTCTTGTCGTCGATGAAAAAATTCAGCTTTTGCGAGTTGATAAACGCCGCGGTCATTGTCTCCCAATAGACCGAGCTATCTTCGGAAGGCTTGCGCAGCCACTTGATCGGGATGGCGCCCAGGGCCGCTACGTTCCGGTCGCTCACCTGGTCGCGCGACATTTCCATGCTCAGGAACAGGGATGTGCCCCAAGCAGAGACATTGCGCGCCAAGCCAAGGCCGGCGGCCGTCTTGCCCATTCCTGGTCGCGCCGCGATTACGGTAAGTGTGCCGCGCTCAAGCCCACCATCGAGCATGTCGTCAAGGTCGCGATGCCCGGTGCTGATGGGCTTGATTGCCCCGCTCATCCGCTGCTGCAGCACCTCGGAGTAGTCGCCCAACATCGAATCCAGACGCATCGGTTCCCCTGACGTCTTCTTCTGCGCCAGGGATTCGAGCTTGGAAGCCATCAGATCAACGCAGGAGGCTGCGGGCTGATGCGATGCTGCCAGTTCCCGCATTTCGATCGATAACGCCACCAGCGCCCGCTTATCGGCCTTGTCGCCGACAATTGCGGCGTGGTGCGCGATGTTGGCGGCGCTGACCGACGATTGACGCAAGGTTGATAGGTACTTGAGGCAGTCGTCGACAGATCCGTCCAGCTTCTCGAACACGGTCAAGGCATCAGCACGGCGGCCGGCGACGACCTGGCGCTTGATCTCATCGAAAATGAGCCGATGATCAAGCCGGTAGAACTGGCTGGCATCGAGGTCGGGGGCGCGGTCAAGCGCATCGTTGTCGGCCAGCAGCGCTCCCAGGACGGCCTGCTCGGCGCGGATTGAGACGGTATGGTCTTCGTGTTCGGTCATGGTGCATCCCGGTGATATTTATTTTCCAACGTCTTCGCAAAACCGCTGGGCGAGAAAATGAAATCGATGTCGGCAACAAAAGCCGGCTTGCCGGGCATGGGCGGGGACAGTCCCGTTAGGAACTTGGATTCCGAGCAGATCCCGAAGAACTCCCGCCAAGCGGCGAGGCCGGCCGACTTGGTCGTGTAGCCAAACGGCGCGCAATCCAACTTCGATGCTTCGATCCATCGCGCCTTGATTGCGCTGCGCCGTGCATCGCTCAACACCTTGACTCGGGGATTGTTTGGCATCAGCTCGTGATACGCGTCGACCAATGCTCCGGCCGGGCATTGCCGAACGTCGTCGGCAGACGACGATGCAGTTGATGTATCTGGTTTATGGTTATTGGTTATTGGTTCTTGGTTAGTTTGTGATCGGGTTTCGTTAGCTACCCCGGTCGGTAGCGGATCGGAACCTGTAGCTAACCCGCTGGGTTTCTCTTCGGATGCGACGGCTTTCTTTGGCCTGCCGCCAAGCTTCCCGTTGGTTTGTGCAGTGGTCGCCTTCTTGTGATATTCGGCGATCACACGTTCGCAAGTGTCCTGGCGGTAGCCGTCGTCGGTCTTAATGAATTTGAAGCGCAGCAGGCGTTCTACAATGCGCCGCTCGTCCTCTGACTCGGCGCCGATCAGGTCGCAAAGCACGTCCAAGTCGAGCGCGAGCGGCTGTTCCGAGTCGTAGTAGACATCCAGCATGTCGCGGTAGATCCAGCGAGCCTGCCGGGACATGTTGACCGTCCCAGACCGGAAATCGCCAATGTGGAAAGGAAAGTAGTTCATAAGGCTACCCCTCTTGAACCTGGTCGACCGTGTACAACTGGCGATACCGATCAGGACTCGCGAACAGCGAGCATGAATCACCTTCGACATCGGGCGCGGTCCACTGCTGACCAACTGCGACCGGCGCCAGATGACGCGCGCAGCCCGCGCAAGCTGCGATGCCGCCCCCCATGCACTTGTGCAGATCAGCGCGCGGGTGCAGGGTTGGGGTATCGTTGCCGTTCAACGCTTCGACCAGGAACGCGGTGACATGTACCGGGCCGCCAGCGCCAGCAGCGGTGTCGATGACCGCCCGCGGCGGCGTGACCGCGCTCATGCCGCACCTGCTTGCTGGATGATGTGAGCACGCTTCAGAGCGGCGCCGTCAAAGCGGTACATGGCAAGCACGCCGTTGAGGTTGCGAAGTGTGATCGTCGTGACCCCGTTTATTTCCTTCACTTCGCTGGCGTCGCTTGGCTGATCGACGCCGCCGGCCTTCAAGTACGCAATTCGGGCGCGCTCGATGAGGTTCGAGTCGGATTGATGCTGGGCCGCGGCGATCATGCTGCGCCACCGCTTGCTGCCGCTGCAGCCATTGCCGACCGCGCGTCCGAGACCACTGCTTGGCGCGCTTTCATGCGGATAGGATCGGCAAACGAGAATCCTGCAACCTGCAGGGCGCCGGCTGCTGCCTTTCTCTGCTTCGTGGACATCTGCGCCATCAAGACTTGGATGACGATTTCCGCCTTGCCAACTTCACCAAGCAGCGGCGCCACTTGCTCAATTTGCTCGATGATCACCGGGTCGTCTTTTCCGGCATCGTACCCGGACAACCAGGCCAGCAGTTCATCGGGCGTGCAATCTGGAGAAATAATGTCGCCATCTTTGTAAGCATTGAACGCCTTTGCGCAACCGACGATTGTGATGCCGAGTTTTGCGGCAAGCTTGTTGGTCACAGGGTCGATCTTTTGAAAGTCGGCACTGTCCAGGGTCCTGACATTGGTTGGGCTGGTCATATTTTCCTCGGTCGACGGATGGGAATTCAAAGCGGAAGCGCGCACGGCTCCCGCAACCGGCGTGCCGGCTGTTGTCGTAGTTTCCATGGGATGCTCCTTACGCGGACTGGCGCGCGGCCGTCAGGCTGACGACCAGGGCCTTAATTTCGTCCTGGGTCTTCCCGGCGATACGCGCGGAGAGGATGGCGTCGATCTCCCGCGCCGGCCAACCAACAGCTCTTGGGCCCAGTTGGATTGCGCGCGTGATCAGTCCTTGCGAAACATGTAGGTGAATTGTTGAGTCGGCGATACTGAGAATCGCTTTGAGGGCCGGCTTGCGGTAAATTTGAGTGCTACTTGCGTTCATTTCCATGCCTTAATAAAAAGGCAAAAGCTTCCAAGTGACAGTTTCTGGCCTCCGTTCGATACACAAAACGTTTACCAATTGGTAAATCACTGCCATACTAACGGCGTCCCTTGACCAGGACTGCAACACCGTTTTTGGTTGCTTCTGCGACTATTGACGTTTGGGAGGGCCTTTCAATGTTCTCTAGACAGAGATTGGCCCGACCCCGTTCTCACTTCGCACTGGGCGTTCGTCTAGTGCTTTATCTTCACCAGCGTCCAATGAAGATTATTGTACGCCACGCATCCGTTGTTGCGTATCCATATTGCGCCACCGGTCAGCTATTTGCAGGTGTTGACGCATAGATTTTTACGAGATCATCCCTGCTTTTCGCCTTACCGCGCCTCTTGTAAGCATTGCTTGGCGGGCGCTATTCTGCCTCGCTTTCTGCCTCGAAAATTTCTTCGCCGCCCCCATGAAAATGGCCGGATTAAGTCTCGCACTAGCCAAGTCGCCTGCGTCTATGTTAAAGAAGATGTTGGCCATCAGCGGCGTAGGATGAGGAAGTCGGAGATGGTGACGCCTCGACTTCCTCGATGTAGCGCGTTGGAGTATGCATTCCCCGTCGAGCGTCCCACCTCTTTTGCACTTCTGGTTGAGGTCAGCAGTAATCTCGTCGTTCTAATCGATCTAGCGCTCGCTCTCGCCGTCGACGGCCCGATAATTTGGGCCGTCGACCTGGTCACTACGAGACCGGCCGTGCACCGCCGCGTTTCGCTGGAACGTCTTGCGTTTGCACTAGCTGCAGATGCGGTCGACGCTTCGCTGGCAAGGCAATTGCATACTCGCGAGCCAGTGCGAGAATCATCTTTCGCGCCCACGGGGTCATCGCGCTGAATTGCACGGCGAGCTCTTCTGCCGGGCTCATTGCGAGTCTCCAGGAACAAGGTGCAGTACCGGCGGGCGCCAGCGCGGTCGAGTGATCGCTCTATTCTCAGCGCAGTCCAGGAGGTCGCCGCGAGATGGGGTATCCATATTCCGCCACGCTTGAAGCAGGCGGGCCTCTTCCTGACTCAATGCGGCGGGCGGCGATGCTGCGATGATTGACTTAATCATGACGGGCTCCCATCGACGGCATTGCCGCCTACGGACACCAGGCGCACTGCGCCCGCAGTCCGGCGCGATCGGTGCACCGCGCTGCTCTCGACGAACGCAAGGATGTCGCTGCGGGTTACGTCATCTATCTTTCGGTACGCGAGCAGCAGGCGAGTTTCGGCCAGGCTCAGGTCTGAGGGCCCTGGTGCCGCGGTCAGCTTAATCATGATGACCTCCCTTCAGCAGCATGTACGCCGCCCACAGCAAGCAGGGGCGGCGCCTTGCCAGATCGGGGATGCTTCGCCTCCACGTTTGCCGCAAACGCGACGATTTGGCGGCGACCGCGCCTGTCGGCTGTGCGGAACGCATTGACCAGGCGGCGCTCATCGGCGGTTAATTTGATCGGCGCGCTCATGTTCTATCTCCCTTCAATGCGGCCAACTTGTCGCGCGCATCTTCCCGCTCGCAGTCAATCGTATTGATCGCATCCTCACCCAAGCGGCGCCCCACCCTGGCCAGCGCCTTGATCTCGCCAAGCCGGTTCTGGAGTTCGTGGACGTCGATCGAATCGAAGGTGGCCATCGCTTCAAGAGCGATCAGGGTCGGTTGGAGGTATTCCTTGACAAAGCTCATTGCAATATCGGCGATGTTGACCGCGTCGATTGCGTGGGGGAGCGCTGGCGACTGCGGCTCGTCGTCTTCCAGCGCGGAAATAATCCCGGCAAGGGCGTAGGACCAGGGATGGTCTGGCGAATGTCCTGCAGCCTGCATTTGGCCGTACAACGTGGCCAGGCGCACCGCTGGCGTGGCGCCAGCATTTTTTTCTTGCATTTCGATTGCGTTTTTGTTACCGTTCTTCTTGTTCATGTGTTTTCTCCAAGATACACGTTTCCAAGCGGCCCGGAATGTCTTCACCATTCCCGTGGCCACAACCCCTAGTTCCGCTAGGCCGGTTGGCACTGACTCAGAGGGGCGCCTTGCAGGGCGCCCCTTAGTACGTCAGGGTCTGCTTATCGCTTAATTCAAGCCTGACCTCCTTTCAATGCATCATTTGCGACTGCGTCGCTTTGATTCTGCTTACTCATCCGCTCGCGTAGCAACGCGACGACCTGCCCGTTCATTGAACGATCATTCATCTGAGCATCACGCTCCAGCCACTCTTTTACATCCGCCGGCAACCTCAGCTGGAACTTCGTCGCGTTTTTCATTTTATTGTCCATGATCAATGTAGCGAGGAAACTATATGGCTAAGTGCCATCATTAGCAAGGCATTTTTATGGCTCATAGCCACTATTTCGCTAATGGCTCAATGCCAGTAAGCTATTCCTATGGAAACTAAAGCAATCGCGAGATCGCCGCAGGACGCGGACAAATTCGTTCTCCGTCTACCGGAAGGTATGCGCAGCCTAATCACGCAACGAGCAAAGGGGGCGCATCGCAGCATGAACGCCGAGATTGTGGCGATGATCGCCGCCGGCCTAGCGTCTAAAGCTGATCTCGCTTCCATCCCGGATGGCCTGCTTCTCGACGAAGTCATTGCGCGATACGGCGCGCGCCAGGTGGAAATCATCGTTACGGCGGATGGCAAAGGTGTGACCGCAGCGAAGGTCGATTGAGAAACTATACCTCCCCCGTCGATTTGGCCAAGGATGATCCTTGGCTAGCTGAGCAACTGGCGCGCGAAAAAGTTCCAGTCCACCACGTTGTCGTCCCGACGAAGCTTACTAGCCCTTCTCCAGTCCTCTCGCCTACAATCTCAGCCATCAATGCTGAAAGGCGTAAGGCTATCGCGCGGGAGACCGCGCATTGCGCCAGTGGTAAGCCGCTCGATTATTCGATGGCGTTCGATGGTCTTCTTTTCAAACGCCTTCCGACTGGCCTCAGAGTCAGCATCAGTTCAGCCGATCGAGCGATATTGATCCTAGACACACTGATCAAAGCATGCCAAGCGCGGGGCCTCCGCACCTTCGTCGAGAAGAAAAATATTCGAATAGGATGTGGTGAGCATTCCGCACGCATACGGATCTCCGAGAGAGTGGAGCAGCGGCACGGCTCAACTAAAGGACTTTCGAACTTTGACCTATTATCGAAGCGGAATGTAGCCCACACGCCCACAGCTCAATTGACCATGTTCATTGAGCGGCTTTCGTTGGAGAGGAAGTTGTGCGACAAGCAGGCTCTACCCCTTGAGTTGCAGATGAACGCTGCTATTGTTTTGGTCTGCCGCTCGATCGCCGAGACCAGGAGATGGCACGAATGTTCTGCGGCACAGATGCAAGCATTCGCCGAAGCCGGCGCGAGAGTGGAGGCTCTTCGACGGGCCCAGTTGGCAGATCTTGCCGAAGTCAAACGACTGGAGTCTGAGCGGAAACAACGCATTGCTGATTTAGTCTCAGAGGCGGCAAGTTGGCATGATGCTACAACCACCCGCGCTTATATCGCGCACCTTCGGGCGGCCGCTGTAGTTGCGGGAGGCCAGGTTTCTCCTTCGCTGCATAGCTGGCTGGACTGGGCGACCGAGACAGCCAGCAGCAGCGACCCGACGAATGTACGGGTATATGAATGCCCGGTGAGCACCTCAACTCCTGCAGCGCAGAAGGAACAGGCAAATGATGAGTAATACCTTTGGTACCACGTGGCGCGCGCTTGGCGCATTGTCCGCGGCATCGCAAAAAATGCAGGGCCAGACATGACCGCAGCGACGATACACGTTAAGTGGATGCTGATCCCGCTTTTTTGCCAACTGACCGGATACACGGACAAGGCTGTTCGGCGCAAGATTCAAGAGGGTATTTGGCTCCAGGGGAAACACTTCCGCAAGGCGCCGGACGGCCGTATCACGATGAATCTCCAAGCCTATTACGAATGGGTAGAGCAGGTCGCACTTTGAACCGATCCCGACGGAAGCCTCACCTATATCTTCCAATTTAGCTTATCTACGTCTAGTGCCATCCAATTGAATTGTAGGGGCTAAAATAGGGGTTATTTCCCACCACAAGAAAAAGGCCAACCCGAAGGTTGGCCTAAGTCTTTGATTCTATTGGTCGGGGCGAGAAGATTCGAACTTCCGACCCCTTGCACCCCATGCAAGTACGCTACCAGGCTGCGCTACGCCCCGACGAGTTGCGAATTATATCAGAGGGTCTCGCGCTTTTGGCGTAGAAAATCTCCCCTCCCCGTCCTTCCGCACAATCCGTTTGCGCGGCATCAAACTGTTTCCCACAATCAAGCAATTGCCATCCAAACTTTCTGCGCCGTTTGGTGCTCTAGCGTACCGTCGCCTTTTTCGGGTTTGGGCTAACATTTCTCAAAATTAGTTGCATTTGACAAAACCATACCAAGCGCTAGGGGAACCCTCCCATGGACCATCAGAACACAGACACAAACCGCTTCCTGTCGACCGGCGTCGCAGGCCTGGACACCATCCTCGGCGGCGGCCTCACCAGCGACCGCCTATTCCTGATCGAAGGCGAGCCGGGCACCGGCAAGACCACGCTGGCCCTCCAGTTCCTGTACGAAGGCGTCAAGCGGGGCGAATCGGTCATCTACATCACGCTCGCCGAAACGCGCGTCGAACTGAAGGCCGTGGCCCAGTCGCACGGCTGGGCTATGGACGGCATCCACGTCGAAGACATCATCCCCAACGAGAGCATCCTGCACCCGGACCAGCAGTTCACGATCTTCCATCCGTCCGAAATCGAAATGGGGATGACCACGCAGCGCATTCTCGACGTGATCGAAAAATTCAAGCCCACGCGCGTGGTGCTCGATTCGCTGTCCGAGCTGCAGCTGCTGGCCGAAAGCCCGCTGCGCTACCGGCGCCAGGTGCTCGCGCTCAAGCAGTACCTGTCCGGCAAAGGCTGCACCACCCTCTTCCTGGACGACCGCACCGCCTTGTCCGGCGACCTGCAGGTGCGCAGCGTGGCGCACGGGGTCATCACACTTGAACTGATCAACCAGGACTATGGCTCCGAACGGCGGCGCGTACGCATCGTCAAGTACCGCGGCATCGCCTTCCGCGGCGGTTCGCACGATTACAAGATCGTCACCGGCGGCCTGTGCGTCTATCCGCGCCTGATCGCGGCCCATTCCCGCGTCAGCGCCAACCGCAGCCGGCTCTCCAGCGGCATCGCAGCGCTCGACACGCTCACCGGCGGCGGCCTCGATGAAGGCACCAGCACGCTCATCTCCGGGCCGCCCGGCACCGGCAAGTCGTCTCTGTGCGCGCAGTACGTCCATGCCGCCACCCGGCGTGGCCAGAAGGCCGCCATGTTCCTGTTCGAGGAAGCCACCAACAACCTGCTGCTGCGTTCCAGTGGCCTGGGCATGGACCTCAAGTCCGCCATCGACAAAGGCACGCTGAACATCCAGCAGATCGACCCTGCCGAAATGTCACCCGGTGAATTCATGCAGGCCGTAACGAGCGCCGAAGCCGACGGCGCGCGCGTCATCGTCATCGACAGCCTGAATGGCTACCTGAAGGCCATGCCCGACGAACGCTTCCTCGCAACCCACCTGCATGAACTGCTTACCTATCTCGGCCAGCGCGGCGTGGTGACCATCCTGGTCGGCGTGCAGCCGGGCGTCATCGGCGGGACCATGTCCACATCCGTCGATGCCAGCTACATTGCCGACAGCGTCATCATGCTGCGCTACTTCGAAGCGCGCGGCAAAGTGCGCCAGGCGATCTCGGTATTCAAGAAGCGCGTCGGCCTGCACGAGCGCACCATCCGCCTGTTCAGCATGAGCAGCAAGGGCATCGCCGTCGGCGACGTGCTGACCAATTTCCACGGCATCCTGACCGGGGTCCCCACCTTCGATGAAGAAACGTGCGGCGTGTTGTTCGACGATGAAAAAGTGTAAGCGAATCCATGGAAAAGCGCGTCCTCATTTACGCCCCGTCCGGCCAGGACGCGATCCTCGCATCGAAGATGCTGACGCTCGCCGATGTCGAGAACCTGGTCACCGATTCGGTGGTGCAGCTCGCGGCCGAAATGCTGATCGGCGTGGGCGCCGTCCTCACGGTGGAAGAAGCGCTGTCGAGCGGCGGCCTCAAGGTACTGGGCGAATTCGTCCAGCGCCAGCCCAACTGGTCGGACCTGCCGATCGTGCTGCTCACCCACCGCGGTCCCGATTCGCTCAGCGTGCGCCAGGCCATCAACACGCTCGGCAACGTCACCCTGCTCGAACGCCCGGTGCGCACCCTCACCCTGATCACGTCCTTGCAGTCGGTACTGCGGGCACGCGCAAAGCAGTACCAGGTGCGCGAAACCGACCGCCGCAAGGACGAATTCCTGGCCAGCCTTGGGCACGAGCTGCGCAATCCTTTGGCGCCTATCCGCACGTCGATGGCCGTGCTCGCGCATCTTTTTCCGGCCGAGCCGGCAGTCAAGAAAGTCAGTGACGTCATCGAGCGCCAGGTCACGCACCTGACCCGCCTGGTGGACGACCTGCTCGACGTGGCGCGCATCAACAGCGGCAAGATTGAACTGCAGCGCGACTACACCACCTTCAACGCCATCATCGGCCATGTGACCGAGCTGTGTTCGGCTGCCGCCGCCGCACGCGGCATCAAGATCGAACTGTCGCTGCCGGCCGAAGAAATCGTGCTCTACGCCGACTACGCGCGCGTGGTGCAGATTGTCGCCAACATCCTCTCCAATGCGGTCAAGTTCACGCCGGTGGACGGCTATATCACGCTGCGCGCGCTGCGCGAAAACGGCTGCGTCAAAATCTACATCAAGGACACCGGCATCGGCATTGAACCGTCAGCACTGTCGCGCATCTTCTCCATGTTCGAACAAAGCCGGCCTCCCCAGGGCCAGATCACCAGCGGCCTTGGCATCGGCCTGAGCCTGTCGCGCCAGTTCGCGGAAATGCATGGCGGGAGCGTTCATGCCACCAGCGAAGGCCTGGGCAAGGGAAGCGAATTCATTGTCACGCTGCCCGTGGTCACCGAAGCCAGGCCGATAAAGGCAGTGCCCGGAATGCCAGTGGAACCGCACCAGGATCAGCGCCCCAAGGTGCTGGTGGTCGACGACAACCGCGATGCGGCCGATTCCCTGCAAGCCCTGTTTGAAATGGAAAACTGCAGCGTCGCCACCGCCTACGATGGGTACCAGGCGCTCGACGCCTTCGACAAGCTGATGCCCGACATGGTCATCATGGACCTGGGCATGCCCAGCATGGACGGCTACGAAGCGGCGCGGCGCATCCGGCGCAAGCCGGGCGCCAAGGACGTGCTGCTCATTGCGGTAACGGGCTGGGGGCAGGACGATGCACGCCAGCGCACCATCGACGCCGGCTTCGACCACCACCTGATCAAGCCGGTCGATTTCGACGATATCAAGCGCCTGGCGCAAGATTGTTTTGGGAAGCCGCCGGCGCGCTTGCGGGTCGTGTAATACCTGGTCAGGAGTCGACCGGCAAGGTCGATTCCAGGACGTGCATCAACTTGGCCAATTCCACCGGCTTGACCAGGTGGGCGTCGAAGCCGGCGGCCAGGGCCCGCGCGCGGTCCCCTTCCTGTCCATACCCGGTCAGCGCAATCAGGCGCACGCCACTCGTTGCCGGATCTGCGCGCATGCGCCGCGCCACCTCGTACCCGTCTATGCCCGGCAGGCCGATATCGACCAGCGCGATATCGGGCAGGTTTTCGGCCGCCTTGCGCAGCCCTTCCAGGCCGTCGATGGCGCTCACCACGCGGTACTGCTGCGCCTCGAGCATCATCGCCATCATCTCGCGTCCATCGTCGTTGTCTTCAATGAGCAGGACATGCTGCCCGCTTGACGCCGCGGCCTTGGGTGCATCGCGCTCCACGCCAGGCTCCGCCACCAGCGGCAGGTGTACCTCGAAGCAGCTGCCCATGCCTGTGCCGCGACTGAACACCGTCACCTTCCCGCCGTGCATGGCCGCCAGCTGGCGCACCAGCGCCAGCCCCACGCCCAGCCCGCCCTGCGCGCGGTCCAGGCCACGCTGGCCCTGGACGAACAGATCGAATACATAAGGCTTGAGTTCATCGGAAATGCCTATGCCCGAATCGGCCACGCTCAGCACCGCGTCGGCGCCATCGACGCGCACCGCGATATTGATGCTGCCGCCCGGCGGCGTGTACTTGAAGGCGTTATCGAGCAGGTTGGCGATGATCTGTTCAAGGCGCGTTGGGTCGGCATCCACCCAGGCCGGCTGCGTCGATACGCTCACCGCGTGGCGCGCGCCGCGGTCGGTCTGCGCCACACCGGCCATGTAGCCGTCGACCACCTTGTCCATGCGCAGTATGCGCCGCTCCAGCAGAATTTTCCCGGAATGTACGCGCCCCATGTCGAGCAGGTCGTCCACAATGCGGGTCAGGTGGCCGCTCTGGCGCGTGACGATCTGGCGGGCGCGGTCAACCGCGTCGGGCTTCATGCCCGGATGCGCCATGACGCTGGTGGCGTTGACGATGGCGGCCAGCGGATTGCGCAGTTCGTGGCCCAGCATGGCCAGGAATTCGTCCTTGGCGCGGTTCTGCTGTTCGGCCATGGTGCGGGCGTCGTGTTCGCGTTCGAACATGATTTCGCGTTCGGCTTCGGCCAGCAGGCGCGAATGCTTCTCCATGCTGACCACGCTCGCCGCTGCCGCGATGGCCGCCTGCAGCTCGTCCACTTCCACCACGCCCGATACTTCGGACGGGCCAACTGGTTCGTCATGCTCCAGCGCGTGGGCCGACCTGGCGGCATTGCGGATCGAGTGCGACAGCCTGCGTGCAAAGAACAATGCGGCCACTGCGGCGCAGGCAATCGCCGCCAGCAGGCCAAGGCTGGACACCATCAGCGCGCTGCGGGCCGCCGATTCGATCTCGGTTTCCGGCACACCCACAGCCACGGTCCACCCGGACAGGGCCGAGCGTTCCAGCACCGTGTACAGTTTCAAATCGCTGTCGCTGGCATTGCGGATCACGCCCACCGTTTTTTTGCTGATGGCGTCGCGCAGGTCAGGCCGGGTTTCGCCGCGTTCCACAGCCACGCCGCCATTGGTCTGCGCGATGGTGATGCCGTTGCGGTCGTACACGCCGGCCAGCCAGCCGTCCGGGGCGTTCACCTGGTGCAGAACGCGGTTGAAATGTTCGACCCGGAATCCTTGCGCGATCACGTAGCGCTTGCCGTCAGGCGTGGTCACGGGCACGTCAACGAGCACCAGCAAAGCCTGGGTGACGACGCCGCGGATCAGGTTCGATATTTGCGGCTTCCCCCCTGCCAGAACCTGGGCCACGCGCTCGGCGGATGCCGGCGGCGGCATGGGCGTACCGAATGGCATGGCGGTGTTCATCAGCTGCTGCCCGTGCTCGTCGAGCAGCGCGGTCCAGGTGGCGCCGGGCTTGTCGGCATACTGCGCCTGGCGATAAAACTCCCCCATGTCGCCGCTGGCCAGGTAGGGCGACTTGGCCAGCATGCGCAAGGCGCTTTCGGTGTTGGTCAGCTCGCGGTCGATGCTGACGAGCGAAATGCGGGCCGTTTCGCGCACGCCCTTCAGGGCGGCTTCCCGCTCGGCCTTGAGCAGCATGTTCAAGGAGATCGTCGAAAACAGGATCACCGGAATCAGGATGGCGGCAACCATCAGCGCGAGGTAGGCGCGGATTTTCATGGTGGCGAGGGACGGGATGTATGCACTTCGTCATGATAATGCATTTTGAGCGTGTGCTTGAGTTCCACGTGCACACGAGCGAGAAGACATCCTGGCCACTGACTCTTTGATTTCGCGCAAACCGGTGCCATTGCCTTGGACTAATCTTGTCCAACAGCATTGCGGGATCAACCATGTACGCTGCAAACCACTTGATTGCTCAGCTACTATCGGACCTGGGTTTGAGCACAGCCACCCGAGCCTTGCGCCTGCGCCTTGCCTGTGCGGATGGCATTCGCGACGACCTGTTGATGCCGCAGCGGATCGTGGGAAGCGAAGCGATGTGCGAAGGACTCGAATACCGCGTGCTGTGCATATCGGCCGATGACGGCATTCCACTGAAATTCCTGATCGGCCTGGCTGCGGAAGTGCAGATTGTTACGGACCGCGGCCAACTGCACAACATCTGCGGCATCGTCACCGAAGTCAGTGCAGGCCAATGCGATGGCGGCCTGGCCATGTACCAGCTGGTGTTGCGCGACATGCTGGGGCTGATGGACCTGGACACCAATATGCGGGTGTTCCTCGACAAGAACGAGCTGGATATCATCGAGATCATCCTGGGCGAATGGCGGCGGCGCGATCCGGTGCTTGCTTCGTCGTTCGAGTACAAGTTTTCCATTGAACTCAGGCAG